>Ga0079224_100007305_pt1 | contig 14805 bp, 15 predicted proteins | sample Stecom2015_FD_80414 | JGI IMG/M metagenome (GOLD analysis project Ga0079224, IMG submission 80414) | Agricultural soil microbial communities from Utah to study Nitrogen management - Steer compost 2015 | ecosystem: Environmental > Terrestrial > Soil > Agricultural land | place: USA: Utah...
CCCCGGCGGAGACCTACTACGCGCCGTACTCGCCCGACCTCATGGGCACGACGGGCATCCAGGTCGGAGACGCCGACGGCGACGGCGACCTCGACCTCATGGTGACGACCGTCGCGAACGGCGTCGCGATGTACTACAACGACGGGGCGCGCGGCTTCGACTTCGCCCACCGCCTCGGGATCTACTGGCGCCCGTTCGACCCCTACTTCGCCGACTTCGACGGCGACGCCGTGCCCGACCTCGCCACGCTCGTGTCGGCGCCGGGCGGGCTCGACCAACTGGCCCTCCTGCCCGGTCTCGCCGGTGCCATCCCGACGGCGCACGAGGACGGCACGCCGGACGTGCCCGTCGCTGAGCTGCCGGACGGCTACGCGATGTCCGCCGGCTATCCCAACCCGTTCAACCCACAGGCTCGCCTCACCCTCCAGCTCACCGAGGCACAGCAGGTCACGGTGTTCGACGCGCTGGGCCGCCGCGTGGCCGTGCTCCACGACGGGATGCTCGCGGCCGAGACGGCACACCCGTTCACGCTCGACGGGGCGGCGTTGCCGAGCGGGCTCTACGTCGTCCGCGCCGTCGGCGAGGCGTTCACGGCCAGCCGGGTGGCGACGCTGCTGAAGTAGCCCTCCCGAAGTGTTCGGGATCCGCCGGCCTACGCAGGGTCCGGCGGATCCCGAGGCTACGCCACGGTGAGGGTGGGCGCCACCGTCACGCCGTGTTCGATGGAGTCGCGCATAGGGGAGTGGCCCCACCCCAGCTCCACCATCTGGCGGAGGGTGGCCCCGTCCGCCTCGCCGGCCTCGGGGTGCTGCTTGAGCGCCTCGAGCATGCCGCCGAGGGCCTCTTCTTCCCCGACGTGAACACCGGTTGGGCCGTCGGCGATGCCGGGGCGATCTGGTTCACGAACGACGGCGGCACGACGTGGACGCAGCAGCCGAGCGGCGTGGCGGCGGCCTTCAACGCCGTCCACGTCCCGACGAGCGAGGAGGGCTGGGCCGTGGGCGACGCCGGGGTCATCGTCCCCTTCACGATGGGCACCACCGCCACCGCTTCCGAGGTTGCCCCGACGGGCTTCCACCTCGAGCCGGCCTACCCGAACCCCTTCAACCCGTCCACGCACCTCCGCTTCTCGCTCGACGCGCCCGGCCCGGTCCGTTTCGCCGTTCACGATGCGCTGGGCAGAGAGGTAGCCCTCCTGGTGGACGCGCCGCTGACGGCCGGGGCGCACGAGGTCGTCTTCGACGCGGGCCGCCTGCCGAGCGGGCTCTACCTGGCGCGGCTGACGGCCGGGGCGCAGACGCAGACCCGCACGCTGACGCCCCTGCGGTAGGCGTTCCGTGCGTCCGGTGCGGCGCCGAGGACGACCGCCTCGGTGGTTTCGTGAAGGTGGTGGGCGCGGTACCGGTCTACGGCGCGAGGTGGCGCGGCCGGGGGGGAAGGCTCGTACCTTTCGCTCTCGATCCGTCATCCCCGACCGCCCATGTCGCTCCGCTCACTCTTCGCCTTTCTCCTCGCCGCCTGCCTCGTCCTCCCCGCCTGCGACACGGGCGAGGAAGACGCGCTCACGGCCGCCTTCTTCGTCGGTGTCTGGGACCTCACCGCCACGCGTGACGGCTCCGGCGACCGCACCGCCGAGGCGTTCGACGTCCTCGACGCCTTCGAGGTCACCTTCAACGACGGCGGCGGCTTCTCCCTCCTCGTCGACCTCGACCAGTCCATCAACGACGAGGGCACGGCGGACACGACCATCCCCGGTGTCTACCAGGTTACCTCCGACGAGCGGCTCGTGCTCCACGTCGGGGCCATCGCGCCGTCGTTCGAAGTGAGCCGAGAGGGCAACGACCGCGTCGAACTCAGCACGGCTTCCGCCGTCGTCAACCAGGTGCTCGCGGCGGCGAGCGTGGACCTGGAGCTGACCGGGACCGTCCGGCTCACGCTGGAGCGCCGCTGACGATGCACCCGGCGCTCCGTGCGCTGTCCTTCCTCCTCGGCCTCACGGCGGCCGTCGGGCAGGCCCAGTCCGGCGCCCTCGCCGGGCGGGTGACGGACGCCGACGGGGCACCCCTGCCGGGCGCGAACGTGCAGGTCCTCGGCACCGCGCTCGGCGCCGCCACCGACGCCGACGGCCGCTTCGCCATCGAGGCCGTCCCGGCCGGGACGTACCGCCTCCGCGCCTCCAGCGTCGGGTACGCGCCGGCCGAGGCCGCGGTCACCGTCGTTCCCGGTCGCCGGGCCGAGGTCGGCTTCGTCCTCCTCGACGCGACCGTCGAGGCGGGCGCGGTCCTCGTCCGCGCCGCGCCGACGGCGACGAAGTCGGACGCGCCCGTGCGGCTCATCCCGCAGGCCGTCGCCGTCGTCCCGGCCCCCGTCCTCGACGCGCAGGCCGCGGGCGACGTCAGCGAGGCCCTCCGCAACGTGTCGGGCGTGGCCGTCGCCGACCGTACGGAGCCTTTCGCGCGGTTCACGCTGCGCGGGTTCCCGGCCGACGGCACCGGCACGTTCCGGCGGAACGGCGTCGAGGTGGCGCACTACCACGACGGGCTCAACGCGAACGTCGAGCGCGTGGAGGTGCTGAAGGGGCCGGCGTCGGTGCTCTACGGCCGGATCGAGCCGGGCGGCGTGGTCAACCTCGTCACCAAGCGGCCTCTCGGCGAGCGCCGCGCCGAGGCCACGGCCGCGCTGGGCGCCTTCGGCGAGGCCCGCGCCGAGGCCGACCTCACCGGCCCGCTCGGGCCCGTCCGCTACCGCGTGATCTCGTCGGCCGAGCAGCGGGGGAGCTGGCGCGGCGGCGTCGAGGAGGACGCCGTGTTCGTGTCGTCGGCGCTGGCGGGCGCGCCGTCCGCGCGCCTCGCGTGGCGCGTCGAGGGCGAGGTGGAGCGGGCGACGGCCGTCCTCGACCCCGGCCTCGCCCTCGCGGGTGCCACGATCCCGGACGACTTCGACGGCGCGCCGTTCTTCGGCGAGGCCGAGGCCGACTACGGCTGGCGGTCCGCCTTCGCCCTCGCCACCCTCGACGCCCAGCTCACCGAGGCCTGGTCGCTCCGCGCAACGGCCTCCGCCGGGCGCTACACCTACGACCGGGGCCGGATCGTGCTCGACAGCCTGCGTGCGGACGGCCTCGTGGCGCGCTCCTTCCGGCGCGAGGTCTCGCGCTACCGCTACCTCCAGAGCGAGACGGCGCTCTCGGGCGATCTCGCCACCGGCCCCGTCCGCCACCGCGTCGCCCTCGGGCTGGAGCTCAACCGCCTCGCCATCGACGTGACGGGGACGGCGCCGCTCCGGGAGGCCGAGGGCGCCGTCTCGTTCGCCGCCATCGCGCCCGTCTCGCTCGCCGATCCGCAGCCGACGGGCCTGCCGGGCGCGGACGACCAGGTGGAGTACCTGAGCGTGGACGGCTCGGGCATCAACGCCGGGCTCTACGCCCAGGAACGCGCGACGGTGCCCCTCGGCGGCGGCCGGCTGCACGCCGTCCTCGCCGGGCGCCTCTCCCGCGTCACCGTCGGGGCGACGTGGTTCGCGCTGGCGGAGACGCCGGACACCCCCGCCGGCGTCAACGAGCGCGACGTGGCGGTGACGGCGTTTACGCCCGGCGGCGGGCTGATCTACGAGCCGGCCGAGGCGCTCGCCCTGTACGTCAGCGGCGGGCGTTCCTTCAACCCCGTCTTCCAGCAGGTCGACGCCGAGGGCCACCCGTTCGAGCCCACGCTCGGCGCGCAGGTCGAGGCCGGGGCGAAGGCGGACCTGCTCGGCGGCCGGCTCGCCGCGACACTCGCCGCCTACCGCCTCACGAAGCGGAACGCGATCACGCGCGAGCCCGGCGGCTTCTACGTCCAGACCGGCGCGCAGCGCAGTCGGGGCGTCGAGGTGGACCTCCTCGGTACACCCACCGAGGCGGTCACGGTGGCGGCGAGCTACGCCTTCACCGACGCCGTCGTGATCGAGGATGCGCTGTACCCGGCGGGCGCGCGGCTACCGGGCGCGCCCCGCCACAGCGGCAGCGTCTGGGCGCGCTGGTCCGCCCGAGGCGGGGCGCTGGCCGGGCTGGACCTGAGCGGCGGCGTCTTCGCCGTCGGCCCGCGCTTCGGTTCGCTGGCGAACGAGGTCGAGGCACCGGGCTACGCGGTCGTGGACTTGGGTGCGGCGTACACGGTGAGGCCGGGGTTGCGCGTGCAGGCCGTCGTCACCAACGCGCTCGACGCGCGGTACGTCGTCAGCGCCGAGCGGGGGGGCGGGGAGGAGGCGCCGCTGGTCGTCGCGTGGCCGGGGGCGCCCCGGGGCTTCCGGCTCCGGGTGACGACGCGGCTCTGAGCAGATTACGCCGCCGTGAGGTCGGCCAGGCGGAGGCCCTCCATCTGAATGCGTTGCGCCAGCTCGGCGAGGGACGTCCGCTCGAACATCGCGCGGACGCGCTCGCGGGCCGGCGCCCACCCGGCGTGGAGCGGGCACGGGCGCTGGACGCCGCAGCCCGGCAGGCCGAGCACGCATTCCTCGAAGACCGCCGGGCCGTCGAGGAGCAGGACGATCTCGCTCAGCTTGATCCGCTCGGCCGGGCGCGCGAGGCGGACCCCGCCGTGCGGCCCGCGCGTGGAGTCGAGCAGCCCGCCCTGAATGAGCACCTGGGCGATCTTGGCGAGGAAGTGGTACGGGATGCCCAGCGCCGTGCTCACCTCGCGGATCGGGACGTAGCCGGCCGCTGTGGTCGTGGCCAGGTGCAGGGCGGCGCGGAGGCCGTACTCGCAGCTTTTCGAGAGGAGCATAGCGGGGAGGCAAGGCTCCGTGCAGACGCGGGCTGGGAGGATTGATTAAGGAGGGGCCACTCCTAAATCCGCTTCGGGTTCCCGTACCCGCTTCGCCGGAGATCGGGCTCGGTGTGGGGCTGCCGCTGGCCCACCCACGCGGCACCGGTTCATCCGCAAGGACTTTTGACCCGGCTCCGGCACGAACCGCCGTACTTTAGCGCCCTCTCGGAGGGGTGGCAGAGTGGTCGAATGCGGCGGTCTTGAAAACCGCTGTGCCGCGAGGCACCGGGGGTTCGAATCCCTCCCCCTCCGCCGATCCGGCGTCAACCCCTCGTACGCTCATCGAGGGAGCGGGGCCGGCGGAACTCACGGTCTCGCCGTTCGCGGGATGGTCTGGACGTCGCCGACGAGGAACGATGGGCCGATGGGAAGGAAGGCGAAGAGCAACCGGGGCGGCTCGCCCGGCCCCTCGAACGTGACGCGGAGGGCGTGCCACCACCCCTCCTTGTCCATCAGCGACTCGTATCCGACGACGGTGTGCCCTTCGGCCACGGCGAGCAGCGCCCGGAGGCTCTCGAGGAGGCCGGCGACATAGCGGCGCTCGGCCTCGTCGGAAGGGTCGGCCGGCGCTTTCCAGGCCCGCTCCGCGTCCCGCCCGCGCGCGACGACGAGAGGGGCGAACGTCTCCGGGGTGGTGCTCTCGTCCCGAGCCGCGTCGAGGAGGGCCTCGAAGGTGGCCACGAGGGTCGGCGGCGGTGCCGCACCCTCGGCGGCGTCGGTCTTCACGTCGGCGAGGCGGTGGATGCCGTTGAGGTCGGCGAAGACGAGGAGGACGAAGGTGGCGTTCGGCAGGTCCTCGAACAGGAGGTGGTGGATGTCTCCATGCGGGCTCTCCGAGACGGCGTAGTGCGGGTGGAGGGCCGCCGCCGTGCTGCCCTCGTCGAAGAGGTGCCGGAGGCGCGCGAGCTTCCACTCGGCCAGGACACGGTGGAGGGCGAGGGTCCCGTCGCACGGGACGGTCGCCGGGCCCTCCTGCGCAGTTGGGGGGCAGGCCACGAGGGGCAGCGCCGCCTCGATGTCGCCCAGGTGGGCGAGCGTGGTGAGGAACTCGAACGTAGTGGCGACTTCTTCCTCGTCGCGTACTGCCTGGGCGTGGGCGGGGACGACGAGGCTTGCGGCGAGCACGAGCGAGAAAAAGAGTACGCGCATGAGGGATCCGGGGGCTTCGGGCCGCCGAAGATAGGCCCGTAGGGCAGGGGGGCGGGAGGTCATTCTGCGGCCTCTCCGGATCGGAGGTCGAACCGGAAGAGCCGCTCTGCCGCAGGAGCGGGTTTCCGGGAAGCCATCAAGCCAACGGTGCCGCGCTGTAACAACGACGGAGCGTGCCCGTCAAAGGGCACCGTCCCCCCGGACCCGACGGGGCTCGCCGCTGAGCCCGCTCACCCCTGTCTTCTCGGATTCATGCCGCGATCGTTCCGCGTTCTTGCCGTCCTGTGTCTCGCCGGGATCACGCCGGCGCTGCCCGCCGCCGCCCAGCGGGTCATCACCTTCGACGAGGCCATTCGGCTCGGCCTCGATCAGAGCCCCGACCTCCGCGACGCCCGCCTCGGCGACGAGGCCGCCTCGCTCAACGTGGCCTCGGCGCGGGCCGACGTGCTCCCGCTCCCGTTCGTGAGCGCCTCCGTCACGCCATCGCAGCGCTACGGCCTCGCCTTCGACCAGACGACGGGGCAGCTGACCTCCCAGACGAGCGAGTCGGTCAACCTCGGCCTCAACGCGACCGTGGACCTCTTCGACGGCTTCCGCGACCGGCGGCTCCTCGACCAGGCCCGCCTGCAGCGCCAGGCCGCGACGTTCTCGCTGGAGCGGACGCGCCAGCAGGTCGTCTTCGACGTGGCGAGCCGGTTCCTCCAGGTTCTCCTCGACGGCGAGATCGTCCGCATCCGCGAGGAGAACCTGGAGGCGCAGCGGCAGCTGCTCGACCAGATCGACGCGCTCGTCGAGGAGGGCGTGCGCGCCCGCGCCGACCTCTTCAGCCAGCAGGCCGCCGTGGCCCAGGCCGAGCTGGCGCTGCTCCAGGCCCAGCAGGCCGTGGACCTCGCCACGACCCAGCTCGTCGAGGTCCTCCAGCTCGATCCCTTCGGGGACTACGTCTTCGCCGCGCCGCCGGTGGACCCCGCCCGCCTGGAGGAGGAGCCCGTCTCGCTCGATGCGTTGCTGCGGGCAGCCTACGACCGCCGGCCCGACCTCCGCGCGCAGGAGCAGCAGATCGAGGCGGCCCGCGCCGGCGTCGGCGTGGCGCGCAGCGGGCGTCTCCCGACGGTGAGCCTCTCGGGCGGCATCGGCACCGGCTACTCCAGCCTCCAGCAGCAACTCGTCAGCGGCGGGGAGACGATCTTCCTGCCCGTCACGACGGCCTCCGGCGAGCCCATCCTCGTGGACGGCCAGCCGTTCTCGTTTCCCTCGCAGACGGATCCCGTTCTGGAGACGACCCCGATCTTCAACCAGTTCGCCGACAACCGGGGCGGCAGCATCGGCCTGTCGATCTCCATTCCGATCTTCGACCGGTTCCAGACGCGCCGCCAGGTGCAGCAGGCCGAGATCGAGGTGCGCCGCGCCGAGATCCAGGAGGACCGCCTCCGCCAGCGCATCGCCACCGAAGTGCGCCAGGCCGTGATTGACTACCGCAACGCCGCCAAGCAACTCGACGTGACCGAAGCGCAGGTGGCCGCCGCCGAGGCGGCCGTGCAGGCGGAGCAGGACCGGTTCGAGCTCGGCGCCGGCACGCTCGTCGCGCTGGAGCAGGCGCGGGCGCGGCTCGTCGAGGCCGAGGCGGCCCGCGCCCAGGCCACCTACGAGCTGCTCTTCCGGCGCGCCCTGATCGACCTCGCGCAGGGCACGCTCGACCCGGCCTTCGACCTCTTCGAGTAATCCGTCCGAGTATTCCGTCCGAGTATTCCGTCCGAGTATTCCGTCCGAGTACGCCGTTTCGCGTACACCGTCTCTCACCCACTCAGCCCGTTGCCCCATGGCCAAGTCGCGCGCAGAAGCGCCCGCGTCGAACCCGACCAAGAAGATCCTGCTCGTCCTCGGTGGCCTCGTCGGCCTGATCGTCCTCATCGCCCTCGTCTCGAAGGCGCTGGGTGGCAAGGAGGAGGGCGTCGAGGTGGAGACGGCCCAGGCCCAGGTGCGCTCCATCACGCAGACCGTGACGGCCTCGGGCCAGGTGCGCCCCGAGGTCGAGGTCGCCATCTCGTCCGACGTCTCCGGCGAGATCGTCTTCCTCGGCGTCGAGGAGGGGGACTACGTCGAGCGCGGGCAGCTGCTCGTCCGCGTCCAGCCGGACTTCTACGTGGCGCAGCGGGAGCAGGCCGAGGCCGGCGTGCTCAGCGCCCGCGCCGAGGCCGCCCGCGCCGAGGCCGACATCGAGCGGGCGCGCGTGGAGCAGCGCCGCGCGCAGGCCGAGCTCGAGCGCGTCCGCGCGCTCGTCGAGCGCGGGGCCGTCGGCCGGGCCGAGCTGGAGGCGGCGCAGGCCGCCGCCGAGAACGCCGACGCGGCCGTGACCATCGCCCAGGCCAACGCCCGCGCGGCCGAGTACCGCGTCCAGAGCGCGCGCGCGAGCGCCCAGCAGGCCGGCCAGCAGCTGGCCCGGACGAGCATCTACGCGCCCATGAGCGGGACGGTCAGCCAGCTCAACGTCGAGCTCGGCGAGCGCGTCGTCGGGACGGCCCAGATGAGCGGCACCGAGATCATGCGGATCGCCGAGCTCGACCGGATGCAGCTCGAGGTGGACGTGAACGAGAACGACGTCGTCAACATCGAACTGGCCGACTCCGCCCGCATCGAGATCGACGCGTACCCCGACCGGCCGCTACGCGGGTCGGTCACGCAGATCGCCAACTCCGCCCGCGTCTCCGGCCTCGGCACGCAGGACCAGGTGACCAACTTCCCCGTCGAGGTCAAGATCCTCGCCGCCAGCGACGTGGACGAGGGCGCGACCCAGGCCGCCGTGCTGGCCGACGAGGAGCGCCCGGCGCCCGAGCGCGGCCCCGTCCTCCGCCCCGGCATGAGCGGGACGGTGGACATCTACACCCGCACCGTGCCCAACGCCGTCGTCGTGCCCATCCAGGCCGTCACCGTCCGCGATTTCAACGAGATCCGCCGCCGCCAGGCGCGCGAGCAGGGAGGCGAGGACGCCGACTCGCTCGCCGCCGCCGTCCCGGAGGAGGAAGACCTCCGCCGCGTCGTGTTCGTCGTCGAGGAGGGCAAGGCCGTCATGCGCGAGGTCGAGACCGGCATCCAGGACGAGACGCACATCGAGATCATCCGGGGCGTCGGTGCCGGCGATACCGTCGTGACCGGGCCGTTCCGCCTCCTCCGCACCGAACTCAACGATGGCGACGTCGTGCGGACCCGCGACGGCGCGCCCGGTCGGTGAGAAATCGGAGGACAGAAAGCCCTACGGAATCAGCAGACGCGCATGACGGTGGAAAGCCTCCAGCCCACGACTCGCCCTTCCCAGCCCCCGGCCGCCTCGCCCATCATCACGGTCGAGGAGGTCTGGAAGACGTACCGGATGGGGACGCAGCACGTCCACGCCCTGCGCGGCCTCTCGCTGGAGGTCCAGCGCGGCGAGTACGTCGCCATCATGGGGCCGTCGGGCTCGGGGAAGTCCACGCTGATGAACATCATCGGCTGCCTGGACTCTCCCACGCGGGGCCGCTACGTCCTCAACGGCCGTGACGTGAGCCGGCTCTCGGACAACCAGCTCGCCGAGGTGCGCAACCACCAGATCGGGTTCGTCTTTCAGACGTTCAACCTGCTCCCGCGCCAGAACTGCCTCCAGAACGTGGAACTCCCGCTGGTCTACGCCGGGATGCCGGGCCGGGAGCGCCGCCGCCGCGCCGCCGAGGCGCTCGAGGCCGTCGGCCTCGGCGACCGCATGGACCACAAGCCGAATGAGCTCTCGGGCGGGCAGCGCCAGCGCGTGGCCGTGGCCCGCGCGCTCGTCAACGACCCCGCCATCCTGCTGGCCGACGAGCCCACCGGCAACCTCGACACGGCCACCTCGGAGGAGATCATGCGGCTCTTCGAGCAGCTCTACCGCCGCGGCCACACGCTGCTGGTGGTCACGCACGAGGACGACATCGCCCACCACGCCCGCCGCATCGTCCACCTCCGCGACGGGCTCGTCGAGAGCGACGAGGCCGTCGCCGTGCCGACCCTGGCCACGGCCACCGAGGCCGACCTGCTGGCGACGAACGCGGACGACGAGGCGGGCTGAACCCGTCGCCGGGCGGCGTACAGGAAGGCGGGGTGGAGGCCGGATGAAGCGACGGTGCATCCGCGCCGACGGCCCGCGATCCGCGAAACCGACGGCCGATACCGTCGTGGACCGGCCCGCCTGCCAGGACGACCTCGCCGGGGGCGACCGGCCTTCTCCACACGGCCGCTCGTCCCCGTTTGCTATCCCGCCCGCTCGTGCCCGCCTTCCTCGACGCGCTCGTCGCCGCGTTCCTGCCGCTGTTCGTGGCGATCAACATCCCCGGCATCCTCCCGCTCTACATCGGGATGACCGAGACGCTGGACCGGCGCTCCCGCCAGTCGCTCCTCGTGCGGGCGCTCACGGCGGCCTTCGTCCTCGCCGTGCTCATGCTCTTCGCAGGGGAGGTGATCTTCCGGACCCTCGGCATTACCGTCAACGACCTTCGTGTGGGCGGCGGACTGATTCTGCTCACCATCGCCATCACGGACCTCGCCTTCGGCGACCTCAAGAAGCGGCGCGGCGGGAAGGACCTGAAACGAAGCCAGCAGGCGATGGCCGAGAGCGAGGGGGACGGCGGCGAGCCGGAGCTCTCGGTCGTGCCCCTGGGCATCCCGCTCATCATCGGGCCCGGCGCCATCACGACGATCCTCATCGCCGAGGGACAGTACGGCTACCCGCCCACGCTCCTGAGCATCGTCCTCAACATGCTGCTCGTGTTCGTGGTGTTTACGTTCGGCCCGGCGCTGATGCGCTTCGCCGGGCCGAGCACGTCGAAGGCCGTCGCGAAGGTGGCGAGTCTGTTCCTCGCCGCCATCGCCGTGGCGATGATCCGCGCCGGCATCACCGGCATACTGGCCGGTTGAAGGAGGCACGGGGAAGTGGGAAGTTAGAAGCGCCTGCGCGGCGTCCTTCCTCCCTCCACACCCCTTCCTGCCCGTGTACCCTTCCGTCGAAGTCCGCTGGTTCTTCCCGGGTGAGGCGCCGCCGGAGGCCCACGCCTGGTTCGACGCGCTGGGCGCGCCGGTGGGCCTCGAAACGCGGACGGACCGCTACCTCGTCCCGGCCTCGGCCGACGCGCCGGGCGTCAAGCTCCGCGAAGGTCGTCTCGAAGTGAAGGCGCCGACCGCCGGGCCGGCGCCGGTGCGGCTGCGTCCCGGTGTGGAGGGGTGGCTGGAGGCGTTCCGCAAGTGGAGCTTCCCGCTCGGGCCGGACGCCGAGGCGCCCGAGGCGGGCTGGGTGGACGTGGCGAAGGCGCGCCGCCTCCGCCGCTTCCTCGTGACCGACAAAGGGCTGCGTCCGGTGCCGCCCCGGACGCCGGGTACCGGATGCGACGTCGAACTCGGCACCGTCCGCCTCGGTGCCGGCGTGGGGTGGACCGTCTGCCTCGAAGCCTCGGGGCCGACCGACGAGGCGCGCCGGGCCGCCCTGCTGCGGGTGGCCGCCGAGGTCTTCGCCGGGGACGCTCCCATGCTGGACGCCGCCCACAGCGAGGGCTACGTCGGCTGGCTGGCGCGGGAGGCCGGGTAGCCGGTCGGGAAAGCGGATGGTTAGAGGAGGTTGTGGAAGACCTTCTGGACGTCCTCGTCCTGCTCCAGCTTGTCCACCAGCTTCAGCACCTCCTCGGCCTGCGCCTCGGGGAGCTCGACCGCCGCCGCCGGGATCCACTCGACCTCGGCGCTGACGGGGGTGATGCCGCGGTCTTCGAGCGCCTTCTGCATCGCACCGAACTCGGCGAAGGCGCAGCGCGCCACGAGCGTCGGCTCGCCCTTCTCGCCCGTGCCCTCGCCCATCTCCTCCAGGCCGTGGTCGATCAGGTCCAGCTCCAACGCGTCCTGGTCGATCCCCTCCGGGTGGAGCGTGAAGACGCCCATCTTCTGGAACTGGAAGGCCACGCTCCCGCTCGTGCCGAGGTTGCCGCCGCCCCGGTTGAGCGCCGCGCGGATGTTGGCGACGGTGCGCGTGGGGTTGTCGGTGGCGGCCTCGATGAGGATGGGGACGCCGTGGGGGCCGTAGGCCTCGTAGAGGATTTCCTCGTAGTCCGCCAGGTCGCGGCCCTGGGCGCGCTTGATGGCGGCCTCGACCTTGTCCTTGGGCATGTTGACGCTCTTCGCGTTCTGGAGCACGCGGCGGAGCGCCGGGTTGTTGGCCGGGTCCGGCCCACCCGCCCGCACGGCGATGACGATGTCCTTGCCGATGCGCGCGAACTGCTTGGCCATCCGGTCCCAGCGGGCGAACATGGTGGCCTTGCGGGTCTCGAAGATGCGTCCCATGGGCGTAGGCAATGGCTCTATGGAGAAGCTACCCGTTCCGTCATCCCCGACGTGACCGGGAACGCGAAGCTTCCCGCAGGAATCCAGACCGTGCCCTTCGCTTAGCTGGATTCCCGCCTTCGCGGGAAGGACAGCCGTGAGGGGATCGAGCGGCTCGACAGAGCATGGGCAATTCAGGTCGAGTGCCGGCGGCACCGCGCCGTCGGCACGCCGAAGCTAGCGCCGAAGCAAGCGCCGGGGCGGATGGGCGTCTGCGGATTTGGCGTTCAGGCGAACGGGCCGGCTTACCACCCCTCGCGCTCGCGCAGCCGGACGACGTGCGCCACGTGGTGCCGACCGTGCCAGGCGTACATCCCGACGGTCTTGTCGAGGCGGTTCACGCCCGAGACGGGGTGGAGGAACGTCCGGGCCAGCGCCTCGCGGTCGAGCGCGCGGATCAGGCCCGTCCAGCGCGCGTGCAGCGCCTCCAGAAACGCCAGCGCCGTCTCGACGGGCACGGCGTGCGTGTCGGGCAGCGAGGCCCAGCCGTCCTGGTCGTAGGCCTTGATCGGGGGGGCGTCCTCGGTCAGCGCCCACTTGAAGCGGACGAAGGCGTTGAGGTGGCTGTCCGGGACGTGGTGGACGACCTGCCGCACGGTCCATCCGTCCGGCCGGTAGGGCGTGTCGAGCTGGGCGTCGTCGAGGCCGGCGACGGCGGCGCGGAGCTGCTCGGGCAGCGCGTCGAGGTCGGCCGTCCAGCCGGCGAGGTCGGCCTCGGTGACGGGGCCGTCGTGGGTGAAGCGGCCGATGGGGTAGCAGAGGTCGTCCATGTAGGCGCGAAAAGAGGGGAGGCGAGAAGGTACGTGCCGCGCTCAGATCCCCGCGCCGCCGGTGACCTCCAGCGTGTGCCCCGTCACGTACCCCGCCAGCGGCGAGGCCATCAGCACGATGCCGCCCGCGGCCTCCTCGTCCGTCCCCGGCCGCCCCAGCGGGTTCGCCGTGAACGCGCGCCCGCGCGCCGCCTCGGGGATGCCCTGCACGACCTCGTGGCCCGCCACCTCCACCGTTTCGCCCGTCTCCTTCGGCCGCGTCATCCGCGTGTCGATGAACCCGAAGGCAACGGCGTTGCACCGGATGCCGAACCGGCCCCACTCCTTCGCCACCGTCTTCGTCAGCCCCACGACGCCCATCTTGGCCGTGGCGTAGTTGGCCTGCCCCACGTTGCCGTGCAGGCCCGAGGTGGACGAGACGTTGACGATGACGCGGTTCTCGGAGAACGGCCGGCCGGCTTCGAGCTCGGCCTTGGCGGGGGCGCGGAGGTGCTTCGCCGCCGCGCGGATCATCCGGAACGGCGCGAACGTGTGGATCTCCATGATGCGCAGCCACTGCTCGTCGGTCATCGTGTGGAGCATCCCATCCCACAGGAAGCCCGCGTTGTTGACGAGCACGTTGAGCTTGCCGAAGTGCGCCACGGCCGTGTCGAGCAGGCGCTCCGGGAAGCCGTCCTCGGTCACGCTGCCGGGCACGGCCAGCGCCGCCCCGCCCACCTCGGTGATGGCGGCGGCGGTCGCTTCGGCCGGCTCCGCGTCGAGGTCGTTGACGACGACGGAGGCGCCGAGGCGGGCGAACAGCCGCGCCGTGGCCGCGCCGATCCCGCGGCCGGCTCCGGTGACGACGACGACCTGGTTCTCGAAGAGCTGCATGGGACGTAGAGGAATCGAGGCGAGGAAGAAAGAAGGAGCGGAAGATATCGGCGCGGCCCGGGACGACGGCGCGCTATCCGTCCTCTGCCTTCCGTCCACCGTCCTCGGCCCTCCGGTAGTCCACGGCGCGGAGGGTGCCGTCTGCGGCCCGGAGGTGCGTCTCCATGCCGGGCACGACGTCGGTGTTCTGGGCCGAGGCGCAGCGCCAGCCGCCGGCCGTCCGGTGGACGACGAACGAGAAGATCGTCGTGCGCGGTCCGGGCGCGGGTTGGTCGCCCGGCGGCGACTGGCCCGTCAGGCGCATCCGGGCGTGGACGACGGCCACGTCGTCGCGGAGGCGCTTGACGGTGACGCGCTGGAGGGTGAGCGTTGAGTCCGGGAAGATGACGGAGAGGCCGTAGGCGTGGGCCCGGCGGATGGCCTCGCGGTCGTGCCACCACAGGCCGGTCACGTTGACGAACTCGGCGTCCTCGTCGAACAGCGCCGCCAGCGCGTCGGCGTCGCGGCGCATCCAGGCCTCCACCCAGCGCGTCGCGATGGCCTCGGGCCGGTCGAGGGGCGGATGGTCAGAAGGCATTGGGTAGTCGGCATGGGTTTCGGGCCCTCACCCGTGTCGTCCTTCGGCTCCGACTGCCCGAGCCTCCGCTCAGAATGACAGGGGGAGGAGAACGGAGTCACGCCGGCAGCAGCAGCGTCAGCGCGTCGGCGACGAGCGCGGGCCGGTCGTTGTCCTCGATCTCGACCGTGTTCTGCGTCGTGAGCAGCCAGCCCTCGCCTTTCGGCTCCACCGCCGTCACGGCCACGCGCGTGCGGAGGCGCGCGCCCGGCGGTACGGGCGCGAGGAAGCG
>Ga0079224_100007306_pt1 | contig 14805 bp, 7 predicted proteins | sample Stecom2015_FD_80414 | JGI IMG/M metagenome (GOLD analysis project Ga0079224, IMG submission 80414) | Agricultural soil microbial communities from Utah to study Nitrogen management - Steer compost 2015 | ecosystem: Environmental > Terrestrial > Soil > Agricultural land | place: USA: Utah...
AACTCAGCTTGGTGATATCTAGTTCTCCCAGAAACGCTTTTTGGTTCAAGGTCTCCACATCTTGGTATTGTACGTCAAATTCCAGTCCTCCCGTGTCGATTTTATGATGGATCAACGCATCAAAAATAAACGTATCGTTGGGACAGGGCGAAAAGCCAAGGGTAAGTTTCATGTCTTTGCTGTTTTTTTAAGCAAAAATAAGGATTTCCTTCTATCTTATGGCCATTATTCCCCATGTTCCGGGCTGAAGCTCAATTTGTCTTACGTTTTTTCGACCATTGAGCTTTATGTTCTTATATCCTTATAATCGCCCCAGTCTCCCCATAGCCATCCGCTCTCCCTTATACGGACAAGACAGTCGCGGTCTCTTTTCCACAGCCGGAGATACTTTTGTATAGCTGGGAAAAGATCGATCAGTAACTGTTCGTTTCGCCCGTGTGCATATAATATGTCCAGATGCCGTAGTAGCCAATACTTGTCAACGATTGATCAGCAATCTCTTTATCCCAATTCCCTGCCGGAATCGGGGAGAACAGCGCCCAATCCGATAAGTTGAAATTCGGCACGCCACCGGCGCTCGTTCCATAAGCGTTGAGTCATTTCAGTATCACAAGGGGCCTTCGATCAGCTTCACCGCATATCTCCTATGTCTGAAAGTCTTTATTTTTTTCTTCATAAATCTTCCTATCGATATCTTGTGGATAATTGTTATACCAGTTCACAAGTTCATTTTTTAATTCTTCCACTTTATCAGGAAATTCTTTCGCAAGATTCACAGATTCTCCTTCATCGTTCACCAAATTGTAAAGCTGAATATTTGTCCCATCTACATCCATCATTAATTTGTAATCCGCTTTCCTTATAGCTAAATCCGGATCATTTTTACCGGATAAGCCAGGTCTATCAGGTGGGCGAATCCAAAAAAGTGGCTCGTGCTGTGGTGAACTGCTTTCTCCCCGTATAATAGACGATACATCTAAACCGTCGATAGGCAAATCCCCGTCATATTGATCTCCCGCGAGCGACAAAAAAGAAGGTAATAAATCGATGGCCGAAAATACAGAAGTCCTATCGATTTTCCCCCGCTTTTCCGCCGATATAAGGCCGGGAGACCACGCAATAAAAGGCTCCCTGATACCTCCTTCATAAATTTGTGTTTTATACCCCTTTAAATTTCCGGCTTTATTTACGCCCGCGTCCGGACCGTTATCGCTGGTCAAAACGATCAACGTATTTTTGCTCAAGTCGGGATCATTCTTAATAAAATCGAACAGACGTCCCAATTGGCTGTCCATCTCGTGCATAACGCCCAAAAACCTATCGTGACGACTGTTATCTCCCCGCAGATTTCTAGATGGCTCTAGTGGAGTATGGATATCATCCGGCCAAAGGTTAATAAAAAAGGGCTTATTCTCAATTTCTGCGTTCTTTATCGCATGGATCGTACGATCAACAAACACTTTCGTAAAATTTTCCCGTTTCAACCAGTGTATTTGTCCTTTCCCCAATGCGGCTGATTGCGATTCGAGATCAGGGCGGGCTGTATCATCTCCTAAATGTAAGGTCTCGAACTTCGCCAGATAACGTTCTCCCAATCCTTCGAACTGTGTGACCGATTCGTCGAAACCATACTCAACTATTAACGGGGCTTCGGCAATATCTCGCCCTCCTCCCATATGCCATTTACCGATATGCGCAGTATAATAGCCAGCTTTTTTCATTTCATTACCTAAAGTCGGCGCTTTTAAACTCAGATAGTTTTTCATTCCCCTATCGGTATTCGACTGCCTGTCATGAATATAAGAGGTAATACCCCATCTGCTCGGATATTGTCCTGTCATAAAAGCTACCCTTGATGGTGAACAAATCGGAGAGTTTACATAAAACTGTGTAAAGCTTAGCCCTTCAGAAGCAAGCTTGCTTATATTTGGCGCATTTACTTCCGTGTTCCCATAAGTAGGGGGGTCGCCATAGCCCATATCATCAATAAGTATAAAAAGAATGTTGGGCTTTTTCACTTCATTTTTCTTAGCATCTTGGCAACTAAAAAGAAGTAAGCCAAGAACAACTAATGCATGCATACTGGTTTTCATGATACAGTCATTTAAATGCAGTTAAATCTGCTCTTCAAAATCAACAGTAAACGTTACGCGTGTGTTCGCAGGGATGTTGGCATCAAAACCCAGCATAACCGTTCCCTTATTCTCTTGGTTATATTCGCCGTAATAATAATCACCAAATGCACACTTATATTCCTTCGGATCTTCCGACGGTCGTACTACAAGCTTAAAAGGAACATCCGCTTGAAATTTGACCAACATCGTTTTACCTTTTTGAGAAAGACGAATGGTGTGTTTATCTACGATTTTGACAGCAGCCGGTGTCACCATATTCCAGCGAAGATCAACAGGCTTGCCATTCGTTTTCAAGACATCTTCTATCTGCAGAAACGATTCCTTAACAATAACTGCTTTTCTCGTCGCAGATTTCAATTCACCGTGCAGGTTAAGCGCCTGAGTAAAGTCTATTTTTGCGCCTAATTCCGGTCCTTTATCAAAAGTTTTCACGATCTCCGCTCTACCTTCAATATTGTGCCGCTGATTATTAATAGTTAACGTATTATGGTTAAGGTTGTTATAACGAAAAATATCCCAACGTTGCGAATTTTGGGCCATATTCCAAAGGTCAACCCCTTTTGATTCCAATGTAATATAGCTCTGCAAGCCAAAATCCATTGCCCAGCGTAGGTTATCCACATCATAAACGAAGGTGCCCTGATCCATATGCCCATGCGGATCACCGGCTCGGCCTCCCTTGATACCCAGGTATTTTCCTTTGCCATCGTTCCAGTCCGTACGGACAAAAGAAACTGGAGTCATTCCGTGTCCGGTATACGTCCGTCCATGGGGAGGCTTAATTTCCGATAGCACAAGGTTTTTGCCGAACACCAAGGTATTGGGCAAGAAACGATGTTCGTCCGAATTAATCTTTTTGGTATATCCACCTTTTTTAATCAATGAAATTTCCTGATATATCAATGCCGGGTTCTGTTCTTTTTCGGCAAACCAAAACAAAGCTGATGATGGAGCCACAGCGCGGCCACCATCGTAATAATTAAAATAATAGCCAGAAGGCCCGACGGCGTATAACATATAGTGTGCAGAAGCCATAAATCCCGGCGCTTTCGACAATTCCAGGTCTGATCCCAATGCACTTTCTAAGGCAGCAAAAAACATCACCTGAAACGTGGTTCCATAATTCCAGTAACCCGGACCTTCCGGATAGTTGCCGTCCGGTGCATACGTTTCCAGAGGCAACTTGGTAGATTCCAGGGCCCGCTCTATAATCGCTGTCGCTTGCTCTTTTTCGTCTTCAAATATAGCCAAAGCGGCAAACACCAGCCCCCCATTGCACACCGGATTCCAGTTGTTATGTCGCTTCAAAAAATCATTGTATTCTGGCTGATAAGACGGCGCGAATGCCTTTTCCAAAATTGCTTTCCGGATCATCCGGCGCATGTCATCCGACAGATCCTCGTATAGCCAGTCATAAGCAATCGCTACCCCCATAGCCATCTCCCCAACATCGAGAAAATGGGATGGATTCCAAGATTCGAATGCACATACCGCTTTGAGTTCTTCCTCCGCTCGTCGCAGATAACGCGCATCACCGGTCATGCGATAGGTATAAGACAAATAGTACAGTCGCGTAAGTGCTTTCCGGGATACGGCCAGCAGGCGCTTTCCCTGCTTTTGAAACACCAGCGTCGGCGTATACAACAGCTCATCATTCACCTCATGGATATAGCTGTCTATCTTTCTAAATTCCGGGTTTTGCGTTAACGCTTGCCGGATAGTTTTTTCTTCTCCGGCTCCAAGCAATAATCTCGGATGGCTGGCTATCTTCGAATAATCGAAGGAAGGAATCGGCTTGACGCCTTGTGCGGTACTAAATAGCGCACAAGACATCAGGCAACCAAACAAAAATAATCGAACAATTTTCCGCATTGATTTAACGTCGTTTTTTATTACATTAATAAATTCTTTCAGCACACCATATGCTACCGTTAACGATTAAAGCTTGGAGCAAGCGCAGCTGTAGACGGTGTACCGTTGTTCCCGATAATCGGCCAGCCTGCTTCGTCCCAGACCACCTGATCCAGCATCAGCATCCTACCGTTCGGATCACTTGTTTTCACGCCGTGATACATCATCCAATCCTTGCCCTCGTCGTCCTGAACAATTTCCGAACAGTGTCCGTTACCGACGAACGAGGCATTCTTGTCTAAAACTAAGGTTCTACCTTCGTTCATCATGTAAAAACCACTTTTATTTTGGTACGGCCCAGCGATATTGGTAGAACGAGCAACAATTAACTGATACGTACTGTTGATTCCAGCACAGCAAGAACCAATGGAAGCGAACATATAATAATAATCCCCTCTTTTATGTACATATACACCTTCGAAATACGTGCCGGCTACCTGCTGCTTTACTGCACCTTCTTTTACCGACAGCCCATCTTCACTCAGCTCGATCATGTAAATCCCACGGAAGCTTCCCCAAAACAAGTATTTTTTTCCATTGTCTTCCACATAATTCGGGTCGATCGAGTTTTGAACGCCGATCTCGTTGCTACGGAACAGCTTACCTCTGTCGGTAAATGGCCCCGCGGGACTATCGGCCACTGCAATACCGATACCACAGGTTTGTTCGCCACCCCATACCGACAATGAATAATAAAGCACATATTTGCCGTTGATATAATTGATATCCGGCGCCCATATTCCGCCACCCGGCTCAAATGTTGGGCGTGTAGCTTCAGTAAAAGCTGTTCCCACCTGTTCCCAATTCACTAAATTAGCCGAACGCATGATAGGCGTGTTGCGGATATCTTCGGTTGCATATAAGTAGAAAAAGCCATCTTGTGCTTTAATCAATGTAGGATCAGGCAAGCTTTGTGCAACCACTGGATTTGCATACACATTCTCCAAGTAGCTGAAAGGCACGACATTCGACTGTTGATTACCGACATTCACCTGTACGTCGAATAGAACCTTTTCTCCCAAGAGGGGTGCCATGACCCGTATCAGGGTATCGGTCAACGAAATGATCTCTAGCGGATCCCCGCCAAAGCTGACGGTCGTATGTTCTTTGATATTCCCAAAGCCTGAACCAACGATATCGACAGGCCCTCCGATAGGCGCCTTGCTTACCGAAGTAATCGCAGGATGGGAAAAACCAAATTTAAAATAATACTGATTTGAGCGCTCACCCGCAATCTCCAAATGGATTTTTGCATATCCAGCCTCGTTCTCTTCGGGAACCACCGCTTCGATCCGTCCGGGGGTAAAACTTACCACTTCTGCTTCCTGATCACCAAACATGACTTTTACTACGGAGCCATCTTTACCAAAATTTACGCCTTTAATGACAACATGATTTCCGGGGAGCGCCGTGCGCGGGGTTACGTCCCGAATCCCCGGTTTGGTCGAAGAACCTTCCAGATCGCTTATCTTATCGTCCGAACACCCCAAAAAAAGCAAGCTAAAAAACAAGCAAACCAGGGTAGATGGAACCATTTTTTTTATTTTTCTGTCCATGAGTTATGTGTGCTATGGTTGAATAATTTCGTATCGGTTTACCAAAATTTCCGTTGATGAAGCTCCGTATTGATCGTCACTTCCTGCAATGGATAAGGTAGCAGCATGTGCTTATCCTTATTAAAGGTTCTAACGGATTCCAGATAAGTCTGATGGTAAGAATTCGTCTCTACATAATCCGGCCGGAGGATAATAGCCTCTTCCAGTTCATCCAATTTTTCTCTAAAGAGATTCCAGCGTACCAGATCCTGTTTGCGAAGACCTTCAAAACACAGTTCCCGTAACCTTTCGTCCACAAGTTCCCTAAAAAAGCTATCGTGATCTAAGCTTCCGAAATAAGGTTCCAACCCCGCTCTTTCCCGCACAATATTAAGGCTGTTAACCGCTTCTGGCGTTGCATCGGTTGTACCAAATCGACCGCCGATACTGGCTTCCGCATGCATCAACAGCACATCTGAATAACGCAATATGGGGAAGTTAATACTAGTAAAATTGGCATCTTTCTCTGATCCGGGCGTGCTATTTAAAATGGTGTATGACGCATCGATTAAACTTCCTGCATCCTTTAGGGCCTGTAAGTTGGAAGGTTCCCACCGGCGGTATTTTCCTATCCCGTATTCTTGGTGCAGGGGCTTATCCATAAAGTAAGTCATGGTATACCGTTGGTTCGATGACGAATAGTTGTTACGATAACCGGCAATACTCCATTCCCTACGTGCGTCCTCGGGCGTATACTTATTGTATACAACAACCGATGCAATGATATTGGCAAAGCCTCGCGGAATTTCGCTGGTGCCTACAAACTCTACACCGTTAATGTTACCTACTCTTCCGTGTACATTTAACCCCATGCTCAACTTATTATCAAAGGAGATTTCGAAAAGGGATTCCCGGGTATCATATTTGTTTTCTAGATAATTGATAAAGTGCTTACGGTAACTGTTCGGATCTTCAGAGAAAGGAACGATGCGATGCCAACCGTCCTGCATAATGATCTCGCATTGTTGCTTGGCTTTTTGAAAATACTGTTGCGGATTCTCGAAATAACAATCCGCCTCGTTTTCCGACAGATAGGGCTGAAATCCACCCATACGTAAATATAGGCGTGCCAACAGACCATGTGCAGCCATTTTATTGGGTTCTCCAGGCACATACTTCGTATCTTTTGCATGTAGTAAATGTGCCGCAGCGAATGCGAAATCTTTCTCCGCTTGCTCATACACCTGTTGAACAGGCGAAGCAGCGAGTAGATTATCTGCTTGGGAAGCACTCGGCTCCAGCCGGATCGGTACTGGACCATACCAATTTGCCAAGGTAAAATACGCGAACCCGCGCATAAAGCGGGCCTTCGCTAAATACTGATTGTACTGCTCTTGGGGAAACATATCCGGATCCATGTTGGCCTCCAGCTGGTTCACCAGATTGATACAGCCGTAGAAATGTGACCAAAGACGTTCCACCTGGCTGCTCGACGAGGTATAACCGAGTCTTGCTGCCGCCCAGGAAGCATCCGAAGCTGGGGTGTATGTTTCGTCCGTACCACTCTCCAGTACCATACTGAAGTCACGTCCGTACATCTCATCGTTGGCCATTTCACTATAGATACCCGCAATAGCCATTTCCACTTCTACGGCCGATGAATAGAAGGTCTCATCGCGCCAGGTAGATAACGGATCCAGTTCCAGGAATTTCTTACAACTTGTACCCGCAAAGGCCGTGCATAAACCTAAGGCAACAACTATTATTCTGAGTTTATTCGTATTCATAATTTTTACTTTTTTATACCATTAAAAAGAAAGCTCCAATCCGGCCGATATCGTCATGCTCTGCGGATAAGCCGAATAATCTAATCCTGGTGTCAAGGCGCCAAATCTACCAACCGATACATCGGGGTCATACCCTTTATATTTTGTAAATGTGAGTAGGTTTTGCACTGATAAGGACGCGCGTAAACGCTTCATGTGTATACTTGAAGCTAAGCGTTCCGAAAGGTTATACCCTAACGATACGGTCTTCAGCTTAATGTAGGAACCATCCTGTACATGACGTGTATCTACTTTATAACCAAATGAAGTTAGTAAATTTGTTCCGTCAAATCGCATTCCACCAACTTCCGTATCGGGGTTTGTAGGCGTCCAAAAAGTGCCAAGCGATTTCAGGCCGTTCCGGTTGGTCATATATATACTACCGTATTCCGACTGATTACCATTTAAAAGATCAAATCCATAGGCCCACTGCAAGAGGAATTTCAAATCAAAAGACTTATACTGAAACGTGTTGAACAGTCCGCCTGTATGTTTCGGATGTGGGTTACCAATGATGGTGCGGTCGTCTTGGTTAATGATACCATCTCCATTTACATCTTTAAAGCGCACCATACCCGGTTTGGTCCCCGGCTCATGTGTAGCTATCCCTTCTTTTAAGGTATAGGCACCGTTCTCATAGATAAAATCGTCTACTTGATACAATCCATTGAAGACCATACCATAGATCATACCTACCGGCTGACCGACTTGCGTCAAATATTGATATTCGGCCTGCGTAAATTGCACATCCCATTGCGGATCGGTACGGATAAACTCTTGACCGCTATTCAATTTGATCGTCTTGGTACGGTTAAAGGAAATATTAAAGTTGGTATTCCAGTTGAAATTGGCATTTCGGATATTTTGCGTCTCCAACGTAAATTCCACTCCCCGGTTAGATACTTCACCCACATTTTGCTGCACCTGCGAAAAACCTATACTCGGCGCCATATCGGCAGACAGTAAGAGATCCACCGTATTTTTCTGATAGACATCCACGGTTAGGTTAAATTTCCGCATCAGCTGCAAGTCCAACCCGATGTTGCTCTGCTCGGTTGTTTCCCAACGCAAATCGGGCACCGCCATATTGCTTTGATAAGCCCCCGGCACATACTTTTCTCCTACACCCAAAACATAACCGCTATTGGAATTCACACTAAACAAGTTGTAGGCTGCAAAATCTCCTACACGGTTGTTCCCGGTGGCTCCCCAGCCTCCACGGAGTTTCAGATCCGATATAGCCTCGATCGATTTCATGAACGGTTCCTGCGATACCCGCCATGCGAGCGAGAATGAGGGAAAGTACCCCCACCGGTTCGCTGCCCGGAATTTAGAAGACCCATCCGCCCGGATAGTTGCCGTCGCCAGATACTTATTGTCGTAAGAATAGTTTGCTCTTCCGAACATCGAAAATAAAGCATTCCGTGAACGGTCCGTACGCGAGATGGTCGAAGTTGTGGCAATTCCTAGGTTATCAATACCAAATTGATCCGTTGGTAAATTTGTATTCTGCAGCGTAGAAAACTTGGAGGTGCTATATTGTGCTTCCAAACCGCCTAACAACCCATAGTTATGTTTGCCTTTACTATCTTTAAAACGCAGCGTATTGGAAGTTGATAATATATCGCCGCGGTCATTGACCAAGCTACCATTGATACCGTTAGCTGTACGTGTTGCTTCATAGGAATTAGCCTTGTGAAACGTAGAGGTTTCGCGTAACGTTGTGCGATAGTTCCCCATCATGCTCAGTTCGAACTTCTTCAAGAAGCTATATTTAAGCCCGAATGTTCCAAAAAGTGCATCATCCAAACGGAAGCGATCTACGCTCTGCATTTTTCGCACGGGATTAAGCAGGTAAGGATCCATTTCTTCTATACCCGCTTCATCTGTAGATGACCAATTCAGTGGCGTCACCGGACGAAAAGAAATCGCATCACGGATGATACTGTGCCGCGCATTGCCCGAAGCTATCTGCCCATCATGGTTGTTCCGGCTATATTCCAATTGTACGTTTACTTCCAGATTAGGCACGATTTTATGGGTGAATCGCACGCGGTTGTTGATTTTTCGGAAACTGGTTTCCATCAACGTTCCCTCTTGATTTAGGAAATTTCCGCTATACAAGAAACTGGTCTTTGTATTTCCGCCCCGTATAGAAAGCGTCTGGTTTGTTGATTTGGTATGACGAAAAATTTCGTCCTGCCAGTTTGTGCCTTTTACATTTCTGTATAATTCCGGATCTACATAGCGTTGGTTAAAAAGCTGTACGTTGTTTCCCGGCACATAGCTGTCGTTTGCATAAGCCAACTTTTGTTGATACAACACATACTCATAAGGGTTCATCACTTCCAAACGGGTTGGGATATGCTCGAACCATGCGGAGGAGCTGATGTCTACATCGGTACGGCCGTCGTTACGTCCTCCACGGGTGGTGATGACCACAACACCGTTTGCTCCGCGTGATCCGTAGATCGCCGTAGCCGAAGCATCTTTCAATATATCAAAACTTTGGATATCGCGCGTGTTTATTGTCGCTGGATCAAATCCCTCTAATGGAACACCATCGACTACATAAAGCGGAGAGTTATCTCCGGTAATCGAGTTTCCTCCACGGATGATGATTTGCAATGGAGCTCCCGGTGTTCCGTCGCGCGAGGTGACCTCCACCCCAGCTACCCGACCCGCCAACGCCTGGTCAAAATTGGCTGTTGGCGCTTCGGCGAGGTCTTTGGCATTGACACTGGCCACCGAACCGGTCAGATCTTCCTTACGTACGACATCATAACCGATAACGACCTCATCCAACACCACATCCTCTGTTTCCAATGTTACGTTAATGATCTGTCTACCTCCAATCGCTTGCTCCTGCCGCAGGAAACCAAGCGACGTAAAAATCAGTACATCCTTTTCGCCGACGTTGCCAATGGTATAATTGCCTTGGTCGGTTGTCGTCGCCCCGCGATTCGTGCCTTTAACGGAAACCGTCGCCCCGGCAACCGGCTCCCCGTTAGCATCGCGTACCGTACCCTTAATACTTTCCTGTGCCCATGACGGGAAGGCAAGGAGGGTACTGATGAATAATATAATAATCGTGTTGATATTCATGTTCTTTAAGTTTATGCGATAAAATTAGTTTGCCGGTTCCACGGCCTTATAGTTGAAATCTGTAAGGAAAAATATACCGCCCCGACCAGGTGCCGCAGCGTTGTTCGACAGCTCGCCTTCGAAATAAGAAGCAATTTTAAATGCTACGGTGACGTTACCTGTAATTTGCTCGGGAGCTATATCATAACTACATTTAACCCATCGACCATAAAAGGTTCCAAGTTCGGGGCGTTTTTTTCCATCAGGGTCAGGCCCCGACTGATTCCCTGGATAAGGCGTTCCTTTAAACTCGGTTCCCCAAGGTTCACCGTTGGCACCCCCCTTCCAACAGCGCATATCGTCGTTGATCTTTGTCCAAGTACCGTTTTGCCAGTTGCCATCCGCATCCTGAATGGCTCCTCCGGTATAATCCGTAGAGATATATACCTCCATATCAATCGGCGCGCGTCCGTCGGCCATATACGTTTGAAAGTTTGGCATATAGTAATAGTTTACTGAAAGCTGATAGCCATAGCGATAAGGTGTCAGATCCTGCGTCTTGGTCACCATCCACGAATTTGTTGGCGTCGTAAGCCCGGCCCCATTATGCGTTTGTGTTTCCAATACCGTTTGGGTTATATTTTCTTCCGGCCGTTCGGCAGGACGCACGAAGGTTCTGCCCGTACTGTTGTCCACCTCGCCCCAAATATCGTCCCCTACGCCCGGTTGAAGTACCTGAACCGTAAATCCTTCGCCACCTGTAGGTTTAGAACCAGCCGTCCGTAAGGTCGGATAAAACAAGTAAATCGTTTCGATCGGCATCACCTCCGGCTTGTCGGTAATAATGGTTGTTATCCGGCCGTTAAACAATACTTTCTCACCGCTGATGTTACTCACTACCCGAACAACTGGGGTCAATGTATCATATTTTGAATAAACATAATTTGAACCAAGCGATATCATTCCCGTCTCCCCGTCAATAACCAACTTATCTCCTTCCGTTTCCAATTCAAACGTGACGTCGGGGTTAGCACTTGGCATGAGTGGTGCCGAGGTTTTACTATCCGGCTGCCCGTACACCAGATTCTGATTTTTAGGCGTATACACGAGATTTGTCGGCAATAACGGGCCGATATTTAAGTGAAACGCTTTAGGAAACACGGTTTCATATTTCATATTCCCGTCCTGTGTCGTTACTTTGATGTCAAAATCATAGTCCCCCGCGGAAAAAGTATGCCCCGCAGCGATGGTAATGATCCCGTTGCTTGCCGTATTTTCCGAAGCAAAAAAAGTAAGCGGATTTCCGTCGGCATCTACATAACCTTTTTCCGGATCAATCGGAACATCTACCGCCTGGCTTCCGCCTACGCGTACATATTGCATATAGGACTCGTCCAAAACCGAACCATCACTTTTGGAAATGCCGACCACCTCAAACTTAGGGGTCAGTCCGCCGGTCTGAACCGTAGGCGGAGCCGTGATAATCTGGGCACCCTCCCGAGCGTTGCCAACACTCACATACCTCAAATCATAGGGTGCTCCGGGCGGGTTATTTTTGAAATCTTCCTTACAAGAGAAAGAGACCGTCACCCAGCAGCAAAGTAGGAATAAAAGCCGTGTCTTATTTTTCATGATCAAATCGTTTATAAAAGTTAGCATCTGTACAGATACCTCTTTTAGTTTTATAATTGTTTTTTAATTTAATTAATGGTTTTAATAACTGTTTGTATGCAAATATCAAAAAACAATATGCTCCGCAGCGGGGGTAAAGTATCTAAATTACGGGGGTATTTTATCCTTCTGCTCTATCAAACAGAATAGCGATTATAGCAACAAAATTACTTGCTACGTGCGTTGATCGTTAAACGCAGCCGACATTTAACACCTTGCATTCCGACATTTACCCCCCCATGCATCCAGCATATTTTTTTTTAATTTGTTTCGTTGCTAACAAAATGTAAACACATGAAAAGAAAGCATATCATAGACTTTTTTATCGGAACTTTGCTTGCTCTAGCGTGTATATACGCCGTACCTTGTGCGCATGCCCAACAAAAAATAAGCACATCCCCAAAAAAGAAGAATATTTTATTTATCGCCATCGATGACTTACGGCCAGAACTGGCTTGTTATGGTAGGACACGGGTGAAAACACCACATATCGACAAATTAGCCCAGCAAGGAACTCTTTTCGAAAATGCCTATTGTCAACAAGCTGTTTGCGCACCCTCCAGAAATAGTGTGCTGACCGGCCTCCGCCCCAACGCGATGCAAATATACGATCTCGGAACCTTTTTCAGAACAACGGTACCCCATGTCGTAACGCTTCCACAACTATTTAAAGAAAACGGCTATATGGCCGAAAACGTTGGAAAAATATACCATGGAGGGCACGGCAATAAGAACGATCAGCAGTCGTGGACAACGGTATGGAATTATCGGGATGAGCTCGACGCGCTTCCCAAAATAAATCGTGGTGATACGACGGGACTGGAGTCTAGCCTTCCAAAACTCAACGGAAAGGTGCTTCCCTATTATCGTTCACATGCTGCCTACGAAAATTTATCCGATGGCCGGGTAGCCGCCATCGCTGTAGAACGTATCGAAGCGCTAAAAGATCAGGATCAACCTTTCTTTCTGGGCGTAGGTTTCACCGCGACCCATTTACCTTTTGTTGCTCCTTCCATCTATTGGGATCTATATGACCCATCGGATATTGCTATTCCGAGCAAGCAAGAGCCGAGCGGCATGTATAACCAAGCTTTTATAAAATGGTCAGGAGAATTAGCAGCATACCATGGTATTGCTCCATTTAAAGAAAAAGGAACACTTCCAGACAATATCGCTCGAAATCTGATCCAAGGATATTACGCTTCCGTCAGCTTCGTCGATGCCCAGGTTGGCAAACTATTAGACGCCCTCGAAAAGAATGGTTTAAGCGAAAATACGATTGTGGTACTGTGGGGAGATCACGGTTATAAGCTCGGCGAATATGGCATGTGGTGCAAGCACTCAAACGCGGAGCTGGATACCCGCGCGCCACTGATCGTCCGTGATCCGGACCAGGCGAACGGTAGCCGAAGTTTCTCCGTAGTAGAGTTACTCGATATCTACCCGACCCTCTGTGAACTTACAGGGGTCCAAGCACCAGATCACCTGCAAGGAAAAAGTCTCGTTCCGATACTAAACAACCCAGACGCCCGGGTGAAGGAAGTTGCCATGAGTCAGTGGCCAAAAGGAAAAACATACCCGGGAACACCGCCAAGCCGGGAAATTATGGGCTATTCCATTACCGATGGCCGCTACCGCTTTACCCGTTGGCAGTATCATAAAAATCCCAAACATGTTATCGAAAGGGAATTGTATGACCACGCCGAAACCCGGATCGATACGAAGAATTTAGCTAAAACCAAAAAATACGAGGCCGAGGTACGCCGTCTGGAGTCACTTTTAAACGGTTTACTCGAAGAGCGGCAATAAACAAGAATCACTAATTGATTGAAAAACAAACACATCACTTTAAAATAACTAGACATCAGAATGAAGATAATCACGTCAACCTTGCTTTTATGTTCCTTAGCGTTTTCTAGCTGTCATACAGATGATAGCAGCAAAGCATTACTGGAAAAAAGCGAAAAGCAGCTTTCTATGCTGCGTACAGCCGCGCTGAACGAGCATAAAAACCCCCGGACCTTAACCAAAGATGGCCATATCCATTGGATACAATCTTCGTATGATTGGACGGAAGGATTTTGGCCAGGGACCTGTTGGATGTTGTATGAGCACACCAACGATAAAAAATGGAAAGAGGCCGCCGAAGCTTCTCAGCAATTGTTCGAGCCCCATAAAGACCTGACAACCGATCATGATCTGGGCTTCATTTTTAACAACTCTTACGGCAAAGCATACCGAATAACAAAGGAAGAACGATACAAGCAGGTATTGCTTGACGCGGCACGAGCTCTATCTACCCGATTTAACGACACGGTGGGCTGCCTCCAGAGTTGGGATGTTGATCAGAGGTGGCAGGCCGAACGGGGTTGGAAGTTCCCGGTCATTATCGATAACATGATGAATCTGGAGATGCTCTTTGAAGCCAGCAATATCACCGGGGATAGCAGCTACCGAAAGATTGCTGTTGCACACGCCAATACCACCATGGCAAACCATTTCAGACCTGATGGCAGTTCTTTTCACGTAGTGGACTATGACCCCGAGACGGGAAAAGTGGCCCATCAGGTAACCGCGCAAGGTTATTCCGATGAAAGCGCGTGGGCACGCGGGCAGGCTTGGGCCCTATACGGCTACACCATG
>Ga0079224_100007307_pt1 | contig 14803 bp, 16 predicted proteins | sample Stecom2015_FD_80414 | JGI IMG/M metagenome (GOLD analysis project Ga0079224, IMG submission 80414) | Agricultural soil microbial communities from Utah to study Nitrogen management - Steer compost 2015 | ecosystem: Environmental > Terrestrial > Soil > Agricultural land | place: USA: Utah...
CGCGCCGCGCCGCTCGAGCTCCGCCGTGTCGCTGATGAGCACGCCGTGCACTCGCTCCATCACCATGACGTTGCGGCGGCAGTAATCCCAATGGACTTCAGGGACGTAGAGCAGCTGCGAATCGGCGAAGTTGCGCCGTAGCTGCGCCGCATTGGCCGCTTCGCGCCTGAGGTCCAGCTCATCGAGAATGGTCTTCTCGTACTCGCGCACGAGCTCCACCGGGCGCAAGCGATGCGCATCCGCCCAGTAACGATTCGCCAGGTGGGCGAGCGCGTAGAGCACTTCGATGTCGCGCTTGATCAGATTGCGGATGCCGGGCCGTACGATCTTTACGACCACTTCCTGCCCGTTACGCAGCTGCGCGGTATGTACCTGGGCGATGGTGGCCGCGGCGAGGGGCGTTTCGTCGAAGCGCGCAAATACCTCGCTCAGGGGGCGTCCGTACGCTTCGGCGGCCAGGCGCTGCGCCTGCGCGCCCGGAAACGGCGGCACGCGATCCTGCAGTCTCTCGAGCTCATCGGCGATGTCGCGCGGCAGCAGATCGCGGCGGGTCGAGAGCATCTGTCCGAACTTCATGAAGATCGGTCCCAGCTCTTCGAGCGCGAGCCGCAGGCGCTCGCCGCGCGTGGCGGCCTGCTTGCGTCGAAACCAGGCCTCGGGTGAGAGGATGAAAGCGAAGCGCAGCGGACGGAACAGATGGGTGGCGCTGATGATCTCGTCCAGCCTGCGGCGCACGAGCACGCGGTGAATTTGCAGGAGACGAGAGAGGACGCGCAGACGCATGGTGATCATTGGAAGCGGATGGCGGATAGCGGATAGTTTCGAAGGGTCTCTACTAGCTGCCTTGACTATCCGCTATCCGCCATCCGCTTCTCGAGTCCTTTGAGGCGGGCTTCGAACCGATCCACATCGTCGCGCAACGCGTCCACGTTTGCTGCGAACTCCTCGGCTTCCGTGCGGCTCGGGACGTCGCGGCCTTCCTCCTGGAGATACTCCGATACATTCTGCGTGAAGGTGTCGGCCGCCTTCCGGGCGAAGCCCAGCGCGGAGCGCGCAATCGCGCCGATCTGGTGAGCCGGCACGTCGCCGATGATGCGCGCCAGCTCCTCTTCGAGATCCGGCTGCGCCTGCCTGAGCAACTCGCTGAACGCCTGGGCGGCCTCGGCGTCGCCCTCGATTCGCACCGACCCTGAGCGCAGCGCCGATTCCGGCGTGGGTCCGGCGAGGCGCAACAGCGCGAACGGCGAGCCGGACAGAGCGGCGCTGGCCGGGGCCTCGCTGTGCGTGTCGATCGTCAGTGTGTCGCCTTGCACCGTGAAGTACAGACTCAGCGATGCACCGGTCACATGGAGGGCGAGCACTTTGCCGTCCATCCGCTTGCATGTGGCGCGCGCGGCCGCAGACGCGGCGATATTGCGATTGAGCAGGGATTCCAGAGCCGTCAGTCGCATGCCGGCGCGTTGCTCACAACCGCCAGCCGCGGTGCAGCGCCACGATGCCGCCGCTCAGATTGTGGTGGCGGCAGTTCTCGAGCCCGGCTTCGCGCATCATCGCGAGCAGCTCCTCCTGTCGCGGGAAGCGGCGGATCGACTCGGCTAGATAGCGATAGCTGGCTTCGTCCCTGGCGACCACTTTGCCGAGCCAGGGCAGCACGCTGAAAGAATAGGCGTCGTAGACGGGCTTGAGTCCGGGCAAGACGGGATGCGAAAACTCGAGCACCAGAAGCTGTCCGCCCGGCCGGAGCACACGCGCCATCGAGCGCAGCGCCGCCGCCTTGTCGGTGACGTTGCGCAGCCCGAAGCCGATCGTCACGCAATCGAAGCTGGAGTCGGCGAACGGCAGCCGCTCGGCGTTGGCGATGGCGTAGCGGACATTGCTCACGAGGCCGCGATCGGTGAGCGCATCACGCCCTTCGCTGAGCATGGCCGCGTTGATGTCGCTCAAGATCACCAGGCCGTGCGGTCCGACCTGTTTGGCCATGCCGGCGGCCAGATCGCCCGTGCCGCCGGCCACGTCGAGCGCTCGCTGTCCGGGACGCAGCCCAGTCTGCGAAAGCGCAAAACGCTTCCACAGACGGTGCGCGCCGCCCGACATGAGATCGTTCATCAGGTCGTACTTGCTCGCCACGGACTCGAAGACCGCGCGCACGCGCGCCGCTTTCTCCGCGACCGGCACCTGCTGATAGCCGAAATCGGTCGTGGCGGTCTTGTCGTGCGGTTCGGTCATTGCGGCGACATTGTAAAGCGGTTAACGGTCAGCGGTCAGCGGTTAGTTCAGAGGACGCGCGGCGCCCATGCAGCGCTGGCCTCTCTGGACTGACCGATCACCGCCAGCCGTTAACCGCTTTTTCCCGTGGTCGGATAAGGAATGCCGAGCTCGGCGAGGCGCTCGAGATAGCGGCGCCATTTCGCTTCGCGGTCGCGGCCCAGCTCGTACAGATACGTCCAGCTGTACAGCCCGGAGCCGTGGCCGTCGTCGAACAGCAGTCGCACTGCGTACGCGCCTACCGGTTCGATGCGCGTGACGCCCACCTCGTGCTTGCCGATCTGCAGCGTTTCCTGGCCCGGACCATGACCGCGGACTTCGGCGGATGGTGAATAAACACGCAGATACTCGAACGGCAGCTCGAATCGTGAGCCGTCGTCGAAGGCGATCTCCAGAAGACGTGAGCGTGTGCGCAGCTTGAGAGAAGTCGGTCGCGGCGGTGCAGACATGGATCTCATCACAGGATGTAGCGGGTCAGGTCCTCGTCCTTCACCAGTTCGCCCAGATGCTGGTCCACGTACTGCGCGTCGACCGTGACGCTGAAGCCGGTGCGATCGGCGGCTTCGAAGGAGAGCGTCTCGAGCAGGCGCTCGAGCACGGTGTGCAGGCGCCTGGCACCGATGTTCTCGGTGCGCTCGTTCACCTGCCACGCCACCTCGGCGATGCGGCGCACGCCGCTTTCCGCGAATTCGAGGGTTACGCCTTCCGTTTGCAGCAGCGCGCGGTATTGCGTGCACAGCGAGGCGTCAGGTTCGGTGAGAATGCGGATGAAGTCCTCCACCGTGAGCGCATCGAGCTCGACCCGGATCGGAAAGCGCCCTTGCAGCTCCGGAATCAGATCCGACGGGCGCGACATGTGGAAAGCGCCGGAGGCGATGAACAGGATGTGGTCGGTCTTCACCATGCCGTGCTTGGTGCTGACGGTGCTGCCTTCGACCAGCGGCAGCAGATCGCGCTGCACGCCTTCGCGGGAGACGTCGGCGCCGTGTGTATCCTGGCGGCGCGCGATCTTGTCTATTTCATCGAGGAAGACGATGCCGTTCTGCTCGGCGTTGGCGAGCGCCCGCAGCTTGAGGTCCTCCTCGTTGATCATCTTGGCGGCCTCCTCATCGGTGAGCAGCTTGAACGCCTCGCGCACCTTCACCTTGCGGGTCTTGGTGCGCGATCCGCCGAGATTCGAGAACATGCTCTGCAGTTGCTGCGTGAGGTCTTCCATGCCTGCGGGGGCCATGATCTCCACGCCCATGGGCAGCGCGCGCACTTCGATCTCGATCTCGCGCTCATCGAGCTGCCCTTCGCGCAGCATCTTGCGGAACTTCTGCCGCGTCTCTGCGTCGCGTCCGCTGGGCTCTGGCTCGGCGGCGAAGCCGACCGATCGGGGTCGGGGCAGCAACGCATCGAGCACGCGCTCCTCGGCGGCGTCCATCGCGCGATGGCGCACTTTGCCCATCTCCTCCTCGCGCGTCATCTTCACCGCGACGTCCATCAGATCCTTGATGATCGAGTCCACTTCCCGCCCCACGTAGCCCACTTCGGTGAACTTGGTCGCCTCGACCTTGACGAACGGCGCGCGCGCGAGCCGCGCGAGACGCCGTGCGATCTCGGTCTTGCCGACGCCGGTCGGGCCGATCATGAGGATGTTCTTCGGCGTGATCTCCGCGCGCAGCGACTCATCGACCTGCATGCGCCGCCAGCGATTGCGCAAGGCGATCGCCACGGCGCGCTTGGCCGCGCTCTGCCCGACGATGTGCTTGTCGAGCTCCTGGACGATTTCTCGTGGGGTCATGGACATGGAAGAAGAAGGAAGCGGATGGCGAGTGGCGGATAGCGAATACTCAGAATGCGCATCGCCAGATTTCTGGCTGCCGCTGACCGCTAGCCGCTTCTGAGCTCCTCGATGGTCAGATTCCGGTTCGTGTAAATGCAGATGTCGGCGGCGATGTTCAAGGACTTTTCCACGATGCTGCGCGCATCGAGGTCGGTGTTCTGCAACAGCGCCCGGGCCGCGGCCTGCGCGTAGGCGCCGCCCGAGCCGATCGCCATCACGTCGTCTTCCGGCTCGATCACGTCGCCGTTGCCGGAAATCACGAATGAGGATCTCGCATCCGCCACGCACAGCAGCGCCTCGAGACGTCGGAGGCTGCGATCCGTGCGCCAGTCTTTCGCCAGCTCGATGGCGGCGCGCGTCAGATTGCCGTACTGCTGCAGCTTCGCCTCGAAGCGCTCGAACAGCGTGAACGCATCGGCAGTGCCGCCGGCGAAACCGGCGAGCACCGCGCCGTTGTAGAGCGGGCGCACCTTCCGGGCGTTGCCCTTCATCACCGTGGAGCCGACCGATACCTGACCGTCGCCGCCGACCACGACCGCGCCGTTGCGTCGTACCGAGAGAATGGTGGTGCCTTCAAACTGCTGCACTTCGGTCTACCGCTGGAATTCCGGGGAGCGACCGGACGAGAAGCCCGGGCGTGGACGTGGCCGTGAGAGAGTACACACTGCGTTTGGCTATATAAACAGGGAATCGTTCGATAGGCCCGCCGGCGGCGCTGACGGCTGCAACTGCTGCGTCGCGCGCGTTCAGCGTCGCCGGCGCGCGCGCGGATGCGCGGCGTCGTACACGCGTGCGAGGTGCTGGAAGTCCAGGTGAGTATAGACCTGCGTGGTGGAGATGTTCGCGTGGCCGAGCAGTTCCTGCACGCCGCGCAGATCCTGGCTCGACTCGAGCAGGTGCGTAGCGAACGAATGCCGGAACATGTGCGGATGAACATGAGTCCCGAGGCCCTGGCGTTGCGCCCACTGCGCAATACGCAGCTGCACCGCTCGCGGCGTCAGGCGTCTGCCGCGATTGCTGACGAACAACGCCGGCTCATCGGGCGCGGCTGCGGCGGGGCGCTCTGCGAGCCAGCGCGCCACCGCCTGCGCCGCCAAGCGGCCCACCGGGACGATGCGCATTCGCGATCCCTTGCCCGTGATGCGCGCCGTACGGTCGTTCAGGTCGATATCCGAGACGTCGAGCGCGATCAGCTCCGCGAGGCGCAGACCCGACGAGTAGAACAGCTCCATGATCGCCTTGTCGCGTACGCTGAGCTGATCGTCCGCGCGGAACTCCAACAAGCGCGTCATCTGATCGACGTCGATGGTGTGCGGCAGGCGCTTTTTCGCCTTGGGCGGACGCACATCGTTGGCGGGGTTGGCGGACAGCTCGCCTTCGCGAATCAGGTACTCGAAGAAGCTGCGCAGCGCGCTCAGTCGTCGGGCGATAGTGCGCGCCGCAGCGCCCCGCCGGAACTCGGCCGCGGCGAAGCTGCGTACGTGGCCGCTGTCCAGCACGGCCCACTCCTGAAGCCGCTCGCGCGCGCACCAGGCGGCGAACCGCTCGAGATCCCGCCGGTAGTTCGAGTCGGTGTGCGGTGAAAGACGCCGCTCGGTGCGTAGATGAATCAGGAATCGCCGGATGCAGTCGAGCGCTTCGGGAGACATGGTCCGATGGGCGCTGTGTGCGCAAGCGCAGTGTGCGCTCAGGCGTCGTATGGCGCAGAGACCGATTCGCTGACCAGATCGCCGATGCGCGCCAGGAAATCGGTGCTCATCGCCGGATGGAAGCGCTCGGCGTCGGGACTGCCGATGGCGAGCAGGCCGTCGCCATAGCTGCGGCCGAGCGGCGCGAGCGCCACGGACCCGATCTCCACGGCGCTCGAGTCGCCGAACAGGAAGTCGCGTTGGCTGTCGCGGATCTGTCCGCAGCGCGGCTTGGCGGATTCGAACAGCGTCTCGAACATTTTCCATTCCGGCGCATGCGCCTCCATCAGCCGCAGGTGACGGCTCACCAGGCCGCGCAGTGCGCTGTCCGCCGCCGGCGTGAGCAGCAGCAGCCATTCCGAGGCGCCGAAATCCTCGCGCAGCGACGTTTCGAGTCCGTCGAGCAGCGCGCCCGCGGTGCGCGCACGGATGAGCCGGCAGGCGAGCCGGTGAATCTTGACGGCGAGCACGTCGTTGCCGCGCGCCACCTCGATCAGTTCACGCAGCCTCGATTCGAGCGACTGGTTCTTCTCACGCAAGGCGAGCACCTGCCGCTCGATGAGCGATACGGCGGCGCCGCGATTGTGCGGCAGCTTGAGCTTGGTGAGCAGCGTCGCGTGGCGCTCGAAGAAATCCGGATTGGCGTGCAGGTAGTCGGCGATCGCTTCTTCCGGGACGTCCGTCGGCTCGGCGCCGCGGACCGTGTGCTTGCTCATACGCCCCTCGTCGTTGTAGTCGTCATCGCCCGGTTGCGCTGGGGCGTGGCGGCCGGGCGCGTATGTTCATGCCCGGGGCGCCGTCTCGTCCACTTCGACCGTGCCTTCGAATACGCTGACCGCCGGCCCGATCAGCCACAGATGCTGTCCGGGACCGCGCCAGCGCACCAGCATGCGCCCGCCGGGCGCCTGCACTTCGACTTCCTCATCCAGAAGCCCGCGCCTGCGCCCCACGGCTACGGCGGCGCATGCGCCCGTGCCGCACGCCTGAGTCTCACCCACCCCGCGCTCGAAGACGCGCAGGCGGATGTGGCGCGGATCCACCACCTCCATGAATCCCACGTTGGTGCGTTCCGGAAAGCGCGCGTGATTTTCTATGGCGGGACCGAGCGTGTCCACGGGCGCTTCGTCGACGTTCGGCACTTGCAGCACGGCGTGCGGATTGCCCATCGACACGACGCCGATCTGCAGCTCCGTTTCGCCGATGCGCAGTGGATAGACGTCCGCTTCGCGCGAGGCCTCGAACGGCAGCGCCGCCGGATCGAAATTTGGCGCGCCCATATCCACCGCGACCGAGCCGTCCTCGAGGATTGTCGCGTTCACCACTCCGCCCGGACTCGCCATCCGCACCTTGCTGCGCTTGAGCCGCTGCGCAACCAGACTTGCGATGCAGCGGGCGCCGTTGCCGCATTGCTGAACTTCGGAGCCATCGGCGTTGTACACGCGGTAGTAGACGTCGACGCCCCCGCCGCTGCGCAGCGGCTCGAGCACGAGCGCCTGATCGAAGCCGACGCCGGTGCGCCGGTCGGCGAGCCGACGGATCGCGGCCGGGCTGGGCGCGACCTTCTCGCTGGGCGCTTCGAACACGATGAAATCGTTGCCGAGGCCGTGCATCTTGGTGAATGCGAGGCGCATGACGCGAGGATATATGGGGGGCGTGAGGGGGGGAAGCAGAAGAGGGGCAAGCGGAAAGAAGGGAAGAAGGTAAGGAGGATGGAGGGAAGACGTGCGTTCCGGCGTCCTCCCGCTCCTCACCCCTCCCCCTCACTCCTCTCCTTCCATCCGCGAGCGCTCGATCTTTATGCACCGGTTCATCACTACGTCCAGGCCGGCCGCCTGCGCGCGCTCGGCCGCCGCTTCGTCCACGACCCCCAGCTGCAGCCAGATCGCCGGCATGCCGAGCCGGATGCAATCCTCCACCACCTGCGCCACGTGCTGCGGCTGGCGAAAGACGTTCACGATGTCCACTTGCTCTTCCTCGCCGAGCACGTCTTGCACGTGGTCCAGGTCCGGCACGGCGCGCTCGCCCTCCCACGACTCGAGACTCGGATTCACCGGAATGACCCGATAGCCGTAGCCGCGCAACGCGGTGGCGACCTCATGGCTGGAGCGTTGCGGGTTGTCGGACAGCCCCACCACGGCAATGGTCTTCGCCCTGCGCAGCAGCGCTGCGATGGCGCTTCGGGAAGGATTCGCGAACGGCATTGAAGGCACTCCCACGCGCCCGCTGTGCGGGCGTCAGTTCGAGTCGTGACATTTACACGGCTGCACTTTAAGTTAGCAGCGCAGCAAAGCGGGCAGTTCGACCTCGATAAGGATGGTCAAGCGTCCGCCGCGCGCGTCGGCCGGCGCTCGAGCCCGGCCGCGAGGGCGTGGACGGGCCGAAAAGCGAGGCTTTCATGCGCCATGTGATGGTTATGAACTCGAAAGGCGGCTGCGGCAAGAGCACCATCGCCACCAATGTGGCGGTGTGGTTCGCGCGCCAGGGCTACAAGACCGCCATCGCCGACTACGATCCCCAGCGCACCAGCCTCGACTGGCTGGCGATGCGGCCGGACGATCTGCCGCGAATCGCCGGCGTGCCGGCCTACGATGAGGGGCTGCGGCCGACGCCGCGCGACACGGAGGTGCTGGTCATCGACGCCCCGGCGCGCACTCATGGCGCCGAGATGAAAGAGCTCGTGCGCCGCGCCGAAACCATACTGGCGCCGGTGTTGCCTTCGCCGATCGACATGCGCGCCTGCGAGCATTTCATGAAGGAGCTGCTGGCGCTGGGCAAAGTGCAGCGCCAGCAGGCCCGGCTCGCCGTGATCGCCAACCGGGTGCGCGAGAACACTCTGGTGTACGAAGAGCTGGACAAGTATCTCGGTGGGCTCGAGGTTACGTACCTGGCGTCGCTCCGCCAGTCCACGAATTACCTGCGGGCCTTTCAGCGTGGGATGGGGTTGTTCGAGCTGCCGGAGTACCTCGCCTGGCCGGATTGGGAGCAATGGACGCCCATCGGCAAATGGCTGGGCGGCAAGCGCAGTCAGCCCGCCTGAGGCGCTCTGCCTGCGCCTTGTGTTTGTTGTTCGGCGAGGCTGGCGCGCAATCCCTCTTCCACGTCGCCGTAGCGCAAAGACGCGCCCAGATCCCTGATCATGCGTTGATTGCTTACGCGCCGCGATTCGCCGAGGAAGGAGAGGCGCTCGGCCGAGAATGTGAGCTGCGCCTCCTCCAGCGAAACGTGCGGCGGCGGCGCCAGTCCCGCCAGCCGCGCGAGCAATTCCATGAAAGCCGTGGTCGAGATCGGCGCGCCGTCGCTGATCGGATATATGCCGCGCGCCTCCGGGTTGTCCACAGCCGCGAGACAGGCCGCGACCAGGTCGTCCACGTGGATGCGATTGCCGGGACCTGCATCTTCGGGGCGCAATACGGCTTCGCCGCGCCTGAGCCGCGCCAAGGGCAGGCGTCCGGGGCCGTAGACGCCCGGTGCGCGCAGCACCACGCGCCGCACACAGCGTTCCGTACACCACACGCGCGTCATCTCTTCTGCGCTCACCCGGCGGCGCGCCCGGGCGGTGCGCGGCGCGAGCGGGCTTGTCTCGTCGACCAGCCCGCCTGCTGCGTCGCCGTAAACGCCGGTCGTGCTCATGTAGACGAACACGCTCGGCGCCTGCGCGATCAGCTGTAGGAAGCGGCCGATCCGCAGGTCGCTCTCTCCAACGGGCGGCGGCGGCGCGAGATAGACGATGGCGGCGCGTTCCTCTGGTCCGGGCAGCCGCGCGTCGTCGATCTCACCGTCGAGGTCGAGCGCCGCCGCATCCACGCCCATGGCCGCGAGCGAACGTGCGCTGTGCGCAGTGCGAACTACGGCGCTCACTTGATAGCGGCCCTGCATTCGTCGTGCGAGTCGCCGGCCGACGTAGCCGCAGCCGGCGATCAGCACGTTCGTGGTCGAGGCGTGTGGCGCAGCCGCGTTCAAGCGTCGCTCGCAGGCGCCGAGTGCATCTTCTCGAGCACATCGGACGCGTAATCGAAGAAGTGGAAGAACCGTTGATCCGCCGGCATCGTCTCGCCGTGTTCTACGCTGAGCGACTGGCCGGAGGGGAGCGTCAGGCGGGTGTACATGGCGGATTGGAAGCGGATAGCGGATAGCGGATAGCGGATAGTCAGAGCGTCGCCTTCATGCGACGCGCCGGAGTTGGGAAGCGTCACAGCGCCTCCCTTCTGAACTATCCGCTATCCGCTATCCGCTATCCGCTTCTTTCCCCGGCTATCCGCCATCCGCTTCGACATCAGTTTCTCCTCCGATCTCCGACGCGCCTTTCAAGCCAGCGGCGCGTGCGCACCTGGAGCTTCGCCTTGCGGCCCAGCGCCAGCGTGAGTGCGTCGTTCAGCGCCTGCATCGCGCGGTCACGCTCGCCGAGTTGATCCAGCAGCGTCGCCAGGAGCTGGTACGCCTCCAAGCGCGGACGAACCGCAATGCTCGTCTCGAGATAACTGCGGGCCTTGCCATAGAGTTCGGCGCGCGCTGCGAGCTGAGCGCAGGTGAGCAGCAGCGTCGGATCCTCCGGGCGGCTCGCCAGCCAGCCTTCGGCGCGCTCCAACGTGCGAAACGGCTCATCGGACTCCAACTCGCCAAACGCGAGGACGGCCGCTTCGTCCCACTCCCGATCGATGCACTCGCCAAGTACATCCGCGGCCTCGCCGTGCTTGCCGCACGCCATCGCCGCGCGCGCGTAGGCGACCGCAAAGGGGGCGCGCTGGGCCAGGGACTTGGGTGCATCCTTCCACGCGGCGCGCAGCTCGGATGCGTCGCGCGCCGCGCCGGCGGCCTTGATGCGGTCAATGTGGATCTGGGCCACGGTTTCGGCGGCGAGCGAGACGGGCACGCCGCGCGTGCTGCGCAGCCGCGGCTCGAGTTCCTGCAGGCGGCGCCACTCCGCCAACTGCCGGTAGGCGCGAGCGAGCAGCGCGAGGCCGCGGGCGTTCAGCCCGCCGCTCGCATCGAGCTGTTCGAGCACGGTGACGGCGGCCTGCGTCTGCTTGTGCTTGAGATGCATCTCCGCCTGCAGAATCAGCGGCGCAGTGCGATTCTCCCCTGCGCACTCCAGCGCCCGGGCCAGCCACTCCTCGCGCCGCTGCGCCGCGCCCTGCAACTCGGCGGCGCGCGCTGCGACGAGGTAGTGCGCGGTGGGATGCTCGGATTCACGGGCATGGCGCGTCAGGGTGACTTCCGCGGTTTCCCAGTCGCCTTCGGACAGCTCGATCAGCCCGCGTGCGAGACTGCGCCGCGCGCGCTCTTCGCGACGGGTGCGCTGCATGTTCTTCCACGATCTGCGGGCGTTGATCACGCGCAGCAGCGCGCGGACGACGAAGTACGCCGCGAACAGCGCGATCGCGAAGGTGACTGCCGACATCTCCACCAGCCGCCCGGCGAAACGCAGCGCCACGTAGCCTGGATCGGCCAGCAGAAGATTCGCGAGCATGGCGCCGCCGAGCAGCGCGGCGGCGAAGTACAGTCCTGTCTTCATGACGACGCGCTCACCTCGGTAAACGCTGAGAGGGCCCTGCGAGCATCGAGCTATTCAAGTCAGGGTAGTCGACTTGTCTGGCTGCGGTTGGTCGGCCCAGCCTGCGGCGTGGGAGTCAGACGCTGCAGCTCGCGCAGCGAACCCGATACGTCGGGCGTCGGCGGGTCGACGTCGATCGGCTCGAGCGCCTGGATCTCCCGCAGCAGCGCCTGCGCAGTCGCTCCGGACAAATCGAAGAATTCACCGAGCCAGCGCCGCGCGCCGGCGAGCGCTCTGCGGTACTCGGCGCCGTCGTGGCGCGCGGCCGCGGTGCGCGCCGCGAACAGCAACAGCTGCAGGTGCTGGCGGCGAAGCAGCGCTTCGTGCTCTGTGACCAATCGCCCGGCGTCCTGGTCCACGCGGCGTATCACCACGAGATTGGCGAGCGCACGACGCGTCACGGCCCAGGCGCGCGCCAGAGGGCCGTCTGGCAGGTCAGTGTGATCGACCGCCTCGCGCTGCGCGGTCACGACGCCTTTTACCGGCGCACGCATGGCGTGCTCTTCGGCGGCCCCGAGCCGCGCCATGATGCTCGTGACATCCGGGCCGTGCACGCTGCGCAGCGCCTGCAACTCGCGGGCGATCTGCCGCCGGACCTGCTCGAAAGAAGAGTCGCGCAGCGCCGCAAGCCGCGCATCGGCCGACTCGAGAGCGACGATTGCAGTCTCCACATCGCGTTCGAGCGCCAGCCGTCGTTGTGCGAGCTCGAGCAGGAACAACGCTTCCGCGCGCGACCACGCCCGTTCCGGCCCTTGCGTGCGGCCGCGCAGCTCTTCGACCGATGACGCGAGCTCCTGTAGCTGCCGCGGCGTCTCGCCAAGCGCGTCTACGCGGCGGGCCAGATCGCGGCGGCTTTGCCGGCTATCCGTCGCAAGCGCCTGCAGCTCCGCCTCGAGCGCTGCGCGTCCGCTTTGCAGCTCGAGGGTTGCGTCGCTGACCGCCTCCAGGCGATCACGCGTTGCATCCAGGCGCCACAGCGCGTACGCCGCGATGGCGAGAGCGAGCACGGCGACGGCGGTGGTCAGGCGGCTGTATGTGTGCGCACGCCGCGGCGCGCTGGAGTCGACGGCGCGCGCCGGAGTGTGCGCGCTGTCCGGTCCGTTTTCGGCCATGATGCAAAGGGGAGGGTTGGTAAGCGTTGATCAGGCCCGCAGGCTGCGGACCCACCCGTATGGAGGCGATCGTAAGACAGAGCTTGCGAAGCTGCAGTTGCGCAGCGACGCTCCGCCTGCCTGGCGGTCGCCCCGGCTGGGCGCGAGTATCGTAGCACGCGGATCTGTACGCCTCAGGCGCGTGCGCGAGCGTTCCAGTTCGCGAGTGCGCCGATGATGGCTGCGTCGTCGGCGCCGGGTGCAAGAATGAACGGACCTTCCAGGCCGGCGGCCGCGGCGGCGTTCATGATGCGCCGACTGGCGAGCACGAGCGGCGTGCGATGCAACAGCGTGCGTCCGCGCTCGCTGAGCAAGCTCAGCAGGTTGTGCAGCGTCTGTACGCTCGTGATCGTCACCACGTCGACGCCGTCTTGCGCCCACTTCGTTTCCAGCTCGGCGAGGCGCTCCGGGGCGACCAGCGGCCGCGCACGGCGGTACACCTCACAGATCTCGACCGTGGCGCCGCGTGCAATGAAAGTGTCTCGCAGCAAATTGCGGCCGCCGTCGCCGCGCACGATCAGGACGCGCGCAGCTTCGGGCAGCGTCAAATCGGGGTGCGCGAGCAGGGCTTCGCTGTCGAAACCGGCGTCCGGGACGATGTCGGCCGGTAGGCCCGCTGCGGCGAGCGCGGCGGCGGTCGCCTTGCCGACCGCAGCGATGCGCAGCGAAGCCGTACGTCGTATGAGGTGTGCGCCATGCTCTACCGCGTTGACGCTTACGAACACCGCCAGATCGCACTCCGAGGGCGGCGCTGATTCGATTGGCGCGATCTCGATCACCGGAAAGGCGAGCGCTGCGCCGCCGCGATGCTCGATCTCGGCGCACAGCGGCCCGCATTGCGCGGCGGGTCGCGTGACCAGCACTGTGAGGTCTGTAAGGGGTGGAATGATTTTCGGAATCATGGCGCCGCGCCTCGCAGCTTCTCGAGGAGCCGGCCCGCTCCGGCCGACAGCAGCCGTTCGGCGAGCGCCACGCCAATCTTCCCTGCTTCCGCCACAGGGCCCGTTACGGCGTCCCGATACAGCTCACTGCCGTCGGGTAGGCCGACCACGCCTTGCAGACGCAGTTCGTCATCGGCGATCTCGGCGTAGCCGGCGATCGGCGACTGGCAGCTTCCCTGCAGGCGCTGCGCGAACGCGCGCTCGGCCTCGCAGCAACGCCCCGTCAGTGGATCGTGCAGCGCGCTCAGCAGCCGCAGGCTGCGGGCGTCGTCGGCGCGGCATTCGACGCCCACCACGCCCTGACCGACCGCCGGGAGCGACAGATCGACGTCGAAGAAATGCGTGATGCGCTTGCTCAGGCCGAGACGGATCAGCCCAGCGGCGGCGAGCACTATGGCGTCGAACTGGCCTTCCTCGAGCTTGCGCAGGCGCGTGTCGACGTTGCCGCGCAACGTGATCAGCTCGAGGTCCGGTCGGGCGTGGCGCAACTGGCTCTGGCGGCGCAGGCTCGATGTGCCGACTCGCGCGCCTTCGGGCAGGCTGGCGAAGTTGGCGTAATGCAGGGACACGAATGCATCGCGCGGATCCGCGCGCGGCAGCATGGCCGCGAGCGCCATGCCGGGCGGGAGCTCGCCCGGCACGTCTTTCATGGAATGCACCGCGATGTCGGCGCGGTGCTCCGCGATCGCGACTTCCAGCTCCTTGATGAACAGGCCCTTGCCGCCGATTTGCGCGAGCGAGCGATCCAGGATGCGATCGCCTTGCGTGGTCATCGGTACGAGTCTCACAGACAAACCAGGGTGCGTCGCACGCAGCCGCTCGGCTACGTGCTCGGCCTGCCAGAGCGCCAGGCGGCTTTGGCGAGTGGCGATGCGCAGTACTGCGCTGAGGTCTTCGGCGGGAAATTCGGTGGTCATGGGCGTGGGCGGTGTTTAAGTCGAGCCGCTCGGGGGCGCGGGCTTGACGAGCGCGGCGGCTTCGGCGCGGCGGATCTCCAGCATGAAACGAATGAGCGCGATGCTCAACGCCAGCACGACCGGCCCGAGGAACAAGCCAATGGCGCCGAACGCGGCGATGCCGCCGAGCACGCCGATGAACACCGTCAGCGTGCCTACCGCCGCGCGTCCCGAGACCAGCAGCGGCCGCACCACGTTGTCCACCAGCGAAACCAGCAGCGTGCCCCAGATCAGCAGGAACAGCATCGCGCCCCAGCGCTGCTGGGCGCCGAGGGCGATCACCGCCGGCCCCCATACGAGCGCAGTGCCGCCGAACGGCAGCAGAGCGACGAGGGCGGCGATCACGCCGAAGACGACCGGGGAGGGCAGCCCGACGATCAGGAACGAGATACCCACGAGCGTACCCTGCAGCAGCGCCGTCAG
>Ga0079224_100007308_pt1 | contig 14802 bp, 13 predicted proteins | sample Stecom2015_FD_80414 | JGI IMG/M metagenome (GOLD analysis project Ga0079224, IMG submission 80414) | Agricultural soil microbial communities from Utah to study Nitrogen management - Steer compost 2015 | ecosystem: Environmental > Terrestrial > Soil > Agricultural land | place: USA: Utah...
AATATTTAGTTAGCGGGTCACAACAGATATTACAGTAACGATCAAACCCACAACAGACACAAAAATAGATGTCGTGGCGGTATATTTTGAATTCTGGATACGTGCACCATTCGGCTCCACGTAAACCACATCGTTCTGCGTCAAATAATAAGCCGGCGAATTCATCGATTCTCGTTTTCTTAAATCCAACCGAAATTCTTCCTTTTTACCATCCTGTTCCCGGACGACCAATACATTACTACGTTCCCCATAGATCGTCATATCGCCCGCCAATCCCAAAGCTTCCAAAATCGTCAACCGATCATTTTCAATCGTAAAAGTTCCCGGACGGGCAACTTCACCCAATACGGTTACTCGAAAGTTTCGTACGATCATAGAGATTCCTGGGTCGACGATAAATTTTGCGACCTCTCCTCTTAAGAAATCCATAGCTTGGGTACGCGATTTTCCTGCTAGCTTAACCTTACCGACCTTAGGGAAATCAATTTCGCCATTCGCATCAATTGCATATGTTGGGAGAAATGGGTTATTCGGTTGCAACATCCCCCCTTGGCCTTGGTACTGCGATACTTGGTTAAACGGGATAGTCGCTCTCGGATCATCTGCCGTCACTGAAATCGCCAAGATATCTCCAGGTTGCAATTTCGGAGCATTCAATTCGTATAGTGTATTCAACTCCACCGAATCGGGTTGAAAATATACCATATTTTTTTTGGTCGCACAAGAAGTACAAAACAATACGGTTATGGTGAACAATGAAAGGATCACACCGAAGATATGTTTAGACATAGATTTTTTATTTCGTTGAATTTGCATAAGCAAAAATCTTTCCACAATAAATTTGCACAAAAGTAATGTTTTTTTTGCTAACTCCTATGCTTAAAATAATCTACCGGCCAAATATAATCATCATTCTTTGCATTCTCAATACCGTAATCTGCAAACACCAATAATTCGCTTTCTCGTTCCAGTGCCTGAAATGCTGTACCATATCCTACCGGTACATGCAGTACTTGTTGTTTTTCCGCATTTAGTATACGTTTTTCTATAGGCAATTCCGGCGATGCGTTTTCCCAATTATCGATCTGTATCAGATCTACGGCAAACGAACCCGATAGTACATAGAACCAACGTTGCTCCGTACGGTGCGCGCGCCAACCGCGAATCAACTCCGTGTCTATATTTTTGATAATATAAAAACGCTTGACCTGTGTCATGTCAAAATCGTTAACAAACCTAATCTGTCCACGATGGTCTTTCGCAATTCCTCCTATGATGGATTTTACTCTATTTTCGTTCATTATCATGCTTTTAAAGTGGTTTTTTCGTTACGGAAGTATTTACGGATTACCAATGTTTTGATAACCAGATATAGCACGCTCAGTCCTCCTACCAATAGGAATGCAAATATCCATTGCGTGGTGACGTCCTTATCAACGAAGTGGATTACGGCTAGACCGATAAGAACCTGAATAGCTCCATATAAAAAAGAGATTAGCAATTTATTGACACCAGCTTCGTTACCCAAGAACTGGTAAAGGTGTGAGCGGTGTGCTTCAAAAATATTTTCCCTTAAATATAAGCGCCGGATAATGGTCCACACCGCATCGATTCCGTATACGGTCAAGAACAGAAAATAAAGCAGATTACCTGTTTGGATAATGAGTGCTCCTAAGGCAAAAAGCAAAATATAAGCGATAGCGACCGAACCGACATCTCCGGCAAAACATTTCGCTTTGGTTCGGAAATTGAAAAAGGTAAATACCAACACGCCCAACATCGTATACGCCAATAAATCCTGCGCAACGAAATCCACGTCGTTGTTCACCAGCATCAATAAACCTCCGACCGCCAGACTATAGCAGGCAGTAATGCCGTTAATGCCGTCCATAAAGTTGTATGCATTGATTACACCCACTACGATCACAAAGGTAATCAACAGAAAATACCAGGGCATCTCAAAAACATCCAACTGATAAGCCATGAGCAATACGGAAGAGAAGTGTATCAGCAAACGTATCTTGTTGGAGAGCGTAAAAATATCATCTAAAAAGGAAACGACCGTCATCATGGTCAGCCCCAGAAAAAACCATGGGTACTCAAAACCGGACAATATGAAATAGATCAAAGCTCCCAAATAGAAAATGACGCCCCCTCCTCGCAACGTGATCGATATGTGTGAGGAGCGTTCGTTAGGTTTGTCAATAATATTAAAGCGATCCGCTACTCTGAAGTAGAGTATCTCTAAAATAAATAGTGTGATGAGTATAAGTAGATATGTCATTTTTCTTTATACGTTGTTCGGTACTAGTTACGAAATTAGAGAAACAAATCATGATGCACGAAAACTCCTAACCGTTTTCTCCAACCCCTCTTTTGCCGTCAGCGGTAACTTAGCAATTCCTAAAGCTTGCTTAATTCTTGCATTGGAAACGACATAGGATTCAGTTAATTTCTTGAGTCGTTCGGAGTTTAGCGGCAACGGTAACACGTCCCCGATCTTGACTATAGCTCGAATTAATCGTTCAGGGATATGCCATAATTTCGGTTTTTTACCTAAAGTTTCCGAAATCAAAGTCACGAGCTCATTGGTAGATAAAGCGTCGTCATCGGCAAAATTGTACACACCAGATGGTAATTCTTGATTTACAAACATCTGCTCTATCAAATAACTCAAGTTGTCTATACTCAAAAAAGAACGTCGGTTGTGGAATGCTGCCAAAGGCCAAGGGATGCCCTTTTCTACAACCTTATACAATAGGTTTAAATTCCCCTTGTTACCCGGCCCGTGAATCATGCACGGGCGGATAATAAAAAGCCGCTTACCTTCCGGCAGCGTTTGTGCAAGCAAATACAACTCTGCTTCCAATTTTGACTTCCCATAGGGAGTGCATGGATTGCCCTGCACCTCTTCTTCGAGCACGCCATCTACTGTATCGGCTACTGCTTTGACAGAACTGAAATAAAAGAAATCCCCGATTTTCGATTTCAAGAACAAGTTGAACAATTCGATGGTTAAATCACGATTGACTTTAAAATATTCCTCGTCAGCGGAAGTATTGGCGGTATCATGCGCCTTTCCAGCAAGATGCACAATAGTATTGGCATCATTATCTAAATGGTTCCGCCAGTTGGCATCGCGCAGGGAAAGCTTTTTAATCTCGTACCGTTTATCCTTGAGATATAAAGACAAGTTTTCTCCCACAAAACCAGTGGCTCCAGAAATAATAATCATACTCACAATAAGGATTGGTAAATTTCGAGATGCTTATTGATAACATCATTTATATCAAACTCCAATTCTGCTTTCTTCCTACCTGCTTTCCCCATTGTTTGTATCATATCGGGATTTAAGATCATTTTTTCTATAGCATCCGCAAGTGCACTGCTGTTGCCAACCTCTACTTTAAATCCATTTATACCTTCATCGACACAATCTTTGCATCCAATTGCATCAGTTGTAACAATTGGTCGCCCCACAGCACAGGCTTCGATCAATGTTTTTGGTAAGCCCTCCCTATAAGAAGGGAGAACTACAATATGACTTTGTTGATAGTAGTCAAGAATATTTGATTGATGTCCCTTCCAAACCACATAATCGCCGTCTTCCCATTCCCGAAGATATTCTTCTGGCACACCAGCCTTGTTATTATTGTCAGCCATACCAACCAACAGAAATTGTATCTTATTCTTATATTTATCTTTTAACGTATCTGAGGCCTCTTTCAATTCTCTAATTCCTTTATCCCATAGCATTCTACTAGGGAGAAGAATCTTTATCCTATCCAGCGGAGGAAGAGTAGAATAATTAAATATACCTAAATCAATTCCTGATCCTTTGATTAGGTGAACCATTGTATTAGCTGTTAAGATATGAGATTGTTCGAGTACCATTTTGTCCTCTTGGTTCTGAAAAATAACCGCAACTTTTGAGCGATTAAATCCATTTTTCATCATTCTTAGAATAATTTTCTGAACAATCCCCAGTCGGTTACCAGTAAACATATAGCCTAACCCAGAAATAGCATTCACTACACCTGGCACACGAGTCACCTTTGCCGCGAGTCCACCATACACAACTGGTTTAATTGTGATTTGATGAACCACGTCCGGTTTAACTCTTTTATATAGTTTAACGAACGATCTATAGGTTCTATATTCCTCTAGTGGGTTCACCCCTGAGCGGGAAATAGACAGCGGAATAAAGTCGATCCCGTCAACAGCAATCTCATTTCCTCTACCGGTATCTTCACAGGCCACATAGACTTTCCAACCCGTTTTAACAGCTGCTTTTGCTATAACCAAACGGTGCGAGATAAGAAACCAGTCGACATTCGTAACTATAAGTAATTTTCTATTTGCCATTATCTTTTTTTACAGACTAAATACATTTTATCCAAGGCTTGATAAGTTCTATTTCCTAATTGAAAAATTATTCTTGTCTTTAATATGTATCATTAACTTTTCGCTCTCACTCAAACCTTCTAATCTCTTTCCTTTCCATGATTTTAACTTCATACCAACTAATGTGGGGTTATTAATCTCAATTTGATGTGATAAGTTATGTGATTCACCTCTTACCATTGATTGGTCTGGGTTAATCCAAACAGGATTATTGACTACTAACTTACCCTTAATAGACTTATGAGATTTGTTGTGTCGCAAACTTGGTATATTTAACGGATAGGTAGATTCAACATCCGTATGGCTATTAATAACAATATTTGATGTCTTTAATTTACTACTAATAAAATTTCGTAAATTGACCATTATACCGTCCGTGTTATTAAAAGTAAAAGGGGACTCGATCAGGATGTTATTAAGTTCATATGACGAATTATCAGGCTCGATATCAATAGCGGACATCGGTGATCTCTTAAACACATTTATAATAATTGGTGATAAAATTTTTAGGCCGTCAACACCGATTATGGAAATACCATTCCTGCCCATATAGTCAATGAATGCATTTTCTATTAATATATTGGAGGTGTCAAATAATTTCAAATTTGTATCATTCACCCCCTTAGAAGATCTACTAATAACAATACCATCCCCTAGACAATCAGTCACATAAGGGCTATAAACCTTCACATTTTTCGACCCTCTTATATCAATTCCGAATCCCCATTCCCCTTTTAACTCTTTTCGTTCTCTGAGGTCTCCTTTTAATTTCGGATTATACAAAGTGATATTTTCCACCCCAGTGATTGAAAGAATTTCATATCGTTCACGGTTATTTGGTATCATCCTAAGCTCAGCTCCATTTTCAAAAATTAACGTAGAATTGGAGCGCATTTTCAGGCCGGTGGTATAAAAAACACCCTTAGGAATTAACACCACTTCATTCTCGTTTAACGCTTTTTGTAGAAACCTTGTATAGTCCGTGTTTCCATCTTTAACGAATTTATTGGGTAAATATTTATTGACATTCACTGATCGTTCTAGAACATCGGTAGGAACAGTCGTTTTCACATATTCTTTTTTATAGCTAGCAGGTATGGATTTGTAATTCTTTTTTTGCGACACACAATTATTATATATCAAAAGAAGTGAGAAAATTACGTAGACAATTTTAAATTTCATAGCAAGTTTTTTATATTGTTTTTTATAATCCGGTATTTACCACTTTTTTCAACAGGGATTTCATCCACATATGTTACAGCTAACTCCATGCCATTTCCAATTCTTTCCCGCCAATTCTTTACGAAAATCCTTTCGTTATCTTTAGAGTATATTTCTGGATCAACAACAACCAATAACTCTATTTTATCCAATTGATTCTGAACACCTTGAAAACGAATAATTCCTTTCGTATCTTTCAGTGTATTTGATAAATTTCCTAAATTTATTTTCCCATTTTCAGGAGAGTATAAAAAATCATCAACCCTTCCTAAGATTTCCCTAACTAAGGGATTATTATTTCCACAAGAGCAAATTTTGTGCTCTTCCTCTAGAATTATTGAATCTCCAATATCATACCGAATCAAAGGAGTACCTTCATTTGTAAAACTGGTAACAACTAGCCTACCAGCTTGAGCAGGAATATCATCGTGATCAAGTACTTCGAAAACCCCACTCTGCAATTCTAGATGTAAATTTCCTCTCTCGCACTCAAAAATAAAAGGAGCTCCTTCCGATGATGCATATTGATTATAAAGCTTTGTATTAAAAAAAGTTTCTATAATAAATCTTGACTCATCTGTAATCGTTTCCGCAGTGGGGAACACAGCTCTTATAGTATCTTTAGGATAACTATACCCATTATTTAAACCAAACTTTGCTATTTCTACCATCGTAGACGGGAACCCAACTAAATATTCGGGCTTATATTTAATCATGTCTTCAACATAATATTTTAGAAAACTGTCTTTAATGTGAAATGTAGAATAATACCGCACGTGATAAATAGGATCTGTCTTCCAAAAACGATTCCTTTTTATATCACGGTGGGTAAGCAGTGCTTTACCTGAAAACCAGGCTGTCTTCTTGCCTAATTCATAACCATAACGGGAACGAAAATCATCTAAAAAAGCGAAGCGCTCTTGACTATTTCTCTCAAAGTTTTTCACCTCTAACGCTTTCCCGGTTGTGCCTCCAGTTTTAGATTTCTCCAATCTTTCCGTTGTCTTAACTACCACGCTGTCAATATTTTTCCTTAATTTCTCCTTATCCAGGATAGGTAATGATCGAATATTTCCCAAATCTGTTACATTATCAATTGAAGATAAAACAGTTCGATAGTAGTCAGAGTTTTCAATAACAAACCGAAGCAGTTTCTCATACCTTTTTTTTTGGTAACTTTTAAGCTCTTCTAAGGACATATTTCTATTTGCCTCTTTTTCCTTTCTGTATTCCCAATACCTCCCCCCATACCTTATCTTATAAGCTTTTCTATTATAAATGTGTATCAATAAGTTCTGAAGAACATTCGGAACTAATTTGTATATTTTATCCTTCATATGCTTTGATATTTTAATAAGTGCAATATTTGTAGATGTCTACTATCGAAGCTAAGACGACTTCATCAGCTTGTTTTTAATCTTAAGTCTAATTTTTCTAGGGAATAGCATATCAAACAAAAGTTTACCTGTACTATATATTAATGAAAAAAATTCTTTATTCTTCCATGCGGTCGAAGCTTTCATTTTATATGCTCGCCACCTGTAAACCTTTTTCATTTTCGCTTCGAAGGATTGTTTACTATGGATACGATGATAATTTAGAGGGGCAAGACATTTTGCCAAGATACAACGTTGTTCTGCAAGTCTTAACCATAAGTCATAGTCAAATTGAGATTTTCGGCTCTCATCATAAAAACAGAGATTTTTCCTAATTAATACCGAAGAATGCGACAGCATATTGGTTTTTAATAAATCTCTCAACATATAATAGTCAATATCGGGACAACTCTTCAGGTCCATGAAATTTAACTCAGTAGACGAACTAAAAAGTAACGATCCAGTCGCTAAAACGTCAATGCCAAATCGATTTACGATATCATACTGAATTTCGAGTTTTTTAGGGTGCCAAATATCATCCGCGTCTATGATGGCTATCCAATCATAGTCTGCGTTAGCGACCGCAAAATTTAATGCCCTTCCTCTACCTAAATGGCCCGGAGTAAAAACTGACAAGTTGAAGTCAGGGTTTTCTAACTTATACCTATCTAATATCTGAAGAGTACGATCTGTAGATCCATCATCTACGATTATATGCTCGAACCTCTGAAAAGTTTGATTTTTCACGCTCTCTAACATCTCGCGTACGTAACTCTCACCGTTCCTTACCGTGGTTATTATAGAAATCATAAAGTATTATTAATTAAGAACAGCTTTTTCATATCAACCCGTTGATTTTGAAAAACAATGCGTTTTTGCTAAAATATGTCATATCTATCGATCTGATCCTAGATTATCATCCTACTTTCAACAACTATTAGTCTTTTTACAGAATCATTAACCTATATAATAAAATGCATTCAGCCCGTGCTATCGAAGCACACTCTAAACTAAAAAATGATAACCTCTTCATTTTGACCATCACTATATGATGAGGATCTTATAGGCCTTTACTAGGAATACAGCAAACAAAATTAAACACAGCTTAAGTCGAATATATCTAATTTCCCATTTCGGATTTATCAGTAAAGGAAATAACAACACTATAGGCATCATAAATTCCGCCAAATAACCTAATCGTAGTGCATACTCACTATTCAACAACATAATATAAGGCATATGAATAAGCATATAGCCATTCAACAGCCAGATATAGAAATCATGCTTATATTTTAAAACCAAAACGTTATATATTGCAAACAAGACGGGGAACGCTCCAAAAATCGCAAAGTTCGTCCAAAAGCTCCGCTCTCCTTCATTGATCACGTAGTCCCCAACTCGATCCTCAAATATTCCTATCGATTCAACCACAACTCGAACAATGTTAATATTTAACATTCCAACAACAATACTAAGCAACCACGCTATAAATATCACTTTAGTATTTTTTAAATATCGAGCTAATATGAAAAACATCAAAGGCACGAACATCGAAATATGGAACAATACACTTACAAAAAAACAGAAAAAAGTTAGGAAAAACTTACGTTTATCATAGTACATCCCTAAACCTACAAGAAATAATGAAGCTGCGACTCCACTTCTCATTACGTTTATTCCGGACGTGAAAAAATAAGGAGAAATCAAGAATACAATAAATGGCAAATATAAATTCTCTTTAAAAATTTTTTTTAACCCATAATAGGCACCAAATACATATAGAAACGCACAGAACACTAATAATTCTTGAAATCCCAGTAGTTTCGCAAAACTATATGATAAAAAGTCATAAAACACGTCCTTACGTATAATGAATTTCTGCGTGTCTTCATAAAATCTAAATGCTTTCTCATATCTCAAAGTATCTGTTCCAATACTCGAACTTCTACCACCAATATAAAAAACAGTAAACCCAGCAAACAAGAATACTAAGATATTGATTAGCTTTTTAGACGAAGCATAATTATTTAAATAGCTAAAGAGCGAGAGAAAAGTTAACAAACATAGAAATGCTATTATGTAATAATAATAACTTTGTATGAATAGATTATCTTCCATTTATTCACTTTTAATAATTAATAAAATTAAAAGAATACATATCAAATACGTTAAAGGGAACTATAGAATTTAAGCAGGTGTCCATTCCCTCATAGGTCTTCTTATTCTCTATTAGCATTTCCCCCTTTTCTTAGACGATGATATTCATCAACAGACGCGAGATATAGATGTAAAATTACTTTTATTACTTTTCTTTTTTCACTAATTGTGAGCTTTTTCGTTCTCAATGTAACAAGTGCAAGCTTAACAAATTTAGAAAGAAACATGTATAATCGATTGTACAGTTCCTCAAAAAAATTTTGACTAATACTCCAGCTACCACTCCCCATCACCCTTCTTACCTTCTTCTCCAACTCCCTTATAGTTTTTCTTGCAGGGTGATTTACAATGACATCTGGTGTATATATCAACGAGAGCCCTTTTTTATTTGCTCTCATGTTCCATTCATGATCTCCACCGGAATATAATTTATCATTAAAATATCCTACCTCCAGAAATCTAGACTTCCGAACAATCAAATTTGCAGTTACTGAATAACCGATTTTATTTATTGCTTTTTCTTGTTGAAACGCAAATACTGTATCATATAGCTCTGCGGAAGATTTTTGGTTATCATCTTTGCAAAAAACAACTACTTTCCCACCTATTCTATCAACAGTGTTATTCTGGAATTTTTCTAAAGCCCTTTCTAACCAATCATTTTCAGGTATACAATCAGAATCAGTGAAGGCCAAAATACTTCCTCTAGATTGCCGAACCGCCGTGTTACGAGCCGCATAAGATCCCGGCCTAGGCTCAGTGATTATTTTGGCGTTCGATGGTACATCTAATTTTTGCGGGCTTAAATCAGCCGGGTCATTGTTAATTACAATGATTTCAATGCTATCCCTCGGTATGGTTTGGTTACCGAGAGCGTTAAAACACAACTGTAATCTGTCCCAATCATGATACGTTGGAATGATTACTGTTATAATCGGTAAACCCGGAGTATTTACTTTTTCAATTTCCATCTTTTAATCTGGGTAGGTCAATCCAATCGCCGGCTTTTTGTTCCCATTCATCAGGTTTGAAAAGAGAAAATCCACCGCCGGGATAGAATGTAAATTCGCCAAAGTATATTTGACCATTAATATTATAAAAATCTATTCTGACAAAAGGATAGATTGACGATAATTGCTTTGCGAATTGGATCATTTTTTCAAATCCTTCTGGCTTCTCGAGTTCCGTTGTTGTCCCTCCTTTAAATTTTATGATGTTCAGCCTTTGAAAGTTCATATCATAAAAATTATGTCTCAAACCGGCCCCAAATCTTCCAGTACTAATTTGCAACAGTTTTGGTTCACCGCTAAAACAAGAGAACTTATAATCGATTAACTCTTCACTCTCCCCCTCTTCGGATCCGTTTGTAAAATACTTCTCAGCAATAATTCTCGGTTTGACACTCTTGTAAGCCCATTCTCTGTTAGTATAATAATGATTGGATGTAAGATGCTTGGTAAGCTTTCTTTTAGCTGCTTTAAAATCAAAACTATTCTTATCTCTGCAAATAACGACACCTCCACAATCATGGGTTGTTTTTAAGACAAACTGCTCAGGTAGAATATTGAAATTGATATCGTCAAAGTCATCCCATACACCATAATTCTCAATTACGTATTCTCTCCCAATTTCGCGACTTACATATTGCTTAGCTTCAAATTTGTCAACAAGTTGAGTGAGGATGGGAATTCTATGATATAGTTTTAACCATTGAATCTTTTCATTAAATCCTACAGGATGTTCCAGGTTTGGGTATTCCCCAATTATATGTTTGTATTTAATTTTCAAAAATAATCTATCACTTAGATACCTGCCAAGAAAAGTGTTAGCTATAATCCAGCCCGGTTCTGTGAAAAGATATTTAATATATTTAGTTATCATATCTTTATTTTTTTATAAGTCCCTTGATTACATTAACAATATTTCTTTCAAATAGAAAGATAAGAGGTACGAATATAGAAAGAAATAATCCTCCCACTACAACTAACATTAAAAAGTCGCTTTCGATGAACACAGAAGCCTTCTTTGCAAAGAAACAAACTGAAAATGACACACTCCCAAAAACTATAATCTTACTTACGTCTCTAAGTTGCTCCCAAATCTTATAATCGATAAGCCTTCCACTAAACAACATGTTTATTGCGATATTAAAATAGAAAACTAACACGTAAGATATTGACAGAGCTGTTAAGCCAAATGGCACCATCAAAAATACCGCTAAAATGCCAACTACTTTTTTTATTATCTCCAATTTCAAGAACAAGTCACTCCTCCCTTTAACCTTTAAAATATTGAGATTATATTTACTCAAAGGACTGACTATCGAAGCGCATGATAATATTTGAAAATAAGGAACCGCAGGTAGCCACTTTTCGCCAAATAAAATTAAAAATAGTTCGTCGGCTACAAGGATTAAATACATCATCATTGGAACAGTAATTAAAAGTGCCAATTTCATAGTTTTTCTATACACACTTTTTAGCTGTTCATCCGTTTTAATATTAGTAAACAATGGATAAGTTACTTTTTCCATAACAGCGGACAATTGCTGTACAGGAAACCTACGTAATGTTTCCGCTTGATTAAAAAAACCCACTTTTGTTGCCGTAAAGTACTTACCTATCACAATTGGGTACAAATTCAAATAAATCGTATCAAGCAGTCCAGAAAGAGTCAATTTATATCCGAAATTAAAATGATATTTGAATCGTTCTTTACTAAAAACAAAGGATGGCCTCCATTTTATAAAAATCCAATTTTGAATAGTAAAAATTATTATCTGGGAGAGGTTTAGCCACACTAGACTCCATACTCCAAATCCCAAATATGCCATAGCTATACCGACAATAGCCCCAACAATAGTTGAGGGCACCTGTAGCTTCATCTGGGTTTTAAAATTCATCTCTTTCGTTAACTTCGCAACGTGAACCGCGGCAAAAGAACGAATTACAAAGCTAAGAGCAAAAACTCGAAGAATATCTTTTAGAATCTGCTGATTATAAAAATCTGCTATAAACGGAGCTATCGAGTATGTTACTATATAAATCCCCGCACTTACCAAGAGGTTCGTAACAAATACCGTTGAGTAATCTAACTGATCTGGCTCTTTTGTTCTTATCAAAGAATTAGTCATACCGGCGTCCATCAACGACTGCCCGATAGCGATAAACAAGGTCAGCATCGCGATTAGGCCGAATATCTCTGGTGTTAACAGCCTCGCTAATATAATCTGTACAAGAAAATTTATTATCTGTACAGAAAACTGCTGTGCAAAAGTCCAGATTACACCACTTACCGCCTGTTTCTTTAAACTGTTATTCCCCAACTTCTATAAATCTAGTTTTTTAAATGCTTTAATACGGATGCTTTTTCATCCTCCGCAAATCTTATCTCACATTGCTACACCTAATTTCATTCTTCCATCGACGAGCTAACCAATTATTTTTGTTTTGCTAGAAATATTCTCAAACGAAAAGGGTAAAAATACCAATCGTAAATCTACTATGGTAAAACTACTATACTATAAATATTCTTATTGGAATTAATTTTAGTTAAATAATCCAATTCAGGTAACTGAAATCAGACTATAGCCTATAATCGGCCTTACCATTCATAATACCCTTCACATCATAAATTACTGAAGACCCTTTTTTTAAGGGATCGAGGTCCAGCGCTAGGAATTCTTTATGCGCTACTCCCAATATAATTGCGTCGTACTTTACCCCGTCAGCTAATCTTTCAAAACAAGTTAAGTCATATTCGCGCTTCACCTCAACGGGATTCGCCCAAGGGTCATAAATTGAAACTTTTACTCCATAATCTTCCAAAGCCCGAACTACATCCACAATCTTCGTATTACGTACATCTGGACAGTTTTCTTTAAACGTAATACCTAACATTAACACATCTGCAGCATTCACGTTAATTCCCTTTTTTATCATGCATTTAACTAACTGCGACGCCACGTATTCCCCCATGGAATCGTTTAAGCGACGACCCGCTAAGATGATCTCGGGGTGATAACCATGTTCTTGTGCTTTTTGAGCCAAATAGTATGGGTCTACTCCAATACAGTGACCTCCAACTAATCCGGGTTTAAACGGCAAAAAATTCCATTTCGTACCGGCAGCTTCCAATACTGCATGCGTATCGATATCCAGAATATTAAAGATTTTTGCGAGCTCGTTTACGAATGCGATATTGATGTCCCGTTGCGAATTTTCAATAACCTTTGCCGCCTCAGCAACTTTAATAGCTGGAGCTAGGTGCGTTCCTGCCGTGATTACAGATTTATACACTTCATCTACTTCTTTTCCAATCTCCGGCGTAGAGCCCGAAGTTATTTTAAGAATTTTTTCTACCGTATGTTCCTTGTCGCCTGGATTGATACGTTCTGGTGAGTAACCAGCAAAGAAGTCTACATTAAACCTTAAATCAGAAACTTTCTCCAATACCGGGATACACTCTTCCTCAGTCACGCCTGGATACACCGTAGACTCGTAAACCACAATATCACCTTTCTTCAACACCTTACCTACCGTTTCGGATGCTCTATACAGGGGAGTAAGGTCCGGGCGATTGTGTTTGTCTACAGGAGTAGGTACCGTTACGACGTAAAAATTAGCGTCTTCGATATCGCTCAGTTGATGGGAGCAGTATAGCCCATTCTTTTGGCTGGTCGATATTGGATTGTCTGCGACTAATACTGCTTGCAATATGTCGTCTTCGACTTCCAATGTCGAGTCTGTACCACGACGTAGTTCGTCGATACGTTTTTGGCTGATATCAAAGCCAATAGTGGGGTATTTCGTCGCAAACAGACGTGCTAAAGGCAATCCTACGTAGCCTAAACCGATGACGGCTATCTTTTTATTGGTATTCATAGAGTTTATGTCTTTTCAGTATTTTATTTCAGATTATCCCAGTACCATTTTACGGCTTCCTGCAATCCTTCGCGGATAACGTGGGTCGGTTCGTAGCCTAGTAGTTGACGTGCTTTGTCTACTGATGCTAATGAATGTGGAATATCGCCTTGGCGGTTTGGCCCATGGATGACTTCCACGTTTGCGATTTTTGCATCGTATTCTGTCAAAAGCTCTTTCAGATGCCCTACCAACTCGTTTAAGGTGGTGCGATCGCCTACGGCGGTATTGTATACCGTATTGACTGCCTCAGCATTATCGGTCAACATCGCACGTTCGTTCATCTGAATCACGTTATCGATGTAGGTAAAATCACGCGAGTAGTCTCCTTTGCCGTTGATCACCGGACTTTCATATTTCATGAACTGCATAACGAATTTCGGGATAACAGCGGCATACGCACCATTCGGGTCTTGACGACGACCGAAAACGTTAAAATAGCGTAGCCCGATCGTCTCCATACCGTAGGTTTTCGAAAATATCTCGGCATACAGTTCGTTGACGTATTTTGTGATTGCATAAGGAGACAGTGGCTTGCCGATGATATCCTCGACTTTAGGGAGATTCTCAGAGTCGCCATAAGTCGAAGAAGAAGCGGCATAAATAAAACGCTTTACTCCGGCATCGCGCGCGGCTACCAGCATGTTCAAAAAACCCGACACGTTCACTTCGTTAGATGTTTGCGGATCTTTGATGGAGCGTGGAACTGAGCCGAGCGCTGC
>Ga0079224_100007309_pt1 | contig 14802 bp, 8 predicted proteins | sample Stecom2015_FD_80414 | JGI IMG/M metagenome (GOLD analysis project Ga0079224, IMG submission 80414) | Agricultural soil microbial communities from Utah to study Nitrogen management - Steer compost 2015 | ecosystem: Environmental > Terrestrial > Soil > Agricultural land | place: USA: Utah...
AGCTTCTCGCGGATGTCGGTGAAGATCCCGACGGAGCCGACCGGTTTGCCGTTCTCCATGATCAGCGCCGCCGAGAGGTTCACGGGAATGATCTGCCCCGTCGCGTTGAGCATGTCGACGCGGTAGTCCTCGAGGCGTCCGACGCCGCCTCCCTCCGGGCTGCGGATCTTCTTCATGACCTCGCGCGCGCCGCTGCCGGGATAGAGCTTGTCCACGTTCATCTTGCCGATGACCTCGCTCGGCAGGTAGCCGAAGATGCGCGAGGCGGCTCGGTTGAACAGCAGCACGCGCCCGCGCAGATCGGCCGAGACGATCCCGTCGACCGAGCTGTCGATCACGCGCTCCAAGAACTCCTTGGTCTGCCGTAGCTCGATCGCCGTCTTGCGCTCCAGCGTGACGTCTCGGAAGCTGAACAACACGGCGTCGTCCTCGTGCAGCACCGAGCTGAAGCTCACGTTGACCACGATCGGGTCGGACGACTTGGTGTTCATTCGAACGTCGACCCCGCGCGGATAGACGCCTTCTGCGAACCCTCGCAAGAGCCGAGCGGCGCGCTCGTGCTCCTTGTCCAGCATCAGGTTCGAAAACTTCAAGGCCATCAGCTCGGTCTCGGAGAAGCCGGTGATCTCTCGGGCACGCGCGTTGGCGAACAAGATCTTGCCCTGACGGTCGATCACGACCATACCGTCGGCCGCGCTCTCGAAGAAGTCGGCGTAGCGCTGGAACAGCTGGACGCGTCGCTCCGCTTCCACCCGCGCGTGGGCGCTCTGGCGTGTCTCGTCGCGCAGGGACTGCAAGAGGCGGGCGTTGCGCAGGGCGATGGCGGTCGCGTTCGCGACCGTGTGCACGAGCGCCATCTCGTGATCGGCGAACGGCGCCTTGCCGCGGGAGCGCAGGAAGATCACGCCCATCGCGCCGTGTTCGTGCAGGATCGGCACCAGGGCGAGGGAGCTGAACTCGATGCCGGTCTCCTTCTGGCGCACGACCTCGAGCAGCGGGTGTTCGGACGCGTCGCGGATGACCAGCGCCTTGCCGGTCGCCAGCACCTCGCGGATCTCCGGATACTTGGTCAAGTCGATCGCCAGATCGCGCAACTGCTCGTCGTCGCTGGTCGCGACCACGAAGCCCACCGTGCTCGGTTCGCTCGCGAGCACGATGCTGCAGCGGTCGACCCGGGCGACGCTGGCGACCCGCTGCACGACCGTGAACAGGATGTCACGGATGTCCAAGCTCGAGGCCAGCGCCTGGGTGAGCTCGAGCACGGTCTGCTGGTCCTTCTCGCGCCGGTTCAGGCGATCGACGTATTCGCGCACGCGCACCTGCCCGCGGATGCGCGCCAAGAGCTCGGAGGCACGGAAGGGTTTGTGGACGTAGTCGTCGGCGCCCGAGGCGAAGACCCGCGCGATCTCCTCGTCGGATTCGAGCGCCGTGAGCACCACGACGGGGACCTCCGCCAGGCGGCGGTCGGCGCGCAGGTGCCGCAGGACCGTGTAGCCGTCCGGCTCCGGCATCACCAGGTCGAGCAGCACCACCGATGGCACATGGTGTCTCAGCCACGCCAGCGCCTCGGCGCCGCTCGAGACGCAGGCCACGGTGACCCCGGCGCCCGACAAGGTCTGGCCGAGGACGCGCTGGCTGACGGGATCGTCGTCGACGATCAGCACGGATCCATCGGAAATCACTATCGTCGAATGGTACGCCTGGACGCCGCCGCCGCGCAAACTCGAGGTCACCGGGCCGGCCGGGGGCCAGAGCGACGAACGATTTGCGAAGCAAAGCGTTCGTCGCGAAAAATCAGACCATCGAGAGCACCGAGCCGTGAGCAGACGAGAGGGTTTCCCGATGAATCGGGGCCCTCACCCGGATGGGGGCCCCGATTCATCGGGAGCTCCGCGCAGGCAGACCGATCGGTGATCTGGCCCCGCGTGAGGCCGCGGCCGCCGCGTCGCGCGGGCCTCGATCAAGCGCCGCCGCCCTGGTCGCCGCCCCGGCCCGGCTCCTTGCCGCCGACGTAGATGGGGGCCGTGACGTCGACGCGGTAGTCCGGCGGCGTGGCCCCCGCCGGGTCGGGGCCCGTTTCGGCGGCACCGCCGCCGGTGGTGACCGCGCCGGCCGGGAGCGGGGTCTCGCCGAAGGGGCGCGGAGCGCCCGCGGGCAGCGGGATCTGCCCCTGCGGCTCCGCTGCCTTGAGCTGCATCTGCCCGCGGATCATCGGAAACCCGACGGCGAAGACCAGGATCGTCGTCAGCACGCAGGCGAACACGACGACCGGCAAGCCCTCCGTGCCGGGCACGCCCGCGCTGACCGGGAGGGTCGCCAAGACGCCGGCCGCCATGCCGCGCGGCATGGCGACCGCGCCGATCTTCTTCTCGTCCGGGGCGAGACCGCTGCCGAGCAGCGACAGGTAGACGGCCGGAATGCGCGCGGCGAACAGCACCAGGCCGAACACCATCCCGATCAGAATGAGCGACCACGGCGGCGCCAACATCGCCCCGATGAACACGAAGAAAAATGACTTGATGATGAACGCCATCTGGCGGTGAAACCCGCGCACCGAGGTGTCGAGCTCCACCTGATGCGCCAGGCCGATGGTTCGCGACAGCGACGGCGCGTTGCCCAAGATGACGGCCACCGTGAGGATGCCGAGCGCCGCGCTCCCGCCGGCCTTGTCGATGACGACATACAGGATCAGGAGCGCCGAGAGGGTGACGGGATAGGCGTGTTCGTTGGAGTGGAGGACCTTCAAGAACAGGATCCAAATCAGGCCCGCGACCCCCCCGATGGCCAGGCCGATGCCGAAAGAGCGCAGCAGGGTCATGGCGGGGCCACTGCTGCCCGTGTCCCCGCGCAGCATCACGTCGATGATCGCGCTGGTCCCCACGACGCAGAACGCGTCCGTCAGCGCGGACTCGAGGTTCACGAGGTTGGCGAGCTCCGCTGGCAGGCGCGCTTGAGCCATGGCCGGCATGATGATGATCGAGCTCGAGCCACCCAGGATGGCTCCCAGCAGCCAGCCGTGGCTCCAGGACCACTCCTCCGGCAGCGCGCCGAGCCACGCGGCCAGCATGCTGAAGCTCGCCATGGCGACGGCCGCGGTAAAGAACGTCGAGATGGCGAGCAAGCTCGAACGCGGCGCGGCGCGCGATAGCTCGGACAGCTTCAGCGCGCTCCCGCCCTCGAACAGCACCACGACCAGGGTCAACGCCGCGAAATAGGGCGCGATGGCGTTCAGGCGGTCTTTGGTCAAGAGCCCGAACACCGGCCCGAGCAGGATGCCCGCGAAGATCAGCCAGATGACGTCGGGGATGTTGGTCCGCTGAAAAATGATCTCGCCGATCGCGCCGATCAGGAAGATGCCCGCGATCGACAGTAGAAAGAGCGCAACCGGATCCATCCCCTCGACTATACCGTGCGCGGGCGCTGCCCGGGGAAACCGAGCAGGGCAGCCCCGCCGCCCGCACGGCTTGTCAAGTTAGTGGCGATTTTCCGCGCAAAGTGCCGGTCGACGCGCTGGCTCCGGTATAGGTGCCAGGCCGTGGAAGAAGCGAAGCAGGCAGACCGGGTTGCCCCCGAGGATCCGGACGCGATCCTCGAGCTTGACGATGACGCCATCATCGCACAAGAGGCTCCCGCCCACGCACCTCCACGGCGCTGGCGGGCCCGAAAGGTCGTCCGGCGGAGCATCGTCATCCGCGAGCGTGGTTGGGCGGACGCCACCGTCGTGGTCGGCAAGCATCGGCTCGAGGGGGAGGAACGCTCCGCCTGGAAGCCCCTCTTGACCTGGGTAGTGACGGGCATCGGCGCGTTCGCCTGCGGGGGCGTGTTGGCGGTGTGGCTCTCACCTGCCCCAGAGCCCGCGCCTGCCGCGATCCAACCGAAGCCGCCCGCGAGCAGCCCGGCCGCGGCGCCTCCGCCACCGCCGGCTTCCAAGATCGTCAGCGTGACGGAGCTGCCCGTGGAGGCGCGGCGCTCCGGGCCGTGAAGCCCCGAGCATCCGGCGCGTTCGCAGCGCGTCTCGAATTCAAGCCCCGGCGCGCTCGGGGATCGGCCTGCCCGTCTCACTCCAGCAGCGCGGCCGGTGCGGCTCCGAACGGGCGCTCGAGCTTGGACAGCGCGGCCTCGATGCGCGCGCGATCGCCCACGGCGACGATGATCGAGCCGTCCGGATCGATCCGGCCTGCTTCGGCTTGCACCTGCGGGGCGTCGATTTGGGCGATGGCGCGCGGGAAGCTCGTGAAGTAGCCGGGCGGGAGATCGTGGACGAACAGCTCGCGCATGTCGGCCGCTACCCGGCTGACGTGTTCGAGGTGAGCGCCGAGCGAGTGGGTCAGATCGGCCTTGCTGCGGGCGAGCTCGGCCGGAGCGATCGGCCGGTTCAGGCCCGGATCCGCGAGCGCTGCCAGCTCGAGCAAGAGCTGCTCGAGCGCCTCGGCCGTGACCTCCGTGCGGACGCTGGTCGCCACGATGAACGCTCCCCAGCCGCGGGTCGCCGCCAGGGTGGAGCGCGCGCCGTAGGTGAAGGCGTGCCGCTCTCGCAGGTTCTGGTTGATGCGCGAGGTGAACAAACCGCCGGCGAGGTTGTTCAAGACGCGGCGAGCTTCGTGCCCGGGCGCGTGCCGATCGGGGAAGCGCTGCGCGACGAAGAGCGCGGTCTGCACCGAGCCGGGGCGGTCGATGATCGAAATATCGCCACCTGGAGCGGCTGCGGGGGCCTTGGACACGCGCTCCGGCGACGTGGCCGCCGGCCTGGCCGATCGCTTCCCGAACCGCTCGTGGACCAAATCCACGACGTCGCTGGTGGAGACCCCGCCGCAGAGGACGAGGGCCAGCTTCGAAGGAGCGAAGGCGCGCTGGTGGAAGCTCTTCAGGTCTGCCACCGTGAGCCGTTGAACGTCGGGCACGCTGCCGCCCACCGGCGCGCCGAGCTCGGGTCCGAGCAGGCGGCGCAGGCCGGCCAGGGACGCCAGCCGCGAGGGGTTCTGCCGCTCGGCGATCAGCCCATCGAGCCACTCGGCCCGCACGCGCTCGAAGTCGATCTGGCGAAACGCTGGCTCCTCGACGATCTCGGCCAGCAGCGTGAGACCGGCGTCCACGTCGCTCGTGGACAGCTCGAGGGTCAGGCTGAGCTCGTCGCGACCGGCGTCGGTCGAGAGCACGGCCCCCAGCGACTCCGTCGCTTCGGCCAGCGCCAAGCTGCTCTTCTTCCGAGTGCCCTCGGCCAGCATCCGAGCGGTGAGCGCGGCCAACCCGCTCTTGCCGGCGGGGAGGGAGCTCGCGCCGTCGCGGGAGACGATGGACAGGTGCACGACCGCGGCGGGACGGGGGACGACGATGAGCGTGAACCCGTTGTCGAACCGGGTGATCTCGGGCTGCGGGTAGTCGATGCGGCCGGGCGCGCCGGGGGCGGGGCGCTCGGCGCGCCAGCTGTCTTCGGGGGCTGCCGCCGGCGGCGGCGGCGAAGGTGGCGGCGCTGGCGCTGGGGCGAGTGGAGAGCCCGCGCACGACAGCATCAAAGCGCCGCACACCAGACCGAGGCGGCTCATGAGCCTGCTCCTGGCTTGGGGCGCGTCACGATCGTGGCGCGGGTCTCGCCCCCGAGGTGCTTGCGCACCGCTCGCTGGACGTCGGCGGCGCTCACCGCTTCGATCTGACCGACCCATGCCGACAGAAAGCCGGGGTTTCCAAGGTAGTGATTGAAGCGCTGCAGGAGCCCTGCGCGGCCGCTCTCGCCACCGCCTCCGTTGAGCAGCAGCACCTCGCTCTTGAGCGGCACCAGCAGGCGACGCTTGGCGCGCGCGAGCTCCGCCGGGCTCGGCCCCTCGACGGCCAGCTTCTCGATCTGCGCCTCGAGCTCCGCCGTGACCTCGGCGTCCGAGACGCCGGAAGCGACCATGGCCGACACTTCGGCGATGCTCGCGAGCTGGTTGGAGTCGAGCGAGGCGCTCACGTCGGGCGACAGCTTTTTTCCCACGACCAGCGCCTGGTACAAGCGCGTGGCGCGCCCTCCGGCGAACAGCGCCATCGTCACGTCCAACACCGCGTTGTCGGCGGAGAACGCGGGCGGCACGATCCACGCGAACGCCACGCGGCCGAGCTCGACGGGTTCCTCGACGACCCGCTGGACGGGCGCCGCCAGCGGGGGCGTGACGGCCTGCCGGCGCGCGGGCTTGGCGCGCTTCGGCAGCGAGCCGAAGTAGCGCTGGACCCAGCGGAGAGCCTGCGACGGATCGAAATCTCCGGCGATCACCAGGGTCGCGTTGCTGGGGGCGTAGAAGCTCCGGTGAAAGTCGCGCACGTCGTCGATCGTCGCGGCGTCGAGGTCCTGCATCGAGCCGATCACGGCGCCATGGTAGGGATGCCCGAGCGGGAACAGGCTGTCGTACATCGCCAGCGTGCTCGGCCCGTACGGAGCGTTCTCGTAGGACTGTCGCCGTTCGTTCTTGACCACGCCGCGCTGGACCTCGAGCCGCTCTTCACTCAGCGTTTCGAGCATGAAGCCCATGCGATCGCTCTCGATCCACAAGGCCAGCTCGAGCTGCTCGCGCGGGAGCGTCTCGAAGTAGTTGGTGCGATCCCAGCTCGTGGTGCCGTTGACGTTGGTCGCACCGGCCGACTCCATCAGCCGGTCGAACTCGGCGCCGACGTGGCGGGAACCTTCGAACATCAGGTGCTCGAACAGGTGCGCGAAGCCGGAGCGCCCCGCGGGTTCGTTCGCGGGACCGACGTGGTACCAAAGGTTGACGGCCACGAGCGGCAGCGATCGGTCTTCGTGCAAGATGAGCTCGAGCCCATTGTCGAGCACGACCTTCTGATAGGGGATCTCGAGCCCACCCGGTGCCGCCGCGCCCCCGGGCGTCGCCCCCGCGTCCCCGGGCGTCTCGGCGAGCGCCGGCACCCCGGCCAACCCCGCCCAAGCGAGCGTCGCGGCGGCCACCGCCGCCCGCCTCGCGCTTCGTCCTGACCTCATGCCGGCGACACGCTAGCACCTACCACCGCTGTCCGGGGGGAGCGCCTTTCAGCTTGCCCCCGCCCACGACCGGTTTGGTTTCGATCTTGGCCGACTCTTGCTGATAGACGTCGCGCATCCGGGCGAGCTGTTCGGGCTCTTTTTCGCTGAGCTCCTGTTCCTCCCAAGGGTCCCGTTCGATGTGGAAGAGCTGAAAGCGCGTGTCGTCGCCGAACGCCACGAGCTTCCAGCCGTCGGCGATCACCGCGCGGCGGCGATCCATCAGATCCGCCCGGGGCAGGTCGACGACGATGGCCCGCGGCTTTGGCTCGACCTGGCCGAACACCTCGGGGAGCAAGCTCTGGCCCCGCAGCGGCGGCTTGGCCGCGACCCCCATCAGGTCCAGGATGGTGGGGGCCAAATCGATGTGGCTGCGGCGCACGTCGATGCGCTGTGGCTTGGCGCCTGGCACACAGATCAAAAGGGGGACCTTCACCAGCGATTCCCAGAGCTCGTAAGCGTGACGATAGTGGCCGCGCTCGCCAAAGCCTTCGCCGTGGTCGGCGGTGACGATCACCGCGGTCTGCTCCCACCAAGGCTGCTGCTTGGCGAAGTCGAGCAGCTTGCCGACCCAAGCGTCGGTGAAGTGCACCTCGTTGTCGTAGAGGTCGCGCGCCTTGGCGCCGAAGTCTGGATGGCCGGGGTGCTTTTCGTAGGTGTGGTGCGGGTCGAGGTAGTGGAAGTACGCAAAAAAGCGCTGCTGCTCGGCCAGACGCACGTTCTTCGGGTCGCTCAACATCTCCAGCGCCAGCTTGGTCAAGGCTTCGCTGGTGACGGAGGTGACGGCCTTCAGATCCACCGCGCCAGGCGTCAACCGGTAGTCGTCGAAGCCCTGGTTGTTGCCGAGCGCCGGCATGAAGTAGCCGTGGGCGTGGCCGGCCAGCGTTCGATGCCCGGCTTGCTGCAGCCGCTCGCTCACGAAGAGGTTGTCGGCGTCCGGGTAGCGGGTGAAGAAGTTGGCATCGCGCACCATCGCGCTCGGGTACTCCCCCACCAGCGCGGGCGCGACGGACTTGGCGGTGTAGCTCGAGAGCGAGTACCCTTGCGTGTAGGTGGTGCAGGCGCGCTCCTGAAAGGCCGTCAGCCAGGGGGCGATCGGGCGGGGGTAGCCCGCCCACGGCATGTCGGCTCGCAGGCTGTCGATCATGATGAGCAGCACGTTGTAGGGCCGCGCTGGCTCTGGCGGCTTCGGCGCCGGCGGCGCGCTCGGCGCTGCAACGGCCGAAGCTGTGTCGGCCGGCGTCGCAGCGACGGGTTTTTCCGGAGGCTCTGACTTCGAGCAGGCGAGGGGGGCGGCGCTGGACGCCGCGACGAACCAGGGAGCGATGGAGCGCGCGTGGATCATGGCTTTCAGTTCTTCGGCAGGGGGTCGGTGCCGCCGAGCGCCGCGTAGACCTGGCGGGCCCAGCCGTAGCTGCTCGACCAGTCCGGGTGCCGTCCGTCCTCCTGCCGGGTGAACTTTAGCTTCGTCGAGTCGAAGTAGCGGCAGGGGCTCGCGTTTTTCCGGACCACCTCGGCGAACCCGAAGTCCTTGGCCCAGGCCGGCGGCGCGATCCACAAGCAGGCGCGATCTCCGACGCGTTCGACGATCGCCCGCACGGCGTCCCCGATGGCGGCGAGGTCCTTGTCGAACAGCTCGTTCGACCCGAGGGAGATCAGCACGAGCTCGGGCGCGTGCTCCTTCAACGCGGCGTCGAGCTTGTCGTCCGCCGCCCAGGTGCGGGTGCTCGAGGAGTGGGTGCTGACCATCGCGTAGCTCGCGCCGCGTTTCTCGAACACCGGCCGCAGGTAGTTGCCGACCAGCGGCACCATCGAGTCGCCGACGTGCAGGACGCGCTTGGCGAGCGCCGCCGGCTCGCCCCGGCCGGGCAGGCGCAGGGGGGCGGTCGCGTCGGGCTCCAGCGCGCGAGCGGGCTTGGGTGCTGGCGGCTTCGCCAACGCCGAACCCGCGGGCTGCACCGGGGCCTTCGCCGCGGCCGCGGCCGGCGCCGGGGGCGCAGGGGCGCGGGCGCTGGAGGTGGTGCTGGCGGGCGCGTCCGGGCGCGAGCAGGCGCCGAGCAGCAGCAGCAACGGCAGGAGCGGGCGGAGAGGCATGCGGGGGCCGAGCTTAGCGCTCCTCCTGGACCGGCGCAGGTCCGAGCGCCTCGTCGGACCTACTGCCGGCAGAGCCACAGCGCGCGCTCGAGGATTTGCGCTTCGCTGACCAGCACCTGCTCGGCGGCCTCGCCGAGCGGGATGAAGCTGTCGGCGCTGGTGACGCGCGCGAGCTTCGCCGGGCTGCCGGCGTCGACCAAGAGCGCGAGGATGGCCTCGGAGACGCCGCCGCTGCGGCGGGTCTCGTCGACCACCAGAACCCGCCCGGCGCGCGCCGCCTGGGCAAGGATGTCCTCCGCAGGCAGCGGGGCCAGGAAGCGCAGGTCGAGCACGCTCGCCGACAGGCCGTGCTCGCGCTCCAGGCGGAGCGCGGCGCGCCGGCTCAGGCGAACGCCGTTGCCGAAGGTGACGAGGACCAGATTTGGGTCGTCCACGGGGTAGAGGCGGCCTTTGGCGAACGGCGCCGCGCCCTTTGGGCAGGCGGCGAGCCACGCGCCATCGCCCTCGGCGTACAAATCGCGCGTGTGATAGAGGGCGATCGGCTCCACGATCACCACGACCCGGCGTGCCGCGCGCGCCAGCGCCAACGCGGTTCGGAGCAGCTCCACGGCGTCGTCGGCCCGCGCCGGCACCAGAAGCACGATGCCCGGGATGTCCCGCAGCACCGCGAGCGAGTTGTCGTTGTGAAAGTGTCCGCCAAAGCCCTTTTGATACCCGAGGCCGGCGATCCGCACGACCATGGGGTTGTCGTAGGCGCCGCGCGAGAAAAAACGCATCGTGGCGGCTTCCCCGCGCAGCTGATCCTCGGCGTTGTGCAGGTACGCGAGGTATTGGATCTCCGGGATGGGCAGCAGATCGAGGTTCGCGGCGCCGAGCGCGAGCCCGAGGATGCTCTGCTCGTCGAGCAGGGTGTTGAAGACCCGAGCCGGACCCGCCTGCGCGAGCAGCCCCTTGGTCACGCCGTACACCCCGCCCTTCTTGGCGACGTCTTCGCCGAAGATCAGCGCCTCGGGGTAGCGCTCGAGCGCTTCGGAGAGCGCCCAGTTGATGCCTTGCGCGAGCGTCATCGGGGTGCTCGGCGGGTGCCGGAGCGCTCGCTCGGCGTGCTGTTCGACGCGGCGGTCGGGTTCGAGGGCGATGGCCGAGGCGACCTCGGCGGCCGTGCGCAGCTTGGGCCGCAGGCGGGCGCGCGCGGCTTCGGCGCGCACGTCTTTCCCGATGTGTTCGTCGAGCTCGAGGATCTCCTCCGGGTGCAGGACGCCGGCGCGCGCGAGATCGAGCGCTGCGGCGAGCACCGGATCGTGGCCCTCTGCCCGCTCGATCTCCGCCGGGCTGCGGTAGCCGGTGTCGGCGTCGCTGCCGGCGTGGCCGAGCAAGCGGAAGCACCGCAGGTGGAGCACGGCGGGCCGCCGAGTCTTCCGGCAGTGTTCGACCGCCTGGCGCGCGGCCGCGTAGGTCTCGGCGAGCTCCCACCCGGCCGCCTGAAAGCGGGCGACGTGCGGCAGCGCGGCGAGCCGCTGCTCGATCCAACCGCTCGGCGTGCGCACGCTGATGCCGAGGCCGTTGTCCTCGACGACCACGAGGAGCGGCGCGGTCAAGCGCTGGTGCACCGCCCAGCCGAGCGCTCCCAGCGCGCCCGCGGCGGTGCTGTGGTTGACGCTGGCGTCCCCCAGGCTACAGAGCACGATGGCGTCCTCGGGGGAGTCGCAGGCCAGCCCGAGCCGGCGGCGCCGCTCGAGCATCAAGGCCAGCCCGACCGCGCGCGGCAGGTGCGAAGCGATCGTGCTGGTCTTGGGGATGATGCCGAGCGCCTTGCCGCCGAACACCTTGTGGCGCCCGCCGCTCACCGGGTCCTCGCTCGAGGCGACGAGCGAGAGCAGGATGTCGCGCGCCGGGTCGCTGCCCGGCACCTGCCGCGCGCGCTCGATTTGCACGGCGGCGCTGCGGTAGTGGAGCAGGGCGGGGTCGCTCGGTCGGGTCAGTCCTCCGAACACGACGTTCGCCTCGTGCCCGGCGCTGCAGATCGTGTAGTGCCCATCCCCGCTGGCGCGCAGCTCGAACGCCGCCGTGTCCAGGTGCCGCGCGGTGAGCATCGACGCCAAAAATGCGCGCCCGAGCTCGGGAGGATGGGGCCACCGATCGGGCTCGGGGACGTCGACCGCCAGCTCGCTCAAAACGCTGCGCAGGCGCCGGTTCAACCTCTGCAAGCGCTCCAGGGACATGGCTCACCCCCGAAGATAGCTCATCTTGGGCGCGTGGCGCCGGTTTTGCCGGTGTCGGCGCCCTGCCTCAGCTCGGCCAGAACGCTGGGATGAGGAGCGTGGCCACGCCCAGCAGGATCAGGTTCAAGGGCCCGCCTACCCGCACGTAGTCTCGGAAATGGTAGCCGCCCGGGCCGTACACCATCGCGTTGGTCTGGTAGCCGAGCGGTGTCATGAAGGACGCGGAGGCGCCGAACATGGTGGCGACGAGCAGCGCATAGGGATTGATCCCAAGATCGCGGGCGGCGTAGATGGCGATGGGGGCGAGCACGATGGACGCTGCGTTGTTCGACATCACCTCGGTGAGCAGGCTCGTGGTCAGATAGAAGGCGCCGATCACGATCGCGGGGTCGACACCTTCGAGCCAGCTTGCCAGGTGTTGAATCAGGAAGGCGGCGGCGCCGCTCTTCTCCAGTGCCAGTCCGAGTGGGATCAAGCCAGCGAGCAGGAACACCACCATCCAGTCGAGCTCGGCGTACACTTCTTCGATCCGGACGCACCCGGAGAGCAACATCAACACCACCCCGACGAGCGCCGCCGACATGATCGAGACCCAGCCCACGGCCGCCGCGCCCACCACCCCGGTCATGATGGCGATGGCGACGATGGTGCGCGGTCTGGGCGCGGGCAAGGCGCGCACCTCGCTCATGGGCACGAAACCCGGGTCGTCGGCCAGCGCCTCGAGGGCCGGGGCGTTGCCGTGCACGAGCAGCAGATCCCCCGGCCGCAGCCGCACGTGGTGCAGCCGCTCGCGGACGATCACACCATGGTGTTGAATGGCGAGCACGGTCGCGTCGTGCCGCTCCTGGAAGTGCAGCTGGCTCAGCGTGTGTCCGGCGTAGGGCGAATGCGGCGCGACGATGAGCTCGACCAGGCGCTCGTCGTCCAGGTCGTCGGTGCCGTTGGCCCGCCGCTGCGCCGGGGTGGCCAGCGCCTGCTCCTGCGCCAGCATGAGCAGCTGCGCGGCTTCGCCCTGGACGTAGATGGTATCGCCCGGGCGCAGCAGCGGTTGTGAGAGCCGCCCCCAAAACGACTGCCGGCCACGCTGAACCCCGAGGACGGTCACCGAGTACTTGTCCCCCCAGCGGGAGGGGTCGAGGTGCCGGTTGACGACCGGGGAGCCCTCGGAGACCTGCAGCTCGGTCACGAATTTTCGCACGTCGTACTTCAGCGACAGATCCGCCGCGGCGGTTCGCTCGGGCAAGAGCCACCGGCCTACCGTGAACAGATAGAGGAAGCCGACCCCGAAGTAGATCAACCCGAGCGGTGTGATCGAGAACATCGTGAGGCCATCGAGCCCGCGATCTTCGGCGATGCCGTGCACGACCAGGTTGGTCGAGGTGCCGATCACCGTGACGGTGCCGCCCAGGATGGCCGAGTAGGACAGCGGGATCAGGTAGCTCGACGGCGATTGCCCGTACTGGCGCGCCATCGAGAGGAAGACCGGCAGGAAGACCACCACCACCGCGGTGTTGCTCAAGAACGGGGAGACGGCGCCGACCGCCAGGCACAGCGCGGCCAGCCGAAGGCGTGGTCCACCGAGCGGCGCCCGGCAGATCCACCTGCCGATGGTGGCGACCGCTCCGGTCTTCAGCAGTCCCAGGCTCAAGGCCAGCATCGCGGCCACCGTGACGGTGGCCGGATGGGCCAACCCCGAGACCGCTTCCTCTGCGGTCAGCACGCCGCTCACCAGCAAGACCGCCGGGACCGTGACGGCGACCAGGTCCACCGGCAGCCGCTCGGTGATGAAGAGCACGAGGGCGATCACGACGACGGCCAGGACCACCGCCATCTCCCCCGTCATTTCGCCGCCGAATGGCTGACCGGCTAACGCGAGATGAGGTTCAATGGTGGGCCTCCGCCTGTCCGCGCGCCCTTGGCCGCGGTGAAACAGTCCGCGGTGAATGCCGCGTCCGCGGCCAAAGTGGGGAGCGATTCGGCGTCAGTCAAGCGGCGCTGTGAGTTTGCAGCGCTGGGAGAGACGATGCTTTCGGGCCAAAGGGTTCGGAATCATACACCAGCGTCGAAAGCGCACGGCTCGGCGCCGGAGGTTTGCTAAAAGCTCCGTCTCTGGAGTTTTGGGGCGTCCCGAACCGTGCCGATGCGACTCGCCTACGTCATCACTTCGACTTACGCACGAGCTGAGCAACTCCCCACGCTGATCGGGGTCGAGCGTGACGCCGCGGTGCTCTGCGATCGCCTGCAGGCGGCCGACGCTGGCTACCAGGTCGAGCGGCTCGAGGCGGACCGCGATTTGCCGGATCGGCTTCGCCGTTCCATCGCCGAGCACGGAGCCATCCAGTCGCTGCTGCTCTACGTCGGCGGCTACGGCGTCTTGTCGCGAGAGCGCGGCGCGGCCCTGCTCCTGGATGCCCCCCGGGTCGGCGCGCTATCCATGCCGCGGCTCGCGGGGTTGCTCGAGGGCGTCGCCGAGCAGGTCCTGGTGCTGCTCGACCTTCGGCCGTTCGTCGATCTGGGGCTGTCGATCCTCGAGTTCGTCAGCGCGGCCGGGACGAAGCTCACCGAGCTGCCCGCCGTCAACGCCCTGATCGCCGCGCGGCCGATCGAGGCGGGGACCGAGCCCGAGCCTTCTCCGCTGCTCGGTCGGTGGCTCGAGGCGCTGGGCGAGCTGTCGCGGCGGCGTGCCGGGACAGGCGCAGAGCTCGAGGCCGTGTACGCGCGGATGTTGGCCGCGCCCGGGGGCGGGCTGCTGGATTTATCACTGTTCGCGGCGCGCACGGGGTTTTCGCTCCTGGTGCCGCCCGCGGACGCGGCCCCACCGGTGGGGGACTCCGGGCCGCACGAGCTGGCGCCGGAGCTCGAACCGGATCGGAACACGCCGGAGCTCTCGGCAGGGGAGGCTGAAGCGGCTCGGTTCGATGACGAGACGACCGCGATCCCGACCCAGCGCGAACCCGCGGCGTTCGACGACATCACGGCGGTGACGTCGACACGGACCGAGCCGCCGAGGTTCGACGACGTGACCGCCGTCATGCTCGCCAACCCCGGCGACGTCGACCCGCCGGGGGCGCAGCTCGACTCCGGCGTGGAGCTTCACGACCGCGGAGCGGTGCCGGACGCGTACGATGATCTGACCGAACCGCGCGCCTCGGTCCCGCCGAGCCTCGCGGCGGCGCCGCTCGTGCCCGACGACGCCGCGGCGAGCGCCGCCGGTGGGGATCGGCTCTCCAGCTTCGGCGAGGACCAGCTCCCGAGCTTCGCGGCCGGCGACGACGCTCCGCCCACGGAGGCCGAGCCGATGCCTGCCGCTGGCAGCTTCATGGAGCGGCTGGCGGGGAGCCCGCCGCGCCGGCGCGAGTCCGGGGTGGAGCTGCGGCGTCTTCCCGAGCCTGCCGAGCGCGCCGCTCCGAGCCCGCCACCGCCTGCCGAACCCGCCGGTTCGGAGCCGGTCGCGACCCCTGCGACAGAGGCGACGTCGCC
>Ga0079224_100007313_pt1 | contig 14799 bp, 13 predicted proteins | sample Stecom2015_FD_80414 | JGI IMG/M metagenome (GOLD analysis project Ga0079224, IMG submission 80414) | Agricultural soil microbial communities from Utah to study Nitrogen management - Steer compost 2015 | ecosystem: Environmental > Terrestrial > Soil > Agricultural land | place: USA: Utah...
CACGATACGGCTCTGGAGGAGGTACGGGATCGCGAGCAGGAGGTCGACCACCGTCCCCTCGGTCGGGATCCCGCCGGCTCCATGGGCGGGGAGCCTCGTGAAGGTCAGGCGTTTCATCATCGAACCTCCGCGTCGGATCCGCGTACGCTCCGTGCGGGGCCCGGCAGAGGTATGCGTACCCGTACTCGTTCGCATCCCGGCGGGCGCCCCGCGCGGGGCCCGACCCCAGGCCCTCGCGGTGTCGTCCCCTGCGACGAGGTTAGACCTAACACGAGCCGATGACCAGGACTTCGCCGACCCGCACGGAGTCCGGCATCTCCGCGACCTCCGCGGTGCTCCACGGCCTCGCCCGCGGGGGCAGCGCGGTCAGCAGGAAGCTCAGCCCGCAGTGCTCCGGGGTGACGACGACGTGGTTGCCCTCGCCCCAGACGACGTTCGCGCCCGGCGCCGCGAGAAGCTGGCGCGCGGGCGTGCCGACGCCGACCGAGTCCGCGGTGCGGAGCCCCGGGCTGCGCACGCGGATCCGCCAGACACGCGCATCCACGATCTCGGCGAGCACCGTGTCCGTTCCGACCTCGACGAGGATCGCGGGCTGGACGTCGCCCTCCAGCATCAGCGCGGTGTCCGCGACGACGTTGCACTCCGCACGCACACTGGACTCCGTGGCACCGATCCGCACGAGCCCCGCCGACGCGTCCGTCAACTGCGGGCCCGACGGATCGAGACAGGTCGGGCCGTCCGCTCGGCCGGGCGCGCCGGGCGCCGCCGCTTCCGACGATGCGGGTTCCGGCTCCGGCTGCCGCAGTGCGTCGGTGTCCGCCCGGTCCGCGTCGGCGCAGGCGATGATCGCGCCGAGCGCCAGCCCCAGGGGGAGCGCCACGCGACGGAGACGATGCAGCGGAAACGCGTCGCCAACGTCCATGAACTCCGTGCCTCCATCTGAACCTCCCTGACGATGCCGTCCCTCCTCCTCCGCGCCGCGGAGGCTCTCGGCCGGGTCGCCGACGGGCCACCCAACGTGACGACGAACGAGGCCGGCGATCATCGACACCGTCGGCCTCGGGAGCCCATGGCCGTCACCCACCGAGCCGGTACGCCACGACGGTCACTTCGTCGAACTCGCCGAACTCGATCCCGATCGCGACCGAGTCGGCGACGCCCTGGATCATCACGCGATCGGGGATGACCGCACGGCCGCGGTAGCCCCCGCCGCTGTCGAAGACGTCCATCGCGCCGCCCGCGACGCCGAACTGCCGCTCGCGCAGGAAGGGGCGCGGGCGGCGTCGGTCGATCCAGAGGTCGCCGCTGGAGCCCACGAGGACCCGACCGACACTGTTCAGCGTCGCGGGCGGCCGGGCGCTCTCGACCGCCGCCGCGGCCTTCTCGAAGCCTGCCGGCGCTTCCCCGGCGCCACGCTCCTCCGGGGTGAGGGGCAACGGCGGCTGGGCCGCGCAGAGCTGGGCCTGAGCGTCCCCGTCGCCCCAGGCGATGCGGTACGAGCCGTCGCCCGCGGTCCGGACCAGCCACCCGTCCGGACCCACGGCGGCGAGGGGCGCGGCGGTGCCCGGCCGCACCAACCGCATCCAATCCATTTCGACGTGGGCGACCGTGGCGCCGACCACGGTGTCGGGGCGACTCGCGCCGGGCCGCTGTGCCAGGATGACCAGCGCGCTCGAGTCGGGCGACAAGGCGGCGAGCGGCTGCTGGAGGAGTACGGTGCCGTCCGCGGCCACGGCGACGAAGTCGATCGATCCGGACATCGCGACGGGCGTGATGAACTCCACAGGCACCCGGAGCTCGTCGACGTGCGCCGCGTCCACGTACCGTACGACCTTCGCCTGCTCGATGTCGAAGACGACGAGCGTGTCGCCCGACCAGTTCGCGGCGACGGGCATCATCAGCTCGCCCGGCCCCCTTCCCCGCCGGCCCCACGAGCCGAGCCACTCGCCCTCGGGGCTGATGACGCTGACCTGCGCGAGCCAGAAGTCGACGACGGCGACGGCGCCCCGGGAGCTGACGGCGATCGAGGCCGGCTCGGCGATCTCCTCGCCCTCCGCGGAACCGCCGGCACGCCACAGCTCGGCGAGCTGGATGACGGGAGGGTCCGACGGGATCTCGGCGACCGACAACGGGATGTCCGGCCAGTACGGAGTGCACAGCCGCGGGGCCGCGCCCTGGCAGCCGGCCACGACGAGGAGAACGACCAGGAACAGCGTGCGAGTTGGCACACTCAATCGAACCCCCTTTGTCGATCGGACCAGACCGCCAGCTCGTTCCCGCTCGGATCCTTGAAATGGAACCTCCGGCCTCCCGGGAACTCGAACGGCTCCTGCGTGATCTCGCCGCCGGCGCTCCGAACCGCCTCGAGACTCGCGTCCAGGTCACGCGAGTACAGGATGACGAGCGGGCCTCCTCCGGCGGCGGCACCGGAGCCGAGCCGCAGCCCGCCGGCCTCGCCGCCCCCGCTCTTCCGGATCCCCGCGTAGCCCGGCCCGTGGTCGGTGAAGGTCCAGCCGAACGCCTCTCCATAGAAGCGTCGGGCTTCCGCCATGTCAACGACCTCGATCTCGATGTAGTCGATCTCGTGGTGGGTGTGGCCGTCGCTCGACATCTCTCGACCTCGCTCGAGGGGGTGCAGGGACAGCGGAAAGGATGACACCTTGTTTCACGCGGAGCACGATGTCGCGTACGTGCTCGAAGTCGGACAGCGGGTTCCCGCGGAGGACGAGGAAGCTCGCCTCACAGCCTTCCTCCAGACAGCCCACCGCGCGACCGGGGAAGATCGCCCGCGGGGTGGCCACCGCCCACAGCCCGAGGAGCTCGAGATCGTCGAAGACGCCGAGGCCGCGCAGATACATCGCCTCGCCGGCGGACGTGTCGTCGTAGTCATCGCTCCCCAGTGCCAACCGGACTCCGTGCTCGTGCAGCAGACGGAGGTTGCGGGCGTGCAGCCGGTCGAACCGCCTGCGCAGGAGGCTGTCCGGCCCCGCCGGATCGAGCCCGCGCACGCCTCCCACCGTCGTGACCACGCTCGTGCCCAGACGAGCCGCCAGCCGGGCGTCGTCTTCGGAGATCTCGAAGACCGCGGGGTCCGGGAGCTGGACATTGGAGTCGCCCCGGAAGCCGGGAATATGGGCGATCTCGTCCACACCGGCGACGAGCGCGTTGTGGAAGTCCGCGGCGGTCTCGACATGGGCGGACACCCGTAAGCCCGCCTCATGGGCGCGGCGCACGATCTCGGGCAGGAGCGCCGGATCCAGCCCCTTCCACCCGGAGAACGCGGGGTCGTCCTTCCGCTGCGCGTATTCCTCGGAATAGAGCAGGTAGGTCTTCAGGAAGTCGGGGCGGCCATCCAGGACTCCCGCCATGGCGCGGGGCAGGTCCGCCTCGCGGTCCACCGGAACGTAGAACGCCCCCTCCCCGTCGTCCTCCGTCCAGGCCCCGCGCTCGATGTTGCGCTGTACGATGAGGATGGGATGGCCGCCAGCGCCGGTCAGGCCCCCGTTCGCGAAGGCCACATCGATGCTCGTGGGGGTGTTGACCCTGCCGGCGAGCACGCGCCGCGCCGTCGGCAGGTTGTTCGGATTCTTGACGTAGAACACGCCGTCCCGGAGGTACCGCTCGATGGTCCGCCCGATCCGCGAGGAGGGTTCTACGTTGTGGTTGTGGGCCTCCCCGAACGGAGGGACCACGTAGCCCCCGCCAGGTCGACCGTCGAATCCACCCGGGCGGGTGGCTCGAAGGTGAGCACCCCGCCGACGACGTACGCCGTCCTCTCCTCGAACGACGTCCCCGTGAACCACCGCCCGCCGGCGAAGGCCACCACCCGCCGGGCGGCCGTGTCGTCCTGTTCAGGGCCGTCGTCCCCACCCCGGGCGCTACCGGAGCAGCCGGACAGAAGGATCACGGACGTGCAGCATGCGACCAGGGCGGACGTTCGCATCACGAGATCCGGGTGCACCTGCTCGCCTACTCTCTCTCGTCCAGGAATTCGTAGCTCTCGGTCACGTGCATCCGTCCGCCCGGAAAGGAGACGACCTGCTCGCGATGCACGGGCAACCCCAGGGCTGGGTCCACCCAGAGCGTAGCGTCCCCGGTATGCTGCCCGGAGACGTGGGGGGCGAAACGGAGCGCGAGGAGCCCCGGCCGCGGCCCCTCCGCGTCGGGGGCGAAGCGGAGATCCTCGACGCTCACCCACTCGCGCACTCCTCCCGAGGCACGATCCGGGATGGCGCCGGCCGTCAATCTCGCCAGGTTGTGGAGGATCCCCATCCGGGTCAGGCCGAGGATCACCGCCTCCTGCAACGCAGGCGGCACCTCCTCGCGGATGCCCCGCCCGTTGGCCTCGCCTTCCAGAACCTGTCCGTTGGAGCGCAGATACGCTCGAACCGGCGACCCGCCGAAGGTCCCCGACGCGTCGAGGTCGAAGTCGCGGGGGCGCGCAACGCTCAACGTGCCCGAAAGCGAAGCCGAGAACGCGCCTTCGGAAACGGCCGTGTATCGCATGCGGAGGGATGGGGCGCTGAGGAGACGTTCCTCCATCTCCGTGAAGACGCGCTCCAGCGTCCGCACGGCGGCCGTGAACCCAGCCGCTCCCACCTGCGGTGCACAGCTGGCGACCGCAGCGAGACCGAACACGTAGAGACAAAGCCGCGAATACGCACTCATGAGATTCATGGCCGAGGGACTCGAGGAACTTGCCCGACTCCGGGCAATACGAATGGGTTGCGATGGGAGCTGACGTCTGGAGGCCGCCGCACGCTCCGCCGGGCGCGGATCCGCTCGCAGTTCGCCGCATGGCCTGCGCGTCCAGCCGATCTCGCCTGCCCGGGACCTGCAACGGATACGATAGATGGAACGCCGTTGCCGCCGCAATGGCGCTACGCGGCGATCTCTCGAATGACGCGACACGGGTTTCCCGCCGCGAACGCGCCTGCGGGCACATCACGCGTCACGACGCTTCCGGCGCCGATGACGCTCCTCGATCCGATGGTCACGCCGGGGAGAACGATCGCGCCGCCGCCGATCCACACGTCGGAGCCGATCGTCACCGGCCTCCCGAACTCACGACCGCGTCGCAGCTCCGCATTCATCGGGTGCGTGGCCGTGTAGATCTGCACGGCCGGTCCGATCAGGGTGTGGCTTCCGATGATGACGGGGCAGACGTCAAGGACGACGCAGTTGAAGTTGAAGAACACCCGCTCGCCCAGTCCGATGTTCAATCCGTAGTCGCAGAAGAACGGCGGCTCGATCCACGCCGAATCGCCGCCCGCGCCGAGCAGCTCGGTGAGGATCCGACGCCGCAGTTCCGCCTTATCCTCCCGCGACGCATTCAGCTCCCGGCACAGGCCCCGCGCCCTGCTGCGGAGTTCGACGAGTTCGCTGTCGAGCGGATCGTAGAGCTCCCCGGCAATCATGCGGGCCCATTCCGGGCCGTGCGGTTCGGGTCGCCTGGTCATGCTGCCGGGTCGGGCAAGAGACACGCCGGCGGAGGACCTGCAACGCGACGAATGCTCCGGCGATCACGAAGCTCCCGAGCACCGCCCACCCCGCGACCTCGATGACGGTCCGCCACCCGCGCAGGCCTCCGGCGGCCGTGCTCAGCCAGACCCGCCCGAAGGCGGCGGCGATCAGTGCGCCAAGGACGGGTGCCACCGCGTAGCCGTGTCGCATGCCTCCACGAGGACTGGCTCGGCCGCTCGTGCCAGCCCGGCGGGCGCCCGACCCCCGGCGCCCGCCGCTCCAGATACTCCCGCATCCCCCGCTCCGTCGTGAGCGAGATCGCCTTCTCGTACGCCCGGAGCGCCTCGTCCGTCCGTCCCGCCTCCACCTTCACGGAGCCGGCCGAGCGGCGGCCGGCTCCACGTCGTCGTTCAACCGGCCGCGACCCACGTCCGATCGACGAAGTGGACGGCGGTCGGGCGGATCTCGACGGCGCCCCAATGGGCGGCGGGGCACTTCTCGGCCCACGCGAGCGCGCCGGCATCGGCGAGCGCCTCGGCGTACGCCGGGAACGCGCGCATCCCGGCCTCGATCTCCTCGGGGCTCAGCTCGCCGTCCGCCGGCTCCGGGTCGTGCAGCAAGAGGGTGTACCGCATCGGCGTCTCCCTGGTGGAGTGAACGTCGTCACCCCGATCTCGAGGTGAACGTCGTCACCCCAATGACGATTCCAGGGCGCGCCGATCGACAGCTCAGGACCCGCTGCCCGGAGTGGGCCGCCCGGAGCCAGGTGCCCGGAGCCGGCGCGACGATGCAAGGCTGGACTACCTATCGACGCACCGACGAGGCAGGCAAACTCGTGGTGACCGTCTCATGAAAACCTTACGGGTGAGGCGACGGAGCGTGCGCCACCCATTGCTCCTCCAGGCTCACCACCGGCGGCCGCCCCGCCTCCCACCGCTCGGCGGGGACGGTCGTGCCCCTGTCCGACGCGTGCAGCGTGATCCGGAACCGGGGGCACGGGAGGTCGTCGAGGCGGGCGACCTGTTCGGCGGTCGGGGGCCGGATCCGGCAGAACAGGCGGTCGCCGCCGCGGAGGAGGGAGCGTTGCTCGTCGATCCGCAACGTCTGCTCCGCCTCGTCGATGTTCGGGCCGCGCCACCGGCCGCCGGAAGGAATCGCCCGATCGGGCTCGGCGTACCAGTCCAGGCAGGTGATGAGGACGTGCCGGCCATCGATCGTGATGGGGCGCCGGTCGCGGTCGGCGAGGCCGGGGCCGTCGAGCTCGAACCGGTCGCCGGGGACGTCGATCCACAGCTCGACGGTGCACCGCGCGGGCTCCATCCGGGTGAGCGGCGCGAGGAACGAGCCGAGCGCGAAGCGGAGCCCGGTCCGGATCAGGAGGGGGAGGTGCGAGCCGGAGACGACGTCGCGGATCCGCTCCGCCAGCAACTCCATCCCCGCCTCGAACTCGCGCTCGAACTGCTCACGGTGCTGGAAAACCGGCGGCTCGGACCGCCGCCCGGCGCGCCGCTCGATCAGCCCGTGCCGGCGCATGAGGAGCTCGGTCGAGTAGCGGGCCATCTCGACCTGGAACTCGCGCGAGACCTCGGAGGTGAAGCCGGCGAAGCCCATCGCTTCGTGCCCCGGGAGCGGCTCGTAGACCAGGCGCCCGCCCTTCCGCTCGACGATCGGCGCGATCGCGATGACGCGCGCGGCCTCGTGCTTGCCGCCCAGGTCCATGAGGAGGTCGAGGTACGAGTAGGCGAGCGCTCGCAGCCAGAGCCCCTTCCGATCGGCGCCGTCCACATCGCGCAGGAAGCGCTTCGCCCGGCCGGCCAGCTCGCCGAGTTCGTCGGCCTCCTCGGCGATGACGCGCTCGAGCTCCTCGGCCAGCTCGTACGGGACGGGCGGGAACTCCGCGTCCTCCCGGTTCGAGCGCAGCAGCGCGCGGCACTCCCGGATCAGCGCCCGGAGCTCGCCCGCCCCGGGCGCGGCCGCCAGCGACGGCCCGAGCAGCGCCCGCGCCCGGTCGCGGAGTCTGAACCGGTCCCGGACCGACATGATCTTGTTCGCCTCGTCGCCCGTCGCCTCGCCCAGCACCGCCGAGAGGATGTGGCCCGCCTTCGCGCCGAGCCGTTCGAACGAGGTCAGCCGCTCGAGCCGGTAGCCGCCGAGCCGCCCGGGCCCCCGGACCCGGAACTCGGCGTGGACCGGGAGCTGGAAGGAGATCGTCTCCGGCCCGAGCCGCGGGTCGACGAAAATGATGCGACGGTCGAACGGCATCGCCGCCGGGCGCGCGTCCATGAACGAGGCGAGGCGGAAGGCCTCGCGGATCGGCTCGTTGTTGAAGGTCCCGCCATCGACGTAGGTCATGTAGACCGCGTCGCCCTCGACGCGGTCGGCGAACTGCCGTTTCCAGATCGCGGGGCCGTACTCGTAGGCCTTGCGTTTGAGGACGACGGGCTCGAAGGCGAAGGGGAAGGCGCCGCAGGCGATGCACGTCGCGCCGAGCTTGGCCCACGTCGCGGGCACGCGGAGGTCGCCGATCTCGCCGGGCCGCTCGTCGGCGGCGTGGTATCGGCACCAGCGGCTCGGCCGCTGTTTCGGCGCCTCGTGGAAGCGAAGGTCGAAGACGCGGACCTCCCGGTGCCCGCGCGAGGTCAGCGCGTCGCGCAGCGCGATGACGCCGGCCTCCTCGGCCTCGCCCACCCTGCGCGCGTCGTACTGGACCGCGGTCAGGTTGCTCAGCGTCGCCGCGAAGAGGACGCGATCGCCGAGGAGCTGGCGCCGGGAGAAGTCCGGCGTCCGGTCGAAGGCGAGGAGCCGGGCGGCGAGCTCGTCGACGGCGCCGCGGTCGAGGATGCTGGCGACGTGGCGCAGGTCGCGCTGCCGGCCGCCCCTCCGCCCGAGGAGCGTCTCGAGGTCGACCTCGCGGACCCACGCCCGGTGCTGCAGGTCCTGCGCGTGCTGCGCGGCGATGAGCTGGGCCCGGCGCGCGTCGTCGAGCCGGTCGTACTCCTCCGGGAACTGCGCCCGGAGCCGGGCCTCGACGTCGGGCGCGGGGTCGGGCTCGACGAGGGAGCGGAGCATGAGGACGAGGGAGAGGGCGCCCGCGCTCGCGCCGCTGAAGACGTCGACCACGACGCGGTCGTACGGGGCCCGCCGCCCGTGCCTCGGGTCCGAGGGGTCGTCGACGGTGTACGTCGCCCGCACGACGGCCAGCTTCATCGCCTCGGTCAGCGCCGCGCCGCTGAACGCGCCCAGCGAGACGCCGCCGCCCATCGCGAACCCGAGTCGCAGCTCTCTGCCCATGATCGGCTCCGCGTCGAAGGGCAAGATCGGGTGCGGACGCCGCGGCCGGACGCCGCGGCACGTCGCCTCGTCGTGGAGAACGGCGCGAAGCGATGGGGACAACGCAGACGTCGGCAATGTAGCGCGCGGGTGGGCACGGGCGCCACCCTTTTCTTGTGCTGGACCGCCGATCTCACTTGCTGGCGGGCGCGCCGAGACGACACGATCCCGGCGGCTCGCGCGTTCCATCGCCGAACACCGCCGATCCCCCTTTCACCGGAGCGGACCATGAGACGTCTGCAGCGCCCCTCTCTTCACCTGGCCCCGGTCCTAACGACCTGCCTTGCCGTGGTCCTCGCGGCCGGGTGTGCGACCGCCACCCGCGCGGACGAACCCGTCGCCCGGCGCGGCGCCGGGACCGATCCCGCGCCGCCCACGCCCGACGTCGAGGCGCTCTGGGCGGAGGCCCTGACCTTCAATTCGTACCTCGACGGGGTCCGCGCACGGCGGGACGCGTGGCACGGGAACTACCGCGACGCCGTCGTCGACGACGAACTCGTCGAGCGGCTCCGCGCGCTGCCCGGCCGCTACCGGCTGCTCGCCGTCTCGCTGGACGGGTGCACCGACTCCGTCGTCAACATCCCCGGCCTCGCGCGGCTGGTCGAGCGCGTGCCCGGGCTCGAGCTCCGCATCGTCGACGCCGGGCGAGGACGCGCGCTGATGGAGCGCCACCGCACGCCCGACGGGCGCACGGCCACGCCCACCATCGTCCTCCTCGACGGCCAATTCGACGTGGTCGGGTGCTGGGTCGAACGGCCGGCCGCACTCCAGAACTGGTACCTGGAGAACAAGGGCACGCTGCCGATCGAGGACGTCTACGCCGGGCTGATCGAGTGGTATGACGCCGACCGCGGCCGCACCGCGCTCCGCGAGATCGCCGCCATGGTCGAGGCCGCGGCCAACGGCGAGGACGCCTGCCGGTGAGGAGGACCTGTTGGTGAGCCCGCTTGCGGGTGAGGGCGCCTGCCGGTGAGGAGACCACGGGCTACCCCTCCCGGCGCAGCTCCGGCGGGACCTGGTCCAGCACGACCTCCGCCAGCGCATCGATCAGCGCACGCTTCAGGTACGTCCGGCCGTGGACCAGACGCACCGTGCGCGAGGGCGAGGGCCGCTCGAACGGACGCACCCGGGCCCGCTCCTCCGGCGTCAGGTCGGCCACGGCCAGGTACGGGAGCAGCGTCATCCCGCCGCCCCGGTCGACCAGGCGCTTCAGCGTCTCCAGGTTCCCGCTCTCGAAGTGCAACGGCCGCGCGGCCGCGCCGCCCGCGGCCCGGCCCGCCTCCGCACAGAGCTGGATGACCTGGTCCCGGAAACAGTGGCCTTCCTCCAGCAGCCAGAGGGTGTCGAGGTCCAGGTCGGCCTCCGAGATCCAGTCGTGCGCGTGGATCGGATGATCCGTTGAGACGTAGCCGACGAACGGCTCCCGGAAGAGGCGCCGCTCCTCCAGCCCCGCCCGCGCCTCCGCCGTCGCAATGAGGCCCGCGTCGAGAACGCCCCGCTCCAGACGCTCGAGGATCTCCGACGTCCGATGCTCCTCCACATGCAGCGCCAGCAGAGGATGGCGACGACGGAGCTCGCCCACGATCAGCGGCAGGAGGTACGGCGCGAGCGTCGGGATCACGCCCAGTCGCAGCTCGCCCGCGACCTCGTCCGTCACTGCATGGACCTCCGCCAGCAACCCCTCCGCCTCGCGCAGCACCGCCCGCGCCCGCTCCAGGATCCGCTGCCCCAGGTCCGTCGGCTCGATCGGCTGGCGCGTCCGGTCGAAGATCTCCACCCCCAGCTCCGCCTCCAACCGCCGGACCTGCGTGCTCAACGTCGGCTGCGACACCCCGCACCGCTCCGCCGCCCGCCCGAAATGCCGCTCCAGGTCCAGCGCCACGATGTAGCGAAGTTGAACCAGCGTCATACCGCTCACCCCGGATCCTCTCCCGCGCCTCCGGCCCTCCCTGCCCCTCACGGCCGACCCCGACCGCGCCGTCCATAGTCGTGATCTATCAGACTAATAGTACTGATCTATTGGATCAATCGTCGCCCCCAGGCTATGATGCGGCATCGAGAGTTCGAGCGGCCGCCGGGCGCGGCCGCGCATGGACACTGGATCAGGAGGGGAGACGATGGCCGAGGAGGAGCGCAGGACGCTGACGACGGCGAACGGGACGCCGGTCGACGACGATCAGAACACGTTGACGGTGGGCCCCACGGGCCCGAGTCTCTTGCAAGATGTCCATCTGGTCGAGAAACTGGCGCACTTCGACCGGGAGCGGATCCCGGAGCGTGTGGTCCACGCGAAGGGCGCGGGTGCGTGGGGCTACTTCGAGGTCACGCACGACGTGACGAAGTACACGCGCGCGTCCTTCCTCTCGGAGGTCGGCAAGCGTACGGAGGCGTTCGTCCGGTTCTCGACGGTCGGCGGGGAGAAGGGTTCGGCGGACTCGGAGCGCGACCCTCGTGGCTTCGCGGTGAAGCTCTTCACCGAGGAAGGGAACTACGACATGGTCGGCAACAACACGCCGGTCTTCTTCATCCGCGACCCGCTGAAGTTCCCGGACTTCATCCACACGCAGAAGCGGAACCCGCAGACGAACCTGAAGGACCCGGACATGTTCTGGGACTTCCTCTCGCTGACGCCCGAGTCGGTGCACCAGGTCACGATCCTCTTCTCGGACCGCGGCACGCCGCGCGGCTACCGGTTCATGAACGGGTACAGCGGCCACACCTTCATGTGGTACAACGAGGCGGGCGAGCACTACTGGGTCAAGCTGCACTTCAAGACGGACCAGGGGATCCGGAACCTGACGCGTGAGGAAGCGGTCCGCCTGGCTGGCGAGAATCCGGACCACGCGACACGGGACCTCTTCGAGGCGATCGAGCGGGGTGACTACCCGTCGTGGACGGTCTACGCGCAGATCATGACGCCGGAGGAGGCGGCGAACGCGCCGTTCAACCCCTTCGACATCACGAAGGTCATCCCGCACGGGTACAGCCCGCTGATCCCGGTCGGTCGTCTGGTCCTGAACCGCAACCCGGTCAACTACTTCGCCGAGGTCGAGCAGGCCGCCTTCTCGCCGGGCCACCTGGTCCCCGGGATCGCGCCCTCGCCCGATAAGATGCTGCAGGGCCGGCTCTTCAGCTATCCGGACACGCACCGTCACCGGCTGGGCCCGAACTACCAGCTCCTGCCGGTCAACGCCGCGCGGGGCACGGAGGTGCACACCTACCAGCGCGACGGCTTCATGCGCTTCGACGACAACGGCGGCGCCGCGCCGAACTACTACCCGAACAGCTTCGGCGGGCCGGAGCCCCGGAAGGAGTACGCGCCGCCGCCGATCCCCGTCGCGGGCGAGATCGGGCGCTTCGCCTACACGCACCCGAACGACGACTACGTGCAGGCGGGCGACCTCTACCGCAAGGTCATGACCGAGCAGGACCGCACGAACCTGGTCGGCAACATCGTCGCGCACCTGGGCAACGCGCAGGCGCGGATCCAGCTCCGCCAGGCGGCCATCTTCTACAAGGCCGACGAGGAGTACGGCACCCGCGTCGCCGAGGGGCTCGGTCTCGACGTCTCCACCGTCCGGGACCTCGCCGAGATGAGCTACGAGGAGCGCGTCCGCGCGACCGCGGAGGACGTGGCCAGGGTCGCGAGGTGACACGCGACGGGGTGGGCCCATCGGTGATCCCGGTGCGGCCCACCCCTCGTGACCCGCCCGCTCGCACCGTGCGCCACGCGCTCATGGGGCTCACGTCACGCCCTCCCTCACCCGCGGCCCCCCTCGAGCGGTCCGTCGCGCCCCCTCGCGGCGCACCCCGTCCTACGTTACCTTCAGCACCACATCGACAATCGATCCGACATCACCCTTCGGCTGTGCCTGTACGTATGCCTGGACCTCTGTCTCTGCCCAAGCCGGTGCCCGTGCGTATGCCCTTTCCTCTGTCGCGACTGTTTCTCGCCCTCGTGCTCCTGACCGCGTGCGGCGCGCCGCCGCGCCCCGTGGCCCCGCCCGCGCCGCGCACGGCGGGCGTTCACCCGAGCGCGGCCGCGGACGTCGTCGCCCCGCCGGACGTCGGGAAGCGGGTCGCGGTGAGGAACGGCGTCGTCTCGTCCGCCGACCCGCGGGCGAGCGAGGCGGGGGTCGAGATCCTGCGCGCCGGGGGGAACGCGATCGACGCGGCCGTCGCGACGGCCTTCGCCATCGGCGTCGTCGAGCCGCACATGTCCGGGCTCGGCGGCAGCGGCTCGGCGCTCGTCTGGATCGCCGAGGAGGGGCGGCCCTACTACCTGGACTTCTACGCCGCGCAGAACGCCGACTCGTTCCGCGGCCGCACGGGCGGCCCGCGCCCGCCGGGCGACCTGCGGATCGTCGGGATCCCGGGGAACGTCGCGGGGCTGCTCGAGCTGCACGAGCGGTGGGGCAAGCTGCCGCTCGAGCAGGTCATGGCGCCGGCGATCCGGCTGGCCGAGGAAGGCTTCGCGATCGGGTCGATCCTGGCCGAGATGATCGCGCGCGAGGAGCAGAAGCTGAAGCGGTTCCCCGAGGCCGCCGCCCGCTACTGGCCCGAGGGCCGGCCGCTCCAGCCCGGCACGATCTTCCGCAACCCCGAGCTGGCGGCGACGCTGCGCCGGATCGCGGAGCACGGCCGCGCGGGCTTCTACGAGGGCCCCGTCGCCGAGGCGGTCGTCGCGATGATGAACGCCGGCGGCCACCCGGTCACCCTCGCCGACCTCGCGGCCTATCCGACCCGCTGGATGCGGCCGCTCTGCACCGACTATCGCGGCTACACCGTCCTCTCCGGCCCGCCGCCGCAGACGGGGATCCAGGTCCTGCACACGCTGGAGCTCCTCGAGCCCTTCGACCTCCCCGCGCTCGGGCTGCCGACGCGGTCGGCCGCGGCCTTCGACGTGCTCGCCTCCGCGCTGCGCGTCGGGACGACGGCCCGCACCGGGAACGCCGACCCCGACTGGGTCCGGATCCCGGCGAACGGGATCGTCTCCGAGGCCTTCGCACGCTCGCGGGCCGGGCTCGTCGGGACCGGCCGCGCCGTGCCGACCGTGGAGCGCGCCGACGCGACGCCCTTCGACGACGCCCCGCCTCCCGCCGCCTGCGCGCCGCTCGAGCCGTACGGCCCGGCCCAGCCGATCCGCGCGGCGGTCGACGCGGTGCAGAGCGTCGCGCCGGACGAGGGCGGCGAGACGACGCACCTCTCCGTCGTGGACGCGGAGGGGAACGCGGTCTCGCTGACGCAGACGAACAGCTCGCTCTTCGGCTCCGGCGCCTGGGTCGCGGGCTTCTTCCTGAACGACTCCGGCTACCGCTTCGGCGAGGAGGAGCTGGATGCGCCGGCGCGCCGGCGGTGGCGGACGCGGACGAGCACGATCGCGCCGACGATCGTCCTCGACGACGAGGGGGTGCGCATGGTGGTCGGCGCGCCGGGCTCGGGCCGGATCCCGACGGCGATCGTCCAGACGATCGTCTACACCCTCGACTACGGGATGGACCCGCTCGCGGCGGTCCGGATGCCGCGGATCTTCCCGACGCCGGGCGAGCCGCGCGTCGAGTTCGAGCACGGCTTCGCGCCCGACGTGCTGGGCGAGGTCCGTGCGATGGGGTACGACCCCGTCGCCTCCGGCTTCGGGTACGCCCGGATGTACCTGGTCGCGCGGCAGGGCGATGGGTGGGTCGGCGTCGCGGATCCGCGCCACGACGGCGAGCCGCGAGGGTTCTGAGGGTCGGCCCGGTGAGCCGCGAGGGCGCTGAGGCTCGATCCGGTGAGCCGACACGCCCGGAGCGCCGGTGGTCGGCGGCCTTCCGGCGCCGGCACGAGGCGGACCGCGAGATCCTGGCGCTCGCGATCCCGGCGCTCGGCGCCCTCGCGGCCGACCCGCTCGTGTCCCTCGTCGACACGGCGTACGTGGGGCGGCTCGGCGTCGTGCCGCTCGCGGCGCTCGGCGTCAACGTCTCGATCTTCGGGCTCGCCTTCCTCGTCTTCAACTTCCTCGCCTAC
>Ga0079224_100007314_pt1 | contig 14799 bp, 15 predicted proteins | sample Stecom2015_FD_80414 | JGI IMG/M metagenome (GOLD analysis project Ga0079224, IMG submission 80414) | Agricultural soil microbial communities from Utah to study Nitrogen management - Steer compost 2015 | ecosystem: Environmental > Terrestrial > Soil > Agricultural land | place: USA: Utah...
CCTGGTCTTCCTCATCAACGCCTTCCTCAGCTTCCGGGATGAGCCGAATGCGCCGGACGACCCGTGGGACGGCGCGACGCTCGAGTGGGCGACCAGCTCGCCGCCGAAGCCCTACAACTTCGAGAAGGTGCCGGTCGTCACCAGCAACATCCCGCTGTGGGTCGAGAAGTACCCCGAGGTCTATGGCCACGAGCCGGACTTCCGGGAGACGTCGCCCGATCCGGAAGATCAGCCGGATGTCGAGCACGGTATCCACGAGCATCACGACGACCACATTCACATGCCCAATCCGACGATTTGGCCACTCATCGTCTCGATTGGCATCACACTCGGCTTCGCCGGCTTCCTCTACGGCTGGATCATCACCTTCATCGGCGTGGCTGTCATGTTCCTGGGGATCTACGGCTGGGTGCTCTCGCCGGCGTTCGGCGAGCCGGACCACGTCTAGAGGGAAGAGGGAAAACACTCGATGGCGACCAGACACGAAGCCGCGAGCCCGCCCCGCCAGAACATCATCGAGCATCCGACCGCGACCGGTCAGGATAACCGCAAGCTGGCGATGTGGTGCTTCCTGGCATCGGACTGTATGTTCTTCGGCTCGCTGATCACCGCCTATCTGGTCTCGCACGACCGGGCCGCGGTGCCGCCGTACCCGAACGACTTCTTCGACATTCCCTTCACCTCAGTCAGCGCCTTCGTGCTGCTGATGAGCTCGGTGGCGATGGTCCTGGCGCTGGCCGGCATCCAGCGCGGCGACCTGCGGCGCTTCCGGATCTGGATCCTCTCGACCGGCTTGCTGGGGCTGATTTTCCTCGGCGGGCAGATCTATGAGTTCACCGAGTTCCACCACGAGGGTCTGCGCCTGAGCACGAACCTGTTCGGCTCGTCCTTCTACGTGCTAACCGGCTTCCATGGCGCCCACGTGACGATCGGCGTCTTCTGGCTGTTCAGCCTCTTCCTGGCGTCCTTCCGGCAGCCGCTGGTGACCAAGGAGAAGGCGGTCAACGTCGAGATCGCCGGCCTCTACTGGCACTTCGTCGACATCGTCTGGATCGTCATCTTCGCTGTGGTGTACTTGATCGAAGCGGGCTAGAGATCGGAAAGGTTCCTGACCTATGTCTTCACAGGGACGACACGACGCGAGCCATGGCGAGCACGCCCATCCGGATGCCCGCGAGTACGCGCTGATCGCATCGATCCTGACGATCGTCACCGGCTTCGAGATCGCGCTGTACTTCTTCACCGGCGTCGGTTACAGCACGCTCGTCGGAATGCTGATGGTCCTGATGGTCGTCAAGTTCGGGATGGTCGTTGGCTGGTACATGCACCTGAAGTTCGACGAGCGGCTCTACACCTGGATCTTCGGCTTCGGCCTGGGAGTAGCTATCGTCATCGTGCTGTCGCTCTACCTGCTCTTTACGGTGTTCCACCCCGCCGAAGAGGTGCTTCGCCAGCTCCCCAGCGGTGCTGGACACTAACACAGCGACAGCCCGGAAGGGCTGTGGCCTGGAGTGAACGCGCTGCTGCTGCAGACGGACACGATCAAACCAGTTAGCCTGACAAGCTGGCAACTCGACGTTCCGGTGATCCTGGGGATCATCGGGTCAGTTGCCATCTATCTTTGGGTGACATCCGAAGGCGAGCGCGAGCGCTACCCCGGCGGCGAAGCGGTCCCACCGATCCGCGTCGCCGCCTTCTTTGGTGGCCTGCTCGCCTTCGGGATCGCCCTGCTCTCGCCGCTCGAGCCGCTCTCCGACGATTACCTCTTCAGCGCCCACATGGTCCAGCACATCCTGATCACGATCGTGGGGCCGCCGCTGATGCTGCTCGGCATCCCACCCTGGCTCTACGCGGCGGCGGCGCGCGGCCTCGGCCCGGTCTGGCAGGCCTGGCGCTTCCTGACGAAGCCGCTGCTGGCATTCCTGATCTTCAACATCACCTTCTCGGTCGTTCACTTCCCGCTCTTCTATAACTGGGCGCTGCGGGACGAGAACGTGCATATCCTCGAGCACGTGCTGCTCTGGAGCACCGCCTTCATCGGCTGGTGGCCGGTACTGGCGCCCTCGAAGGAACTGGGCGCCTTGAACCGCCCGATGAAAGGCATCTACCTGCTCGGCTGCACGCTGCCCGGCCAGTTGGTCGGCGCGCTGGTGACGTTCGCCAACTCGATCATCTATGACGAGTACCTGCGCGCCGAGCACCGCGTGTGGGGCCTCTCGCCACTGGCCGATCAGCAGATCGGCGGGCTGATCATGTGGGTGCTCGTCGGGGCCTTCTTCCTCTTCGCCGCCATGATCATCCTGGGCCGCTGGGCCGCCGAGCAGGCCGCCCACGAGGGCCCACCCTCGCGCTCGGTACGGCAGCGCCAGCGAGCGGCCCGCTAGCGAGCGGCAGCGCGCATTGTCGGTAGAATCTCAGCGTAGCGCCGACCCCAGCTGGGTCGGCGGGCATGAACACCTGGACATGGGGACCGGCTCTCAAACGAGACGGCATGGCCGAAACGAGGTTGGAGATGGGCTCGGACGTGGAAACGACGGAGTATCGGATCGCGCGCGATTCACTTGGCGAGATGAAGGTACCGGCAAACGTGCACTACGGGGCGAGCACGATGCGGGCGGCGATCAATTTCCCGATCAGCGGCATCCGCTTCCCCGCGCGCTTCATCGGCGCGCTAGGCCAGATCAAGGCCGCCGCCGCGAAGGTCAACGCCGATCTGGGCCTGCTGGACGAGGAGCTGGCGCGGGCCATCGAGCAGGCGGCGCTGGAGGTCGCCAAGGGCCGCCTCGACGATCAATTCGTGCTCGACATCTTCCAGACCGGCTCGGGCACGTCGACCAACACTAATGCCAATGAGGTCATCGCCTCGCGCGCCAACGAGATCCTCGGCCACCCGCGCGGCCAGACCAGCCCGGTCCATCCCAACGACCACGTCAATCTCGGGCAATCCAGCAATGACGTGATCCCCACGACGATGCACGTGGCGGCGCTGACGGCGATCCATGAGGATCTGCTGCCGGCCATGCACCACATCGAGAACGCGCTGCGCGCCAAGGCCGAGGAGCTGATGCCGATCATCAAGACCGGGCGCACGCACCTCCAGGACGCCACGCCGATCCGGTTGGGCCAGGAGTTCGAGGGCTACGCCAGCCAGTTCGAGCTGGGCCGCCGGCGCCTGCGCAACGCCATCGAAGAGCTGCGCGAGGTCGCGCTGGGCGGCACAGCCGTCGGCACCGGCATCAATACGCATCCGGAGTTTGCCAAGCGAGTGTGCGAGCTGTTGAGCGAGCGGCTGGGATTCGAGGTGGTCGAGTCACCGCATCATTTCCAGGCGCAGTCGACGATCGACAGCGTCGTCTCGGCCAGCGGCGCGCTGCGAACGATCGCGGTGAGCCTGACCAAGGTGGCCAACGATATCCGCTGGCTGGGCTCCGGCCCGCGCGCCGGCATCGGCGAGATCGAGCTGCCGGCCGTTCAGCCCGGCTCGTCGATCATGCCGGGCAAGGTCAATCCGGTGATCGCCGAATCGGCATTGATGGTCGCCGCCCAGGTGATCGGCAACGACACGACGATCATGCTGGCGGGCACCTCCGGCAATTTCGAGCTCAACGTCATGTTGCCGGTCGCGGCCTTCAACCTGCTGCAGTCAATCGAGCTGCTCTCGACGACCTGCGTCAACCTGACCGACCGCTGCATCGTCGGGCTGAAGGCCACCTCGGTGGGGCCGGAGATGGTCGAGCGCGGCCTGATGATCGGCACGGCGCTGGCGCCGGTGATCGGCTACGACGCGGCCGCCGACATCGCCAAGACCGCCGCGGCAACCGGCCGCACCATCCGCGAGGTCGCCCTCGAGAAGACCGACCTGACCAAGGAACAACTCGACGAGATCCTCGACCCGTCGCGCATGACCGAGCCAAATCGCTAGGCGGCAGAACACGAGAACGTCGCGCATGGGCTACTCCGACCCAGCCAATGGGCCGGAGTAGCCCGTTTTGGGGCCGTTCGATGGGCTCGACGGGGCTCGGTTAGGCTTCCGCGCCGCGAGGCTCGACCTAGCGCCGGCCGAACTCGCGCAGGCAGACGATGACGCCGGGTTTGCTGATGGCGATCAGGTCGCCATCCTCGATCAGCCCGGCGGTCAGCAGTTCGGAGAGATGATCGATGTCGACCTCGGTATCCAGACCGGTCGCGTCGTGCCGGAGAATCCCGCAGTCGTCGCGGATGGTGTAGGGCGTGAAGCGAAACGCGTTGGTCGGCTTACGCTGGACGCACTCCCACATCATCCGCAGCACCGCGTAGACCGGCGGCGAGAGCACCGCGCGCGGCGGCTCCATGCCGAACGCGGTCAGGCGCAGTTCGACCGGCAGCGCGCCCAGCGCGAGATCGACGCTGTGCACCGCGCCGCACAGCGGGCAGGCGAGCCGCACGCCGACGACCAGGCCATCGAAGACCTGTAGCTCCGCCGTCTCGCTGCCGCAGTCGCGGCAGACCGCCCGCTCCCGATGCCGCAGTTCGAGCTCCACCACCCAGGGCATGCGGCGAAAGGCTCGGCTAACGCGATGCCCATCCCACGAGCAGGTCAGCACGAGCTGGACGGGGGCATCGAGATCGGCCGTGCGCTGGATCTGGAAGAGCGTGCGCTCGTTGCAGTCGCAGACGTAGGAGGCGAGCGGGGCGGCCTCGAACGAGGTGTGCGGCGTGGCGGCGGAGGCGACTCGCCAGTGGCCATGCGAATCATCGCGAGGCTGCTCCGATGACAGGGGCCGGGTCGCGCGCGAAGTCGTCGAGATCATCGTCGCCTCCTTATGAGACGAGCGGGGCAAGGATGCCGGCTGCGATATGAATTGCCTTTGTGGTCCATCTTAGCCGCGCTGGTGGCCAGGCGGGAGGTGCGAGAGTCACGTTTCCCCTGGTCGGAAGTATCGGATGCCGAGGGTTTGCGCGAGTCAAACGTTGACGTCAGGCGCGGTGATTGGCTAGTGTATGCCAAATCTCATCGCAGATAAGCCCATGACGATTGGGAGGCGCCGCCTATGAGGGAGAGCATGCCCACGCGGCGATGACACTACTGAATCATCACGGGGAAGGCGTGAACGATGAACTTTCACAGGACTCGCATCAGCCGGCGTAGCGTCTTGAAGGCCGGCGCAGCCGCGGCTGGCGCGGCGGCGTTCGCCAGCGCGCACAGCGTGGCCCGCTCAACCCAGGCCTACAGCGGCTATTTCTCGCCGCACGCCGACGAGTTGGAAGAAGTTGGCATCGCCGAGCTCCGGGCGCGCATGGAATCCGGCGAGCTGACGGCCCGCCAGCTCGTCGGGATGTACCTGGACCGTATCCACGCGCTCGACAAGAACGGCCCGCAGCTCAATTCGATCATCGAGATCAACCCGGACGCGTTGCAGATCGCCACCGAGCTGGACCGCGAGCGAGCCGCAGGCAACGTGCGCGGGCCGCTCCACGGCATCCCGATCGCGATCAAGGACAACATCGACACGGCGGACCGCATGCTGACGACGGCCGGCTCGCTGGCGCTGGTCGATTCGATGCCGTTGCAGGACGCGACCGTCGTCACCAGGCTGCGCGAGGCCGGGGCGATCATCATCGCCAAGACGAACCTGAGCGAGTGGGCCAACTTCCGCGGCAACAACTCCTCCAGCGGCTGGAGCGCCCGCGGCGGTCAAACGCGCAACCCCTACATCACCGACCGCAACCCGTGCGGCTCCAGCTCCGGCTCAGGCACGGCGCCATCGGCCAATCTGGTGGCGGCCGCGCTGGGCACCGAGACCGACGGCTCGATCGTCTGTCCCTCGAATAACTGCGGCCTAGTCGGGATCAAGCCAACGGTCGGGCTAACCAGCCGGGCCGGCGTCGTGCCGATCGCCCACACGCAGGACACCGTCGGCCCGATGGCACGCACGGTCGCAGACGCGGCCGCCGTGCTGAGCGCGATCGTCGGCCCGGACGACCGCGACCCGGCCACGGCCGAGGCCCAGAACGTCAGCGACGACTACACCCAGTTCCTGGATCCAGAAGGGCTTGCGGGGGCGCGCATCGGGGTCGCCCGGCAACTCTTCGGCTTTAGCCAGGAAGCCGACCGGGTGATGGTCGACGCGATCCAGGCAATGGCCGACGCCGGCGCGGAGATCATCGACCCGGTCGAACTGCCCAACCTGGAAGAGATCGAGGCCAGCGGAGCAGAGTTCCAGGTGCTGCTCTACGAGTTCGGGCCGGACATGGAAGCCTACCTGGCCGGGCGCACAGCCAACTCGCCGAAGACGATGGCCGACCTGGTGGAGTTCAATCGCGAGCACTCGGACGTCGAGTTGAAGTGGTTCGGGCAGGAACACATGATCGCGGCGGCGGCGCTACCCGGCCTCGACGCGCCAGAATACCTGGCCTATCTGGAGCAGAGCCGCGACGGCTCCCGCGCCCAGCTCGACCAGGCGCTGGAAGCCAACAGTCTGGACGCGATCATCGCGCCGACCGGCTCGCCGGCCTGGCCGATCGACTTGATCAACGGCGACCACTTCCTGGGCGGCAGCTCCTCGCCGGCAGCCCGGGCAGGCTATCCATTGGTGACCGTCCCGGCCGGCTATGTCTATGGCCTGCCGGTCGGCGTCACGTTCATGGGCCGCGCCTGGGACGAGGGCACGCTGATCCGGCTGGCTTCCGGGTTCGAGGCCGTCACCCAGGTGCGCCAGACGCCGCACTTCGTGCCGACCCACGCCTGGTGAGCCAATCGGCCCGCAACGCACTCGGCCCGCTTCTCGGCGGCGGAGAAGCGGGCCGCTCGCATGTCGGGCGGTTGACGGGTTACGAGTTGGTGTAGCGGTCGAGGCGCTGGCGAATGAGCGGCGGGTTGGCTTCCTGCAGCTCGTATGACTGCGGCGAGCACACGTCCTGCCAGCGGCTTCGCAGCCATCGCAAGAGCGACAACATTCTGGTCCGTCTCCTTACGGTCGGTTACGCCACCTGCTCCTCCGGCGGTTCCGGCGTCCATTCCCGCCGCCGGGATCGTCGCATCCGTTGGAATGGAGGATACGAGGCGGCTAAGCCCACACGCAGAGACAAAGGTGGCAGCCTGCCTTGACCGATCGTCAGCGCCGCGCAGCCGGTCGGACCAGCACCCGTACTGCTCTGGGATCGTTGATGAGTGTCGCTCGCGATCGCGTCCGAACGCGCGCGCCCGCTCCCTTCGGTGGAGCGGGCGCTAAGTTCGCTATTCCTGGGCGTTTCAGGCCGAGCCGATTTTGCCCTCGCTGATGCGGTGACCGAGGTTTGCCCCGACGGCCACGCCGAGCGCGATGCCGAGCATGATGAAGATGTCCCAGCCGGTCAGAGCGCCGATCAGGCCGCCGAGCACGCCAACCAGCGCGCCGCCGGCGAACATACCGAGCAGCACGTTGCCGCCGGCTCTCCGGGCGACGGCATATTGCCGCGCCAGCCCCCAGCCGACGCCGCTGCCCATCGAGATCCCGACCGCCATCATGGCGGCCCCCTCGACGAGCAACCCGATCGCGCCGCCGATCACGATTCCAAGGATGATTCCCATCGGGACGTAGCGGTTGTCACTCGCCTTCGCGTCGAACGACCACCACGACCGGTCCTGCTCGTCCGGGCGCCGCACATCGTCGCGCATGGTGCACCTTCTCCAGTCTCATCGAACGTCGGCTACGGTGGGTAAGGTCGAGGTACTCTGAACTGTCAGATCAGGAGCCGACCTTCGAACCGGCCGCGCCAAGCGCGATTCCGATTGCCAGACCGATGCCGATACCCATACCGATCGAATCCAGCGCGGCGCCAATCGCCACGCCAATGGCGAGGCCGATGGCAAGGCCGGCGCCGGAGGTCATGGCATTGCTACCTGACCCCTCGGACTGTTCCGGCTGTCGCCGCTCTTCGTCGATGTCGATCTCCCATCATTATGCCAGGAACCGCAGACGGCGGAGGCGAGAGGTTGTCGGCACCGCGCGTCCGGGCTACGAGTGCAACGCGCTGAGAGCGATACTGGACGAAATGCCCAGGATGATACCAAGCGGGATCGAATCAATCCCAACACCGATGACGATCCCGGCCACGACGCCGATCAGGATCCACCCGCCCGGGGGCATGGTCCCCCGGCTGGGCTGATCGGCTCGTTCGAATCGTTCGCGCTTACTCTGCATGCCCCTCTGCTTTCCCCGTCAGTCTGGCCCGGCCGCGGGTCGAACGACGACCGCTCCGGCCAGGGCGGTACCTGATGCAGGGACGCCCAGAAAGGCTGGAATGTTCCAGGGGTCGCCGCGCTCGAAACCACGCCACGGCTTAGCGTCCTCTTAGATTCGCCCTCGACACTTGATCGTGGGGCCGTATTGGGCGGCTCGACGACGCGCCGCCTGAACGACGTTCCAGAGCGACGCCAACGCTGGCCCACGAGCGTCTCACCGAAGGAGCGACCTGATGATTCAACGCAGAATTGATGTCAACGCCGACAAGCTACGCTGGATCCAGCTCGGGCTGGCCCTGGGGCTGATCGCCGTCCTGGGGCTGGCCTACTGGTCGGTCGCGCCGTTCCAGGCTGAGGTGAACCACGCGCTGGCCGTGGCGAAGAGCGGCGACCTGGAGGAACTGAAACTCTATATCCAGTCCTACGGCAACTGGGCGCCGCTCGCCTCGCTGGGGCTGATGGTCGGCCAGGCGCTGGCCGCGCCGGTGCCGTCCTTCACGATCACCTTCGCCAACGGGCTGGTCTACGGCGTCTTCTGGGGCTGGCTGCTGAGCGTGGCGGGGCACGCGCTGGCGGCGACGGTCTGCTTCTACCTGGCGCGCTCGCTGGGACGGCGACCGGTCGAGACGCTGACCGGCAAGGTCGGGTTGGAAGCAGTCGACGGCTGGATCCAGCGGCGCGGGGCGATGGCTGTGCTCGTCACCCGGCTGGTGCCGGGCATCTCGTTCGACGTCGTCTCCTATGCCGTCGGGCTGACTGGCATGAGCTACGGCCGCTTCCTGCTGGCGACGGTGCTGGGCACGCTGCCCCAGACCTTGCTCTACGCCTACCTGGGTCAGAACGCGCCCCAGTACGCCTGGATGCTGCTACTGGCCAGCGGCCTGACGATCGCCAGCACGGTCACGGTCTCGCTGGTACGCTGGCGACGACGGACCGCGGCCGCCCGGTTGCGCGCGAGCCGCGCCGCCCTCGCGGCGATCGGGCCGCCCCTGCGCCCGATGACCATTGAGCAGGCTACCGGCGGTGACTAGCGGCGGCATCACAGGCATGTGCATCCGAAGCGCGCGAAAGGAGCAGGCATTGTCGATCAAGCCCGGCACGCGCATTCTGGTGGTCGAAGATGACCGCTCGATCGCCCGGCTGCTGCAGCTCGAGCTGGAGCACCGCAAGCTGGAGGTGCGCTGCGTCTACGATGGCGCCGAGGCGCTGCCGGCGGTCGACGATTTCAGGCCGGACGCGATCATCCTCGACATCCTCCTGCCGGGCATGGACGGCGAGCGTGTGCTCCAACTGCTACGCCGCAGCGGCGACATGACGCCGGTGATCATGCTGACGGCCCGCGACCAGCCGCGCGACAAAGTCCGCAACCTCGACACTGGCGCGGACGACTATCTGACCAAGCCGTTCCACATCGAGGAGCTGCTGGCGCGGCTGGGAGCAGTCCTGCGCCGCGTGGCCGGCGCCGAGGTACTGCGCGTGGCGGATCTGGAAATCAACACCGCCACGCGCGAGGTGCGGCGTGGGGAACGGACGATTGAGCTGACGGCACGCGAGTTCGAGCTGCTGGAATTCATGGCACGCAACGCCCGGAGCGTCCTCTCGCGGGAGCTGATCCTCGACCGTGTCTGGGAGAACACGCTCGACCTGGACACGAACGTGGTTGAGGTCTACATCGGCTACCTGCGCAAGAAGATCGACCTGCCGGGCGAGCCACGCCTGATCCAGACGATTCGCGGGGCGGGCTACGCCCTGCGCGAGGGCTAGCCGATGTCGATCCGCTGGCGGCTGACGCTCTTCCACGCGCTGACGATGCTCCTGATCGCGGCGCTGCTCACGGCAGTGCTGATCGCGATCCTCTTCGTGGTCATGCACCTGCTGGTGGAGCGGCCGGTCCGCGAGCGCGCCGACGACGCCGCGGCGATCGTTCAGACAACCGGCACGTTGACCGCCAGAGACCTCGCCGCCTTGAGCGAGGGTGACACCTTCATCATCCTGCGGGACGAGCAACGCGGGGTCCTGCTGCAGTCCGAAGACGTGCCGCCGATCGTGTTCGAGCAGGACAGGCTGCTGCTGGAGAGGGTCTTCGAATCCGGATTCCCGAGCAGCGACGAGATCGACGGGAACTACGTCTATGCCGTACCGGTCCAGCGGGACGGCGAGCCGCTGCTCGTGGTGCAGGCCGGCCAACCATATACCGTCATCGATCAGGGGCCGCTGCGCCTGCGGATCGCGCCGCCCGGGCTGGCCGGTCTCGTCGCCAGCGCGGCGGTCGTCACCATCCTGCCGGCGATCGTTGGCTCGTTCCTGGTGGCGCGGAGGGCGCTGGCGCCGGTCAACGCGATCGTTCGATCGGTTCAGGAAATCAGCGAGGAAGATCTGTCCCAGCGGCTGCCGGTGCGCTCGCGCCGCGACGAGCTGGGCCACCTGGCGCTGACCTTCAACGAGCTGCTGGCGCGCCTGGAGGTGGCATTCGCCGAGCGCGAGGAAACGCTGGCCAGCCAGCGCCGCTTCGTCGCCGACGCCGGCCACGAGCTACGCACGCCGCTCGCCTCGATCCTAGGCTACACGCGCCTGCTGCGCGACTGGGGCCTCACCGACCCGGAGGTCGCCACCGAGAGCCTGGAGGCAATCGAACGCGAGGCGACCAGGATGAGCGAGCTGGTCGAAGAGATGCTGGTCCTGGCGCGCGGTGACGAGGGCTTGCCGCTGGAGCTGGAGAAGGTCGACCTCCGGGAAGTCGCGAGCGACGCCGTCGAAGCCGCTCGGATCGCGCCGGGCACCGGCGTCAAGATCGTCTATGAGCCGCCGCTGGCCGCGATCGACGCCTGCGTCGACGTCGACCGCGTGCGCCAGGCGCTGGGCATCCTGCTCGACAACGCCATCAAGTACACCCCCGACGGCGGGATGGTGATCGTGCGGGTCCAGCACGCTGGCGAGCAGGCCGAGCTGGAAGTGACCGACACCGGGATCGGCATCCCGCAAGCGCACCTGCCCTTCATCTTCGAGCGCTTCTACCGGGTGGACAGTGCGCGCTCGCGCGCCGGCAGCGGACTGGGGCTCTCGATCGCGCGCCAGATCGCCGAGCTCCACGGCGGCTCGATCACCGTCACCAGCCAGCCCGGCCGCGGCTCCACCTTCACCCTGCGTCTGCCACGCTCTGGGCCGCCCGCAGCCAGCTAAAGGCCATAGGCCCCATTGTCATTGATCGAGATTGGCTCAGGTTCGATGCGTTGTCTCGTTCGTACGCGGGGGAGTGGTCCGGATGATCAGCCAGGAGGTGGTGGAGAATGACAGTGGTGTCGAGAAATCGCTCCGCCATCTACGTGTTGCTGCGCTCAATGACGTCCTGAGCAATGGCATGCTCGGCCATCTCACGCAACTCCTCGGCCGACGGCGGCGGCTCATCCCCCTTCAGAAGGCCTGTGGTGCGCTCGATGACGCTCCCGATACGCCGGATTCGCACTTCATCATTGACGAGCTCAAAGGCCACTCGACCACCTTCATGGCGAGCGCCTTTCGCATCTCAGCCGGAATCGTAACCTGCCCCTTACGTGTTACGATGTCTATCTGATACATTTCGTGATTCCTCTGGTGAGTACCACGTCACTGTGACTGTGCTGCCCATAAGAGGGGCGTAGGACTACGCCGACCTCGGCGAGGAACGAAGGCGACTTGATAAACGATTCGGCTACCGCCGCGCGGAAGTGTTCCAGATGATCGCGCCAATCACGCCCCCGATAGCCGCTCCGACGGCCACGCTGAGCGCGATCGAGACGTCGGAGGCAGCGCCGAGCGCCGCCCCGATGCCGGCGCCGAGGGCAACGCCGATCCCCGGAGCGAGCGGCGGGCGATTGGATCCATCGGGGCGGCCAGGCTCGCGACCCATCAGACACTCCTTACTGAACAAGACATCGTGCCATGCAGTGTAGCCCGGTCCTGTCTACAATGGGTTCGAGGGATCGAAACCAGCAACGCGGAGAAACGAACACGCACATGGCGGATCAGATGGAACGTATCGACCAGCAACGCGCAATCGAGCGGGCAGTCCGAGAGGCCGAGGCGTCGATGGCGCCGACTGAGCCGTGGGACCCGGCAGTCACCAGCGGGCTGCGCTCCTACCCGCCGGTCGAGCAGTGGGATGACTGGGTCGAGCTGGACCCGAAGGCCTGGCCGGAGCGGGTCGAGCGGCGCTACACGCTCGTCCCGACGATCTGCTTCAACTGCGAGGCCGCCTGCGGGCTGCTGGCCTACGTCGACAAGGAGACGCTGCGGATTCGCAAGCTGGAGGGCAACCCGCTACACCCCGGCTCGCGCGGCCGCAACTGCGCCAAGGGCCCGGCCACGATCAACCAGGTCTACGACCCCGACCGCATCCTCTACCCGCTCAAGCGCGCCGGCGAGCGCGGCTCCGGCCAGTGGGTGCGCACCACCTGGGATGAGGTGCTGGACGATATCGGCGGGCGCATCCGCAAGGCCTTGCTCGAAGATCGACATAACGAAATCATGTATCACGTCGGCCGCCCCGGCGAAGACGGCTACATGGAGAAGGTGCTCCAGAGCTGGGGCATCGACGGTCACAACTCGCACACTAACGTCTGCTCGGCCGGCGCGCGCTTCGGCTATGCCGCCTGGATGGGCATCGACCGCCCGTCGCCCGACCACGCCAACGCCAAGTTCATCCTGCTGATCTCGTCGCACCTGGAGACGGGCCACTATTTCAACCCGCATGCCCAGCGCATCATGGAGGGCAAGATGGCCGGCGCGAAGCTGGCCGTGATGGACCCGCGCCTCTCCAACACTGCCTCGATGGCCGACTACTGGCTACCGACCTGGCCCGGCTCGGAACCGACCGTGCTGCTGGCGATGGCCAAGGTCATCCTCGATGAGGGCGGCTACGACCGCGAGTACATCCGCCGCTGGGTCAACTGGGAGAGCTACCTACGGAACGAGCGGCCGGACCTGCCGCTGAACGTCGACAGCTTCATCGAGGCGCTGCGGGACCTCTACGCCGAGTACACGCCCGAGCGGGCCGAGGAGGAGAGCGGCGTCCCGGCAGAGCAGATCGTCGATATCGCCCGTCAGATCGCGGCGGCCGGCTCGCGCTTCGCGACCCACAACTGGCGGGCCGCCTCGGCCGGTAACCTGGGCGGCTGGCAGGTGGCGCGCTGCCTGTTCCTGCTCAATGTGCTGACCGGCTCGGTCGGCACCGAGGGCGGCACCTCGCCGAACGCCTGGGACAAATTCGTCCCGACGCCCTGGAACAAGCCGGGGCCGCAGAGCAAGTGGAACGAGATCATGTGGCCCAAGGAGTACCCGCTGGCACACCATGAGATGTCGTTCCTGATGCCCTATCTGCTGCAGGACGCCGGGCCGGAGCGCAAGATCGACGTCTACTTCACGCGCGTCTACAACCCGGTCTGGACCAACCCGGACGGCTTCGCCTGGATCGAGATGCTGACCGACGAGTCGCGCATCGGCCTGCACATCGCCCTGACGCCCACCTGGAACGAGACGGCCTGGTACGCCGACTACGTCCTGCCAATGGGCCACGGCCCGGAGCGCCACGACAACCAGAGCCAGGAGACGCACGCCAGCCGCTGGTTCGGCTTCCGACAGCCAGTCGTGCGGGTGGCGATGGAGCGCCTGGGCAAGAAAGTCGACTACACCTGGCAGGCCAACCCCGGAGAGGTCTGGGAGGAGGACGAGTTCTTCATCGAGCTTTCCTGGCGCATCGACCCGGACGGCGAACTGGGCATCCGCAAGCATTACGAGTCGCCATATCGCCCGGGCGAGAAGATCACCATCGAAGAGCACTACCGCTGGATGTTCGAGAACACCGTGCCGGGCCTACCGGAGAAGGCCGCCGCCGAGGGCCTGACGCCGCTTGAGTACATGCGCCGCTACGGCGCCTTCGAGGTCGAGAAGGCCACCTATACCTGGAACGAGAAGCCGGTCTTCCCGGACGGCACGCCGCCGGACGTGCGCGTGGACCCGGAGACGAAGTTGGCCACGCGCGGCTTGAACGGCGCCACCGAGACGGTCGGCGTGGAGGTCGACGGCCAGATCGTGACCGGCTTCCCGACACCCTCGAAGAAGCTGGAGTTCTACTCCGAGACGCTGCGCGACTGGAAGTGGCCGGAGTACGCCGTGCCGAAGGCGATCGAGAGCCACGTCAGCCGCCGGAGGATCAACTTCGAGGCCGGCGAGATGCTGCTGCTGCCGAACTTCCGGCTGCCGACGGTGATCCACACGCGCTCGGCCAATGCCAAGTGGCTCTACGAGATCTCGCACACCAACCCGGCCTGGCTGCACCCGCAGGACGCCGCGCGGCTGAACGTCGCGACCGGCGACCTGATCCGTATCGAGACGCGCATCGGCTACTTCGTCGCCAAGGTCTGGGTGACCGAGGGCATCCGCCCGGGCATCGTGGCCTGCTCACATCACATGGGCCGCTGGCGCCTGGGCGAGCCGATGGCCGATGTTCAAGAGGGCGTCGGCGCCCACAACCGCATCGGGACCGCCAAGGTCGAGATCCGGCCGGCTGGCGACGGCAAGTACGACATGCGCCAGTTGGAAGGCGTCACTCCCTTCGAGAG
>Ga0079224_100007315_pt1 | contig 14798 bp, 16 predicted proteins | sample Stecom2015_FD_80414 | JGI IMG/M metagenome (GOLD analysis project Ga0079224, IMG submission 80414) | Agricultural soil microbial communities from Utah to study Nitrogen management - Steer compost 2015 | ecosystem: Environmental > Terrestrial > Soil > Agricultural land | place: USA: Utah...
CACCCGGTGCAGCGGGCCTGGATCGAGCACACCGTGCCGCAATGCGGCTACTGCCAGTCGGGCCAGGTCATGGCGGCGGCGGCGCTCCTGGCGCGCTCGCCCGAGCCGACCGACGCGGAGATCGACCGCGCCATGGCCGGCCACCTGTGCCGCTGCGGCACCTACCCGCGCATCCGCGCCGCCATTCACCGGGCGGCGCAGCTCGCGCGTGAGTGAGGCCACGATCATGCGGGCGGTATCCCGGCGCACGGTGATCCGCACGATGCTCGGTGCCGGCGGCGGCATGATCCTGGGGTTCCACGTTCCCAACGCCGTGGCCGCGGTCGTGGCGCCGCGGCCGTGGACCACGCCCACAGACGGGGTGGAGATCAACGCGTGGCTCACGATCGACACCGACGGCACGGTCACGGTGCGCGTGCCGCACACCGAGCAGGGGCAGGGCGGCCTCACTTCCGTGGCGATGCTGATCGCCGAGGAGCTCGACGTGCCGTGGGAAAGCATCCGGGCCGTGTTCGCCGACATGAACCGGCACGTCAACGAAGGCGAAGAATACGTCGTCACGTCCACGCACGGCTCCCAGCTCGTGCGCCAGCAGCACCCGCACATCATGCAGGCCGGCGCGTCCGCGCGGGAGCGGCTGAAGGAAGCGGCGGCACGGGCATGGGGCATCGAGCGCCGCGAGGTGACCGCGCGGCAGGGTGTGTTGAGTGCCGGCCACCGCCGCGCCACCTACGCCGAGCTCGCTTCGGCCGCGGCGGAGATCACGCTCGAGCGGGAACCCCGGATCAAGGCGCCCGGTGAGTGGTGGCTGCTCGGCCGCCCGGTGCCGCGTCTCGATGCACGGGTGAAGGTCGACGGCAGCGCGCATTACGCGATCGATACCCGGCTCGACGGGATGGTGTACGCGGCCGTCAGGTGCTGCCCGGTGCCGTGGGGCCGGCTCGTCCGTTACGACTTCGACAAGGTGAAGGACCGGCGCGGCGTCATCGCGGCGGTCGAGCTCAGGTCGTCGCCCGGACGCCGGGACAACTCGGACCTGCAGGATGGCGTCGCGATCGTCGCCGATTCCTGGTACCGCGCACAGGCGGCGCTCGACGCGATGCCGATCGAATGGGACTTCGGGCCCGAAGGGGAGGTGAGCAGCGCCACGCAGGCGGCGCAGGCGCGCGAGCGGCTCGCCTCCGAGGGCGAGGTCACTTACCGCCGGGGCGGCGACGCGCTCGAGATGATCCGCGCATCCGGGCGCGTCGTTACGGCCGACTACCACCGGCCTTACGAGACCCACGCCCGCATGGAGCCGATCAACGCGACCGTCAGCGTCACGCCCGAGCGCGTCGACGTCTGGTCGCCGACCCAGAACCAGGCGACGGCGCTCCTCCTGGCCGCCGACCAGGCCGGCCGCGACCCGAGGGACGTCTACGTGCACACGACGTTCATCGGCGGTGCGTTCGGCGGCAACGGGGGCGGCGCGACCGCGGTGACGCGCCAGGCGACGGAGATTTCGCGCCGCCTCGGCCGGCCCGTGCAGGTGATCTGGTCGCGCGAGGAGGACATCAGGCAGGACAAGCAGCGCGCGCCGGTGTACGCGCGCCTGTCCGCCGCGCTCGGTGACGACGGCCTGCCCGAGGCGCTCCTCTCGCGCTCCGTCGTGTTCGCGCGTGACGGCTTCAGCGCACGGCTCGCCGACCGCGGCATGGCGGACATGCCCTACCGGGTGCCGAACCGCCGCCACGAGCGGGTGGCGCTCCACGCGCACGTGCCGACAGCGACGCACCGTGCGCCCGGTACGAACCAGAACGGGTTCATCGTGGAGCAGTTCGTGGACGAGATGGCGCTCGCCGGCGGCTGGGATCCGCTGGCGTGGCGGCTCGAAATGACGAAAGGCATGGAGCCGTGGCAACGCGTGCTCCTCAAGTTGCAGGAAGTCGCCGGGTTCCGCACCGACCTGCCGCGCGGCCGGGGCATGGGCATCGCCGTGATCGAGGATCACGCCTCGTATTGCGCCGCGTGCGCGACCGTGTCCGTGAGCCGCGCGGGCGAGCTCGCGGTGGAGAAGGTCGTGCTGGTCATGAACTCCGGCTACGTCATCAACCCGCGGGCCGCCGCCGAGCAGATGGAAGGGTCGGTCGTGTGGGAGCTGTCGCACGCGCTGTACGGCGGCCTCGAGCTGAAAGACGGCCGCTTCGTCAACGACAACTTCGATTCCTACCGGCTGATGCGCCTGCCGCAGGTGCCGGAGATCGAGATCCATTTCGCGCTGTCCGAGGCCGGCTGGTGGGGCGGCATCGGCGAGCCGGCCGGGCCGCCCGTTCCCGCGGCCGTGGCGAACGCGATATTCTTCGCCACCGGCAAGCGCGTGCGCTCGACCCCGATCACCCGACACGACCTGCGCTGGACCTGACGATGAGCGACGTTTTCTACCTGCGGCCGGTCGATCCGCCGGCCACGCCAGAGGCGGTGCTCGCGAGCGCCGACGAGGCGTCCGGCTGCTTCGGCCTGCACCGGGTGGAGTGGACCACCAGCTTCCTGTCCGCCGACGGCGGCCGCCTGTTGTGCTGGTACCGCGCGCCGGACGCCGAATCGGCACGGCTCGCGCTGCGGGAGCTCGGCTCGGACTTGGCCGCCGTGTGGCCGGGGAAGGTCCTGGGCGGCGTGGCACCGCGCGACCCGGCCGTGCCGCAGGTCGACGTGCTCGCGGAGCTCGCATTCCCGTCCGCGCCCGAGGCGGACGGCGAGGCCCTGCTGGATGCACTGCGCCGCGCCGCCGGCCGCCTCGGGCACGTCGCGTACGCGTTCCTGTCGAACCGGCGCGATCGCCTCGTGTGCCTGGTCAGGGGAGGCGACGCGGACGGGCTGCCCGCCGCGTTCGCGGCGGCGGGGTTCCCGGGGGCCGTCGCCTGGCGCTGCCAGGTGGTGACGCCGCGACCGTAGCAGCGCGCACCACGCGCGACCGAACACGCCACGGAGGTGGGGCCGCCGGTGTTCGAGGCTAATGCCACGACCGGTCGGGCGCGGTTGAATCCGGGCAAGGCGGACCCATGTGCGTGGAAGGTCACGCCTTCGGAGCGCTCATGAGCCACGTCGTCTGTCCGCACTGCGATACCGTGAACCGCATCCCCGCGGAGCGCTCGGGCGACCGGCCGAAGTGCGGCAAATGCGGACAGCTCCTGTTCGCGGGCCAGCCCCGCGAGGTCGGCCGCGATGCCTTCCGCAGGCACGTGAGCCGCAACGACATTCCCGTCGTGGTCGATTTCTGGGCGCCGTGGTGCGGACCCTGCCACGCGATGGCGCCGGAGTTCGAGCGCGCTGCGGGCGAGCTCGGCGCGGAGGCGCGCTTCCTCAAGCTGAACACGGACGCGGAACCCGAGTTCGCCGGGGAGCTCGGCATTCGCAGCATTCCCACGATGATCCTGTTCCGGGGCGGTCGTGAAATCGCCCGCCGCTCGGGGGCGATGCGCGCCGCCGACATCGTGGGCTGGGTGAGGGAGCAGGCCCGGGGCGCGGCCTGATCAGGCCATGTCTTCGATGAAGCGGTTCGCCTCGGCGATCGCGCGCTCCATTTCCGCGACCAGCGTCGCCGTCGCCTGCTCGAGGTCGGCGAGCTCGGCTTCCAGCGCGCCGATGGCTCGCGCGTTCAGGTTGTGGCGCAGGAACATGACCTGGTCGTTGAACAACGTGAGCACCGGGTCCATCGTCTCCTCGGCGCGATGCATGGCGGCGATCACACCGGCGTACCGGGTGCGGGTCTCGTCGAGCAGCTCACGGCTGCGCCGTGCGAGGTTCGGGTCGGAGTACTGGCCGATCTCGTTCTCCCATTCGTCGAACAGGTCCTTCGCGACGCGCTCCACGCTGGCGATGCGCTCGCGCACGGCCCTGGCCCGCCGCTCGCTCTTCTTGTATTCCGCGTCGAGGCGGTCGTAGACCTCTTCCAGGTCGCCGCCGTCGAACGCGACGACGCTGCGGTACTGCTCGAGCGCCGAGCTGAACTGCTCCTTGGCCTTGTCCTGCGCGTCGCGCGTGTCGTCGATGCGGTCGACGAGTATGTCGCGCTTCTCGATGCCGACCGTCTCGAGCGCCCGGTAGTAGGCGCCGGTGCACGCGGCGAGTGCGCCCAGCATGGCGAGCGCGGCCGTTGCCGCGAACACGTTCAACCCTCGCATAGACCTTTCCTCGATCAGGCGGCAGCGAGCTGCCACAGCCACTGCACGAAACGAAACAGCAGGTACGCCGCACCGGCTACCGCAAGACACGCGACCGCGAGCGTCGCGGCGATCCTCACGCGGCTTTCCCGCTGCACCCGTCGCTCGTTCGAGAGGTACTCCTGCACGAGCAGGACGTTGCGGCGGTTCGCCTTGAACCCGAAGTCGAACAGGTCGCCGACCACCGGGACGGCACCGAGCGCGGCGTCGAAGAGCACGTTGGCGAGCAATCTCGTCATGACGCTCCGCGGTACGTCGAAGCGGCGGGCGCGCAGCAGGATCCACGACGCTGCCGCGAGCCCGACGGCGTCACCGATTCCCGGCACGAGGCCGATGATGCCGTCGAGGCCGATCCTGTAACCGCCGGGCAGCCGGATTGCCTCGTCGAGCAGCCAGGCCAGCCGTCGCAGCTCGCGCGCTTCGGGCGGTCCAGTCTCTTCGTGCCTGCCGGGCATACGCCGTCCGCGCCGCGATCCGCTCAAGGCAATAGTAGCAGTGGCCGCGGTGCCGGGACGGTCAGGATTTGCCGGGCCACGCCACGGTGAAGCGGGCCCCGCCCAGCTCAGGCGCGCGGTCGACCGTTGCGCTGCCCCCGTGCAGCGCCGCGATGCGGGCGACGATCGCGAGACCCAGGCCGAAGCCCCCGGTGCTCCGGTCGCGGCTTTCGTCGAGGCGCGCGAACGCGCGGAACACGGTGGCGCGGTGCTCCTCCGCGATGCCCTCGCCGTCGTCCTCGACCACCAGTCGGTGTTCCTCGCCGTGACGCGAGAACCCGACGCGGACGGTCGAGCGCGCATGGCGGCAGGCGTTGACCACGAGGTTGCTGAGGGCGATACCCATGAGCCGCGCATCCATGAAAGCGTGCTCGGCATCCGGTTCGACGATCACCTGCACCTCCGGCTGCGGCACGCGGCTGCTTTCCAGCGTACGGCGAATCCACGGCTCGACGGGAATGTGCTGGCGATGCATGTGCTGGTCCGGGTGGTCCAGCCGCGCGTACTCGAGCAGCGAGGCGACCAGCCCGTCGATCTCCCCGAGGTCCGCGCCGATGGCCGCGAGCTGGCGACGGCGCTCCTCTTCCGATCCCGTATCGAGCACGGCGAGCGCGAAGCGGATGCGCGCGAGCGGCGTGCGGATCTCGTGGGAAAGCGCCGCCGTCAGCTCCTTCTGGCTCTGCACCAGCTCGCTCAATCTTGCCGACATGGCGTCGAGGTCGCGCGCGAGGCTGTCGAGCTCACGGACCTGTCCGGCGGTCGCCGTCGGCTTGCGATAGTCCGCGGAAAACTCCCGTGTCGCCCGCGTGACGAGGTCGAGGTCGCGCAGTATCGGGCGCAGCCAGAGACCGACCACGACGAAGATGGACAGGTAGAAGGCCGGCGGCACGAGGTCGAGGAGGCGGCTCGTCTCCGCCCGCTCGACCGGGCCGAGGCGAACCGCGAAACCACTCTCCGGGAACGCCCGCAGCCAGGAAACACCCCCGCCCGGCTCCTCGAGCGCCATCACCTCGCCCGGTGCCGAGGCCATCACGGCGACTTCGTCCGCCGCCAGCACCTCGACCGGGATGCCGATGGCAGCGCCGAGGCGCGCGGCGGCGGCGTCCCGTTCCGGCGGCGGCAGGGGCACCAGGTGGGCCTCGACCAGCGCGAGGCTCGTCGTGAGCCACGTGTCGTCCGCCGGTGCGAGGCGCGAGTGCAACCAGGAGAAGCCGGCGTCGAGGGCGGCCGCGACGGCGAGCAGGCCCGCGGCGAGCACGAGGTAGGCACGAAACAGGAAGCGCCGCTGCCAGCCTTTGCCGATGCGAATCACACCGGCTCGCCCCATGCGTCCGGCACCAGGAGGTAGCCCCGGCCCCACACGGTCTTGATCCGGAACGGTGCCGCCGCGTCGTCGCCCAGCTTGCGCCGCAGGCGCGAGATCCGGCCGTCGATCGAGCGGTCGAACCCGTCGTATTCGATGCCGCGCATCTCGCGGAAGATGTCCTCGCGGCTCAGCACCGTGCCCGCGTTGCGCGCCAGCAGGCAGAGCAGGCGGAATTCCTGCGTGGTGAGCGGCACGCGCTCACCGTCGAGCCAGGCATCCTGCGACGTCTCGCTGATGCGCAGCCCGCCGAGCACGATGTCGCTCCTGTCCGGCTTGCCTGCGGCACGCTCCGCCCGGCGCAACAACGCGCGGGCGCGCGCGAGCAGCACCATGGGATCGACGGGCTTCGTGACGTAGTCGTCCGCGCCGGCTTCGAGGCCGATGACCTGGTCGATGTCCGCGTCGTTCGCGGTGAAGATCAGGACCGGGCCCGCGAACGACTTCCGGAGCTCGCGGCAGACGGTGAGTCCGTCGGTGCCCGGGAGGCGGATGTCCAGCATCACGAGCCGGGGGTTGAGCGCGGTGAAGCGCGCCAGGGCGCGGTCGCCGCGCGTCTCGACCGCCACCGTGAGTCCGTTCTGCTCGAAGTACTGCGCCGTCAGCTCGGCAAGCCGGCGGTCGTCCTCGACCAGCAGGATGTCCGTGGCGGGCGCGCTCACAGTACGTCCCAGACGTGCCGCGAACGGCGGCGATGGCGCCGGTCGTCGGCATCGACGCGCAGCACCTCGATCGTCACGGTGGCGAGCTCCGCGTCCACGCCCTCCGGCGTCATCCAGTAGCGAAAGCCGTTCGATACGGCACGGTTGTCCGTGTGCTCGCCGCTCGCGCGGTCCTGCCAGCAGGTGAGCGGCTCGGGGTCCAGATCGGTGAACAGGCAGAAATCGCCGGTCTCCTCACTCTTCCACAGGACGAGGAAGTCGAGGTCGCACACGGGCGTCGAGCGGTCGATGATGCACAGCACGGGCTTGACGTCGAGGTCGAGCGCGGGGAAGTCGTCCCCGGCCTGCACCGCGGCGCCCGACAGCAGGAGCAACGATGTCGCCATCGCAACCCGCTTCATCGGAACCGATAGCCCAACCCGGCAAACCAGCCCAGCACGTTGCGTTCCGCCACGATCGGGCTCTTTGCGGCCTCGTCGTTCAGGCGGACGATTTCTGCCGCCGCCGACAGGACCCAGGCCGACGTGAGCTGGTAGCTCGCGAGCAGCCGCGCATGCACGTCGACCCCCGCACCGGCGCGGTACGGCCTGAGCAGAGCGCCGGCTTCCTCGGGCCGGACGCCCCAGTAATAGTCGTTCATCTCCGCGCTTTTCCACGACGCACCGACGGACGGCTCGACGTACCAGCGCTGCCGGCGCCAGCCCCGGGCATAGTCGAGGAACACCTCGTAGCCGTTGTGCGTGCCGCCGGCGTCGTGATGGGCGGAGAGCTGCAGCATGCCCCAGCCGCCATCCGCGAGCACCTCGAGGCCCAGCTCGACGGCGTAGTCGCGGTCCGGCACCTCGACGTCGACGACGCCGGGTCCCGCCTCGTTCACGGGAACGTACGTGGGCGGGCCGCCGGTCGTGCCCAGCACGCGAAAGAACTTCGTGTCGGTGCGGCTGAAGAAAAGGCGGTCGCTGTTGATGCGCGCCACGGCGCTCACGGTGGCGCGCTCGCCGTCGGCGAACGTGAAGCCGAAGTCGCCGTTGTCGAAGAAGAAGCGCTCGCCGAACCAGGCGATGTCGAGGTCCACCACGATCGGGACGTCCTCGGACTGGATCAGCGGATTGGTACGCTCGCCGTAACCGATTGCGAGCCCCAGCCGCCAGGGTGAAACCTCGGCCGCTGCTTCGGCTGCTCCCGCGGCGCACGACCCGCACAACAGCAGGCACAGCCCTGCCATGACGCCGGATGGTGTCGTCATCGCTTCTCCACTTCCCGGTCACTCGCCCGTCGGGAAAGTGTGGCAGCAGCGCGCGCCGCACCGGGGCCGGAGGTGTATCGAATTTGTGAAAAAGTGTACACGCCGGCCTCGAGTATCGCCGGTTCCGTTACAGAATCGACACAGACTGCCGCTCGTCGCTTGCTAGTCTCCGGCACCGCGAGCCTCGCGGCATCCTCAGGGCGCACGCGGCTCGCGGAGCATCGCAAGGAGATACGCCTGATGCAAGGTGCTGGGAAACCGTCCGTGTACATCGCGCATTTCCACTCCCGCGGCTGGCGGCTGCGCCATTTTCTCGTGACCGCCGTCGCCCTGTCGCTGCTGCCCGGCTGCCACGGCGAATCGGGAACCCCGGGGAGCGACGAGGGGCCGTTCCCGGGGATGCCCGCGTTGCGGCTGGACTGTACGACCGTGAGCCCCGGGCCGGACGACCCGGCGACGGTGGACACCGGCGCGACGCCGCGGGCCGACGCCGATGCCGAGATCCTGGCGCTGGAGACGAGTGCCGAGTTCATCGCGCCCGAGCCTCTGTACCAGCGCATCGCCGCGGAGCTCGCCGGGATCAGGGCGGGTTTCCCGGAGCTGGCATCGATCGGGGTGTTCCCGTGCCACCCGGCCGACAGCGTCCTCCTGATGTTCACGAACGAGGGCCTTGCGCAGGTGCAGGACGGCACCTACACGGCGTGGGACGACCTGAACGCCAACCTCCGTCTGCGCTCGGTGCAGGTGTTCCCGAGGGCACAGCCGCCGTCGCCGGTGGCGCTGCACTTCGAGGGCCGCTACAACGTGAACAGGCTGGCCGAGGCGTACGCCGGATTGCCGGAGGTGGACTCCGCGGTGCCGAACGGCTTCGTGGGTGACGGCAGCGACATCTGTCTCGCGCGCCGCGGGCCGCAGCACTTCTATATCTTCCGCGAAGCGCACGGCGACTGCCCGTCCGGTTGCATCGGCGAATTCTTCACCGCGGTGTCGGTGGATGGCGACGGTAACGTGACGAAGATCGGCGAATGGGACCGTGCGGGCAGCGCTCCCGGGTGGTTCGAGGAAGCGCTCGACTGCCGCGAATTCCTCGCCGGCAACACGCCCTGAGCACGCTGCAAAACGCGCCTTGACAGTCCCCGCGCGCGCGGTATAACAGCCGTGCTGCCGCCGCTTGGCGGCCCGTGGCCGGGGGGCCACGACATCATCGCTTGGGGACATCACATCACAATGTTCAATCTCTCAAACGTCACCGTCAGGTCGCTCGTGTTCGTGTTCTGTGTTTCGCTCGGCCTGTCCGTCTCGTCGCTGCAGGGCGTATCGACTCTCGAAATCGCGCAGACCGCGCTCATCGCGAGCGCGCTTTTCTTAGGCTTCCTCATCGGTGAGGCCGCGATGGGCAAGCTCCAGAAGCGTGCCCTCGCCAGGCGGCGCAACGAGACCCGCAAGCGCGACTGACCGCACGCCTCGTCGCTTGCGCGCCGGCCTGCGGCGCAGCGCAGGCTCCCGTCGCGGCCGCCTGCGGAGCGGTTCCCGATCCTCTATCCTTGAGGGTGGACCCTTGGCAGGACCTGTCCGCCTCGCTCCGGCAGGCTGTTTTTCAACGGCTTGCCGGGGTCGGAGGAGGATCTCGACGGAGAACCCGCGATGCCACGCAACGTCCCGTGGAGGCAAACGCCTTGAGCAAGGCCTTCACGAAAGAGGAGCCCGGCGACGATCCGGTCATCGTGCCGGAACGGCCGCCGCTGCCGCCCGGTGTGCCCAATTACGTGACCGAACGCGGCAAGGCCCTGCTCGAGGAGGAGCACCGGCGCCTGACGGAAGAGCGTGCGCGGCTGAAGGCGCAGGCACCCGGCGACCGCGAGGAGGAGCACAACAAGGCGCTCGCGGTCGTCAACCGGCGACTCGCCGAGCTCGCCGAGCGGATCGCCACCGCGCGCGTCGTGCAGCCTCCCGAGAACCCGGACGCGGTCGTGCGTTTCGGCGCGACCGTGACCCTGCGCCGCCGCAAGCCCGGCGGAGAGGAGGAGACCCGGCGCATCACGCTGGTCGGCGTCGACGAGGCGGGTGAGAGCCCGGAACTCGTGTCGTTCACGGCACCGATTGCCCGTGCGCTGCTCGGCCACCGTGCGGGCGAGACCGTGACGTATCCGGCGCACGGCGGGGACGAGGCGCTCGAGATCCTGGAGGTGACCTACCCGACGTCTCGCGGGTAGGACCGACCTGCAGGAATCGCCGCCGGGTCAGCGGGAATAGGTGCCGACCAGGCGGTTCATGCCGATGACGTGCGGCTCGATGCGGTCGAGCAGCTCCCACATGCTGAGGCCGGGCGGGAGGTCGGGCTCGGCATCGAGCGCCATCAGCCAGAAATAGTAATGATGCGTGCCGTGCCCCGGCGGCGGCATCGGGCCGCCGTAGCGCGTGCGGCCGAAGTTGTTCGTGCCCTCGATGTAGCCCTCGACACCCTCCGGCAGCTCGCTGACCGAAGCGGGGATGCCGTACAGCACCCAGTGCACGAACCCGTAGGTGCCGGGACCGGCGCTGACGAGCGGCGCGTCGGGATCGTGACAGACGAGCGCGAACGACTTCGTCCCGGCCGGCGCCTTCGACCAGGAGAGCGGAGGGGAGACGTCCTCGCCTTCGCCGGTGTGCTTCTGCGGGATCTTGCCGTGGTGCGTGAATGCCGAGCTCGTGAGCGTCATGTCGGAAGGTGCGAAGCCCATAATCCCTCCTCGCGTAGTCCGGTGTTTCGGTAATCTTAGCAGCGCCTCGCGCAACGGCTCACGCGTGGCGGCAATACCCGGGCGGGACTCCGGCACAAGGGGGAGGGACGGCACGTGACGGACGGGAAAATCATCGCGATCGTCGGCGCCACCGGCGCCCAGGGCGGCGGGCTCGCGCGCGCCATACTCGCCGATCCGGCCGGCGGCTTCGCGGTGCGGGCACTGACCCGGAACCCGGATTCCGCCGCCGCCCGGGCACTCGCCGCGCAGGGCGCGGAGGTCGTGCAGGTCGATCTCGACGATGCCGCTTCCGTGCGCCGCGCGTTCCAGGGTGCCTGGGGCGCGTTCTGCGTCACCAACTTCTGGGAGCATTTTTCCGCCGAGCGCGAGGAAGCGCAGGCGGCGCACATGGCCGGAGCGGCGGCCGACGCGGGGCTCGCGCACGTGGTGTGGTCGACGCTCGAGGACGTCCGGCGCTTCGTCCCGCTGTCGGATCCCGCGATTCCCACCCTGCAGGGCCGCTACAAGGTGCCGCATTTCGACGGCAAGGGCGCAAGCGACCGGCACTTCACCGAGCGCGGCGTGCCGACCACGTTCGTGCTGGCCTCCTACTACTGGGACAACCTCGTCCATCTCGGCGCGGGCCCGCAGCGCGGCAAGGATGGAAACCTCGTGTTCGCCCTGCCGATGGCCGACCGCAGGCTCGCCGGCATCGCCGCGGAGGACATCGGCAAATGCGCCTACGGCGTGCTCCGCCGCGGGCCCGCGCTGGCGGGCAGGCGCATCGGGCTCGCCGGCGAGCACCTCACGGGCGAGGAGATGGCGGCCGCGCTCGGCCGCGCGCTCGGAGAGCCGGTCGCGTACCGGCCACTTTCGTACGACGAGTTCCAGGCGCTCGGTTTCCCGGGCGCGGACGACCTCGCCAACATGTTCCGCTTCTTTTGCGCGTTCGAGGAGCCGTTCCTCGGCGCGCGTCCGGTTCATACGGCGCGCGAGCTGAACCCGGAGCTGCAAAGCTTCGAGGCCTGGCTTGGCACGAACGCGAGCCGCATCCCGATCGCGCCGCGGCGGTAGGGAAGATGTCACGGAAGTTGCCGGGCGGCGGGCGCGCAACGCGCGCATTTGCCGCGCTGCCGGCCGCATGAGCGCCGCTCGCGTGTCTTCACCCGGCGACATCCGCAAACCCGTGCGGCGCCCCTGATACAATCGCCGCATGGGGAAGCTGCTCGCCATACTCGTGGTCCTGCTCGTGGCGGCCGGAGCCGCCTGGCATTTCGCCGGCAAGGCCGATCCGCCCGTCATCGAAATCGTGCAGCCGACGAGCCTGGTCGGCGCGATCGGCGAACTCGACGTGGACATCGCCACCCCGGGCGGAACGCTCACCGCCTTCGACGTCGTGTTGCAGCAGGGCGGCGAGCCGCTGCCGCTCGTCGCGCTCGCGGGCCCCGACACCGCGGCCGACCTCGAGCGCAGGGGCGAGAACCGGCTTCGGTATGCGCGCTCGATCGGCAGGAACGACATACCGTCGCTCCAGGCCGGTCCGCTCACGATCGTCGTCAGCGCCACGCGCCCGGTGCTCTTCGGGTTGCGCGAGGTGTCGTCGACCGTGACGCGCACCGTGGAAGTGCGCCTCACGCCGCCGGTGATCGGCGTCGCGTCGCGCTTCCACTACGTGAACCACGGCGGCTCCGAGATGGTCGTGTACCGGGTGCAGCCCGCCGACGTGGAATCGGGCGTGCGCGTCGGCGACCTCGAGTATCCCGGCTACCCGGCCGCGGGAGCGGGCATCGAGGGGGCCGACCCCGGCCTGCGGGTGGCGTTCTTCGCGCTGCTCTGGGACCAGGACCCGCGGACGACGCCGATCGGGCTTTTCGCGCGTGACGCGGTCGGCAACGAGGCGCGCGCGAGCTTCGACTACCGGGTGTTCCCGAAGACGTTCCGCCAGAGCCGCATCACGCTCAACGATCGCTTCCTGCAGAAAGTCGTGCCGGAGATCCTCTACAACTCCCCGCAGTTCACGGTCGAGGATCCGTCGAACCTGCTCGAGTCGTATTTGCGCATCAACGGCGACCTGCGCCGCATCAACAATGCCACCATCGCCGAGCTCGCCAACGCGACCGTGCCCGAGATCCTGTGGCAGGGCCCGTTCCAGCAGCTCGTGAACACGGCCGTCGAAGCCGGGTTCGCCGACCAGCGCACCTACGTCTACGAGGGCAGGGAGGTCGACCGGCAGGTGCACCTCGGCTTCGACCTGGCGTCCACGACGAACGCGCCCGTGCTCGCCGCCAACAGCGGGCGGGTCGTGCACGCCGGCTGGCTCGGCATCTACGGCAACTGCGTGATCCTCGATCACGGGATGGGGCTGCAGTCGCTGTACGCGCACCTCTCGCGGATCGACGTCGCGGCGGGCGACGAGGTCGGCAAAGCGCAGCCGCTCGGCCTGTCCGGCGAGAGTGGGCTCGCCGGCGGCGATCACCTGCATTTCACGATGCTGCTCGCCGGTCGGGCGGTCACGCCGATCGACTGGTGGAGCCGGCAGTGGGTGGAGGACCGGGTGCTGCGCAAGCTGCGCGAGGCGAGCCCGGCGCAGGCGGTCCAGCCCGCATCCGCCGGCGGGCGCTAGCGCCGCCCGGCGGCGAGGGCACCGTCATGCCCGAGCTGCCCGACGTCAGGCTCTACGTCGAGGCGCTGAAGCCACGACTCGAGGGACGCACCCTCGAGCGCCTGCGCATCGCGAGCCCGTTCGTCCTGCGGAGCACGGAGCCCGCTCCCGCCGACGTGGAGGGCGCACGCGTGCGCGCCGTGGGCCATCGCGCCAAGCGTATCCATCTCGCGCTCGACGGCGACCTGCACGTGCTCGTGCACCTCATGATCGCAGGCCGCCTGCATTGGAAGCCGCCTCGCGCCGCGCTGAAGGGGCGCAACCAGCTCGCCGCGTTCGATTTCGAAAACGGCAGCCTCGTGCTGACCGAGGCCGGCAGCAAGCGCCGCGCCGCGATCCACCTCGCGCGCGGCGCAGCGGGGCTGGCGGCGTTCGATCGCGGCGGCCTCGACCCGCTTGCCGCGTCCACCGACGAGTTCCGCGCGCGCCTCTCGAGCGAGAACCACACGCTGAAGTGGGCGCTCACGGACCAACGCCTCGTCGCCGGGATCGGCAACGCCTACTCCGACGAGATCCTGTTTGCCGCGCGCCTGTCGCCGTTCAAGCAGACGCGGAGCCTCGACGACGACGAATGGAACAGGCTGCACCGCGCGACCGTGGACGTGCTCGAGCACTGGATCGCCCGCCTGCAGGCGGAGACGAGGGACGAGTTCCCGCGCAAGGTCACGGCGTTCCGCGAAGGCATGGCGGTGCACGGACGCTATCGCCGGCCCTGCCCGGTCTGCGGATCGCCGATCCAGCGCATCGTGTACGCGGAGAACGAAAGCAACTACTGCGCGCGCTGCCAGACCGGCGGCCGGCTGCTCGCCGATCGCGCCCTCTCGCGACTGTTGCGGGACAACTGGCCGAAGCGGCTGGAGGACCTCGAAGGCGGCTGAGACGGCGGTGCGCTCGCCTACCGGTCGGGAAGGGGGATCGTGCGGGCATCGTCGCTGCCGTCGAAGTGGCGAAAACGCTTGACGAAGCTCAGCGAGATGAACTGCGCGTCCTCGGCGAAGTACTCGTATTCGAGCTGCAGGAACAGGTGCCGCCCGATCGCGAAGCTGCCGCCGACGCCCAAAAACAGCGACGTGCTGTTCTCCTGCCGGAACGCCAGGTCGCCCGCGATGTCGAGCTCGCTCACGCCGAGCTCGACGTGCCCGGAGACCCGCGGCACGCGCACGCTGCCGATGCCGTAGACGAGCCCGGCGCCGTACGCGCGGTAATCGAGGGTGCCCACGTTGCCGAGCTTCGTCTCGCCGAGGTCCGCCCAGAAAACCTCGAGCGACAGGTTGGGGCTCACGACCGCGAGATCGAAGCCGCCGAATACCTTGAAGCCGAAACCCCCGTTGTCCGACACGGAGAACGGGGTGCTGCCGGTGTCCGGCGTGAGCCGGGACATACCGGCGCCGCCGCCGACGAACACGTCCGCCCTCGCCGGCAACGCGAGGCAGGCGCCCGCGAGCACCGCGA
>Ga0079224_100007317_pt1 | contig 14796 bp, 11 predicted proteins | sample Stecom2015_FD_80414 | JGI IMG/M metagenome (GOLD analysis project Ga0079224, IMG submission 80414) | Agricultural soil microbial communities from Utah to study Nitrogen management - Steer compost 2015 | ecosystem: Environmental > Terrestrial > Soil > Agricultural land | place: USA: Utah...
ACCTCGCGAAAAGCGTCCGCGGCCAGCTCCGCGTCGATGCCGCCCTGGGTGATCGACGCGCCGGGCGCGGTCATGACCACGAAGCGCAGCACGCCCGCGCGCACTTTTTTGTCACGCGACATGGCGGCCAGCAGCGGCTCCAGCGCCAGCGGTTCGCGCAGGCGCGCCGGCAGGCCGTGCGCCGCCACCACCGCGTCCACGCGCGCGACCTCGGCGTCGCCGATGTATCCAAGTTTCTGAGACAACCGCGCCGCCGCACACAGGCCGACCGCCACGGCCTCGCCGTGCAGATACGCGCCGTAGCCGGCGACCTGCTCGACGGCGTGTCCGAAGGTATGGCCGAGGTTGAGCAACGCGCGTCCGCCGTCCTTCGCGGTCTCGCGTTCGTCGGCGGCGACGATGCCGGCCTTGATTTCGCAGCACCGACGGATGACCCCGGCGAGGCGTCCGTCGCCCACGGTCAACGGCTCGCGCTCCAGCTCCGCCAGCAACGCCGCGTCACCGAGCAGTCCGTATTTGATGACCTCGGCCATGCCCGCCGCGAATTCGCGCGGGGGCAGCGTCGTCAGCACGTCCGTGCCGATGAAGACCGCCTGCGGCTGGTGGAACGCGCCCACCAGGTTTTTGCCCGCCTTGAGGTTGATGCCCGTCTTGCCGCCGACCGAGCTGTCCACCATAGCGAGCAGGGTTGTCGGCACCTGCAAGAATTCGATGCCGCGCAGGTAGCTCGCCGCCGCGAAGCCCGCCAGATCCCCGATCACGCCGCCGCCGACGGCCATCAGCGCGGAGGTGCGGTCCAGCCGGTGCTCCGCCAGAAAATCCCAGACCCGGCCGAGCTCGGCCAACGACTTGGTGCCCTCCCCCGCCGGCAAGACCAACACCGCGCCGGAGGCGTGTTCGGTCAGGGCCGCCAGCAACGCCGGGTGCGCCGCGGCCACCCGCTCATCGGTCACCACGGCCAGACGGCGGCCCGCGGCGCGCAACGCCACCAGCACAGGCTTCGTCAGCGACGCCACATCACTTCCAAAGTGAATGGGATAACTCCGGTCGGCCAGATTGACGGTCAGCGTGGAACTCATGTCCGGCGGGTTAAACAGCAGCGCGGGCCGACGGTCAACCGCCGGCCCGGGGGATCGCCTGCAAATTCGTCGCGTGGGGGATAATTCAAACCGGACGTGATGGCCGACGCGGGCCGGCGCGCGACCGCACCCGCGCGGTTGCCCCCACACCGCATCCCCTTCCCGTGCCTTCCCGTGTCGGCGTCTTGAAAACACTTGGTAAAACCAACCCGTTCCCCGGCATGGGCATTGCCAATATCCCTCCGAATACACGCCCACGGCTCCCTGCCCACGTCCAACGGACTGATCGGCACCTACACCACCGAAGACCCGACGGCCTATGCCATGGTGCAGGAGCTTCGCCCCCTCCCAGACGACGATACCCGCCTTCACCGCAATTGCCCCCCCTTGACGACTTTGCTATAACCGGCGCGTGCCTGTGCAAACAACCCGCCGACAACCGCCGCCCGCCCGCCGCCTCATTGCGGCAGGCGGAGCCGTGCTCATGGCCGTGCTGCTGGTTGTTTTGGGAACTCTCGGCGCGTCGCCGACCCTGCACGCCGCCCTGCACGGAGCGCATGACCACGAATCCCACGATCACGAAATACCCCGGGACAACGACGCCGGATGCGTCGTGCTGCTCTTTGCGCAAGGCCTGACCTCGCCCGCCCCCTCGCCCGAAATCGAGGCGCCGGCCGAATGCCCCGCCACCACCGCCGTCGCCCTTCCCGACTCCGTCACCCCCGTGGCCCCGCCCCACCTGCAACCGCCTGGACGCGGTCCCCCGGTGAACCGCTGACAACCCGCATCGCCCACCAACCGTTCGGCCACCAAACCGCACGGTCAACGCCCGGTCCGCATCTGCGCTCCCTGAGCCACGGCCGCGCGCATCCTCGTTTGTTCAGCGAATCCTCCGTCACCGACATACCATGTCCAAATCACTTCCCTTTCCGCTCTCTCTTTCCCTCCCGCTTGCCCTCTCCCTGCAACTGGCCGCCACCGGCGTCCACGCCCAAACCGTCCACACCGACCAGTCCGTCCTGCTCGACACCCTCGTGGTCACCGCGTCTCCGCTCGCCCGGAGCCAGGCCGAACTCCTCTCGGCCACCTCCGTGCTCGACGAACGCGAACTCGCCCAAAATCAGCAACCCACCCTCGGCGAAACCCTCGCCAACACCACCGGGCTCAGCTCCACCTACTTCGGCCCCGCCGCCAGCCGCCCCATCATCCGCGGCCTCGGCGCCAACCGCGTGCGCATTCTCCAAAACGGCACAGACACCATCGACGCCTCCAATACCAGCCCCGACCACGCCGTCAGCCTCGACCCCCTGCTCGTCAAACGCGTGGAAGTCGTCCGCGGTCCCGCCGCCCTCCTCTACGGCAGCGCCGCCGTTGGCGGAGTGGTCAACGTCATCGACCACCGTATCGAGACCGAGATGCCCGCCGCCACCGTCTCCGGCGCGCTCAACGCCCGCTACGACACCAACGCCGATGCCAACACCCAAGGTGCCATCCTCGACCTCGCCCTCCTCCGCCGCGAAAACCACGCCGTCATCCTCCACCTCGACGGCTTCCGCCGCCAAGCCGACGACACCCGCGTGCCCGGCCTCGCCGACCCGACCGACCCCACCGTGCGCAACCGCATCCCCAACTCCGCCATCGACTCCGACGGCGGCTCCGTCGGCCTGTCCTACGTCGGCGAAACCCTCAAGGCCGGCATCAACTACAACGGCTTCAACACCCTCTACGGCGTCGTCGAACCCGACATCGAGATCGACCTGAAACAACGCCGCGTGGACTTCGCCGCCGAACTCACCCGCGACTTCGGCATCTTCACCAGCGCCCGCCTCAAACTCGGCCACGCCGACTACCGCCACGTCGAACTCGACGCCGGCGCTCCCGAGACGGTCTTCACCAACACCGGCCACGACGGTCGCCTTGAATTCCTGCACCGCCCCCTCGCCGGCTTCGAGGGCGCCATCGGCCTGCAGGCCGGCCGCAGCGACTTCGACGCCATCGGCGACGAAGCCTTCCTGCCCCCCTCGCTCACCAAGACCGTCGCCCTCTTCCTCTTCGAGGAAACCCGCGTCAACAACCTCACCTGGCAATTCGGCGCCCGCGTCGAACACCAGGCCATCGACACCCGCACCACCACGCGCTTCCCCGTCGTCAACACCGCCGACCAGACCACCTTCAGCGGCTCGGCCGGCGTCATCTACTCCCCCAACGACACCTACGCGCACACCCTGTCCGTCAGCCTCACCGAACGCGCTCCCAACACCCAGGAACTCTTCGCCGACGGCCCCCACGCCGGCACCGGCCGCTACGAGATCGGCAACCCTAACTTCGACACCGAAAAATCCCTCGGCATCGAGATCGGCACCCGCAAAAAAACCGGCTTCGTCACCGGCAGCGCCAACCTCTTCGCCAACGTCTTCGACGGCTTCATCTTTGAGGAGGACGTCCCCGGCTCCTTCCTCGACGAAGACGGCAACCCCGACGCCGCCGGCCTCCAAGAAGCCCGCTTCCAACAACGCGACGCCCTCTTCTACGGCGTCGAGATCGAGACCCTCTGGCATCTCCACGCCGGCGACCGCCACACCCTCGATCTCAAGCTCGGCGCCGACTACACCCGCGCCGAAGACACCAACGGCGACGCCCTCCCCCGCATCCCGCCGCTCAAGGGCGTGATCGGCCTCGCCTGGACCGGCGGCCCCTGGAGCGCCGGCCTCGACTGGCACCTCGTCGCCCCCCAGTCCGCCAACGCCCCCGGCGAAACCGAGACCGACGGCCATACCCTGCTCTCGGCCAACCTCGCCTACCGCCTCGTCACCGGCCGCGTCACCTACGACGTGTTCGTGCGCGGCACCAACCTCACCGACGAATCCGCCCGCATGCACACCTCCTTCCTCAAGGACATCGCCCCCCTCCCCGGCCGCAACGTCGCCCTCGGCCTGCGCGCCAGTTTCTGACGCCAAATCACGTTCAAGATGATCGGCAGGAATCACCCATCCCGGGAGCGGCGGCAATCCTGCCGACGATGAACCGTTCCTGGCGGCAGGATTGCCGCCGCTCCTCACACTTGAACGCGACCTGAAATGACGCCCGCCCTTGTCCGAATCCGCCGGACAGGGGCGCGGCCAGCTTACGCCTCCCCGCCCAGCACCTCCACCAACCGCGCGCACAACCGGTCCACCCGCGCCTGATTCGTCCGCACCAATTCGCGAAACGATTCGAAATCGATCGCCGTGCCCACCAACCCGTTCGCGTGATTGTCCACCACGCCGAGCAACGTGTAATCGAGCCCCAGCTCCGTGCACAAATCCGCCTCGTGCGCGCCCGTCATACCGACGACGTCGCCCCACTCCCGAATCACCCGGATCTCCGCCTTCGTTTCAAACCGCGGCCCGCGCATCTGCACATAAATCTGCCCGCCCAAAAAAACGAACTCCGGCGCCAACGCCGCCTGCAAACGCGGCGCCAACGTGTTCGCGATGCCCGGCGCGCCGCCCTTCAACTCCGTGTCGTGATACGTCGCCGGCCCCTGCTGCAACGCCACATAATCCTCGCACACCACCAGCGACCCCGGCGGTAAATCCTCCCGCAACGACCCCACCGAGCACAACGCCAACACTTCCCGGCAACCCGCGTCCGCCAACGCCCGCAGATTCGCCCGATGATTGATCGCGTGCGGTGGCAACGGAGCCGCGCCCGCCCCATGGCGATTCAGCACCACCAGCCCCCCGCGCTCCCGCAACGTCACCGCGCCAAAAGGCGTCTCCACCACCCGCTCCGGCCAACCCGCGAACACCGCCGAATGCAGAATGCTCGTCCCGCTGATGAAACCCGTCTTCATAATCGGCACTAACCACCGCCCGCGCCGACATGACAACGCGAAAACCCTCCCGCCGCCCCTCCCACCTTTCCTCCCGCCTTCGCCCCCTGCGCCCCGCCGCCGCCCTCCTCGTCGCCGGCCTCGCGCTGCTCGCCGGCTGCGCCACCCCCGGCCCCGCCCGCGGCTACTACCTGAGCGGAGACAATCACGCGATGATCGTGCAATTCGACCCGCTCGCCACCGACGCCCTCGCCACGGAGCAAGCCAGCTTCCTGCGCCTGTTCGACTACCCGCTGGCGCTCGCCTACGACCCCTTCACCGATCACTTCTTCATCCGGCTCAACCCCGGCGACCGCTTCCTCGTCGTTGATCGCCCCGCCCGCCGCATCAAGCGCGGCTTCACCCTCGACGGCGTCAACCTGCCCGTCGGCGGCGGCGACATCGCCATCCGCTCCCGCGACCGCCACCTCTTCATCGCGCATCCGACCGAGCCGCGCCTGATTGAAACCAACCTCAACGGCCGCTTCATCCGCGACATCCCCCTGCCCGGTCTCGCCGCCCGCCCCGCCGGCGTGGCCTACGACCAAGCCCGCGACCGCCTGCTCATCCGCGACCAACGCCACCCCGGCACAATCGACATCCGCACCCTCGACGGACACGTCGAATCCAGCGTCACCCTCGACCACGCCACCACCACGCACGGCCTCGCCTTCGATTCCGCCGCGCGGGAATTCTTCATCCCCCCGGAACCCGCCGGCCCCGGCCTGCGTGTATTTTCCATCAAAGGCCGGCTGCTCCGCACCCTCGCCCTGCCCGACACGCCCGCGCCCGCCGCCTTCGACATCGGCCCCCGTTCCTTCCTGCGCCTGTTCTAAACGCCCCCGCCGTCCCTCCCGCCGAACAATGCCCTTGTCGGCGGTAGTCATTTGACGCTTGGTGTAGGGTTTCCCATGTCCACTACGGTCGAAAACGTCGTCATCATCGGCACCGGTTGCGCCGGCCTCACCGCCGCCATCTACACCGGTCGCGCCAATCTCAACCCGCTCGTCATCGAGGGAACCCTCCCCGGCGGCCAGCTCACCACCACCAGCGAGGTCGAGAACTTCCCCGGCTTCCCCGAAGGCATCGACGGCTTCATGCTCATGGACAACCTGCGCAAGCAGGCCACCAAGTTCGGCACCCGCTTCGAACAAGCCAAGGTGGACTCCGTGGACTTCTCCGGACCGGTTAAAAAACTCGTCTGCGGCGACCGCGAAATCCTCGCCAAATCCGTCATCATCGCCACCGGCGCCTCCCCCCGCATGACCGGCATCCCCGGCGAAAAGGAACTCTACGGCGGCAAGGGCGTCACCACCTGCGCCACTTGCGACGGCGCCTTCTACCGCAAGATGGACGTCGCCGTGATCGGCGGCGGCGACAGCGCCGCCGAGGAAGCTCTCTTCCTCACCCGTTTCGCCAGCAAAGTCTATCTTGTGCACCGCCGCGACGAACTGCGCGCCTCCAAGATCATGGCCGACCGCGCCACCGCGCACCCCAAGATCGAGTGCGTCTGGAACAGCGTTCCCCTCGCCGTCGAAGGCGTCGAAGCCGGTGCCGTCAGCGGCCTGCGCATCCGCGACGTCAACACCGGTGCCGAGCGCACCCTCGACGTCAAAGGCATCTTCGTCGCCATCGGCCACGTGCCCAATTCCGCTCCCTTCGCCTCCGCCCTCGAGATCGATGCCAACGGCTACTTCGTGCCCGCCGCCGGCTCCCAAGTCCGCACCAACATCCCCGGCGTCTATGTCGCCGGAGATTGTGCCGACCACGTCTATCGCCAGGCCATCACCGCCGCCGGCATGGGCTGCCAAGCCGCCATCGAGACCGAACGCTGGCTCTCCGAACACACGGAGTAAATCCACACAACCCCATTTCTATCAAGGAAATGGGGATAGCACCAACAGCCGCCGGAGACTCCGCGTGCGCTTTATCTGGAATGATTCCAATTCCAGCTTGCACATTGGAATGATTCCAGTTCGCTTTTCCCTTCCCCATGCGATCCACCGCCCAAAACCACAGTTCCGACGCCCTCGCGCAACGCCTCTCCGACAGCGGCCTGCGCAACACCCCGCAGCGCGAAGTGGTCTATCACGCCCTCCTCACCAAGCGCGACCATCCCACCGCCGACGAGGTTTTTGCCCGCGTAAAGACCGAGATGCCCACCATCTCCCTCGCCACCGTTTACAACTGCCTCGAAACCCTCGTGCAGTGCCACCTCGTCCGGCAGGTCAACTTTGAGCGCGGCCCCACCCGATACTGCCCCAACCTCCAGCCCCACGCCCACTTTCACGACGAGCAAACCGGCGCCACCCACGACATCGAGCTGCCCGGCGACCTGCTCGCCCGCATCAAGGCCATCCTCCCCGCCGGCTACGACGCCGACGCCATCGAAATCACCTTCCGCGGCAAACACACCGCCGCCTGAGCCTTCACTCATTTCCCTCACTCACTTTCCCACACACACATGAACATCCTCGAAATCCGCGACCTCCACGTTGCTCTCACCGAGAGCCCTGAAACCGCCATCGTCAAAGGCCTCAACCTGACGATCAAAACCGGCGAAGTTCACGCCATCATGGGCCCCAACGGCACCGGCAAATCCACCCTCTCCAAAGCCATCGCCGGCCACCCCGACTACACCATCACCGGCGGCGACGTGCTCATCGACGGCAAGTCAATCCTCGAAATGGAACCCGACGAACGCGCCCGCGCCGGCGTCTTCCTCGCCTTCCAATACCCCTCCGAAATCCCCGGCGTCTCCATCGCCAACTTCCTGCGCGCCGCCGTCCAGGCCCGCATGGCCGAGGGCGAGGAACTCGACGCCACCGCCTATTACAAAAACCTCTACTCCAAGATGGACCTCCTCAAGATCGACCGGAAGTTCACCTCCCGCTCCGTCAACGAGGGCTTCTCCGGCGGCGAAAAGAAACGCTGCGAGATCCTCCAGATGGCCATGCTCGAGCCCACCTTCGCCCTCATGGACGAGACCGACTCCGGCCTCGACATCGACGCCCTCAAGGTCGTCGCCGAAGGCGTCGAAGCCATGCGCGGCGACAAACTCGGCGTGCTCCTCATCACCCACTACCAACGCCTCCTCGAACACATCGTGCCCGACTTCGTGCACGTCATGTATGACGGCCGCATCGTGAAGTCCGGCGACAAAAACCTCGCCATCGAGCTCGAAGCCAAAGGCTACGACTGGGTGAAAGAGGAACTCTCCGCTTCCTGAAGCGCCCCCCCTCCGCCCGCTCCCTCAACCCTCCCCTCCCTTTATGAAGCCACCCACCGAAACCCTCGCCGAAGACGTTGTCATGGACAACCCGGCCGTCGGCATCGACCAGTCCTCCGGCGACTTTCAATACGACGTCAAATACGAGTTCGACGCCGGCACCGGCCTCAACGAGGACACCATCCGCTACATCTCCTCCGCCAAGAAGGAGGCCGACTGGATCCTCGATTTCCGTCTCAAGGCCCTCAAGACCTTCCTCGACAAACCCATGCCCACGCACTGGGCGACCAAGGATCTTGAGAACATCGATTTCGACAAAATCCGCTACTACCTCGCCTCCGGCCAGAAGCCCAAGCGCACCTGGGACGAGGTCCCCGATGACATCAAGAACACCTTCGAGCGCCTCGGCATCCCCGAGCAGGAGCGCAAGTTCCTCGCCGGCGTCGAGGCCCAGTTCGACTCCGAGGCCGCGTATTCAAACATCAAGGACATCGTCGCCAAGCAGGGCGTCATCTTCTGCAACTCCACCGAAGCCCTCCGCGAACACCCCGAGCTGTTCCGCAAGTTCTTCGGCAAGGTCATCCCCACCGGCGACAACAAGTTCTCCGCGCTCAACAGCGCCGTGTTCTCCGGCGGCTCGTTCATCTATGTGCCCAAGGGCGTCAAGGTCGCCCAGCCCCTCCAAGCCTACTTCCGCATCAACGCCGAGAACTTCGGCCAGTTCGAGCGCACCCTCATCATCGCCGACGAGGGCTCCGAGGTCACCTACATGGAAGGCTGCACCGCGCCCAAGTTCTCCACCTCCACGCTGCACAGCGCGGTCGTCGAACTCGTCGCGCTCAAGGGTGCCAAGATCCAATACATCACCGTCCAAAACTGGGCCAACAACGTCTTCAACCTCGTCACCAAGCGCGGCGTCGCCCACGAGGACGCCGAGATCAAGTGGATCGACTGCAACATCGGCAGCCGCCTCACCATGAAATACCCCGGCGTCGTCCTGAAGGGCAAACGCGCCCGCGGCGAAGTCGTCTCCATCGCCCTCGCCAACGACGGCCAGCACCAGGACACCGGCGCCAAGATGATCCACGCCGCCGACGACACCACCTCCGTCGTCGTGTCGAAATCCATCTCCGTCGGCCAGGGTCGCTCCACCTACCGCGGCCAGGTCCACATCCCGAAGCACCTCAAGGGTTGCAAAAACAACACCGAGTGCGACGCGCTGCTCATCAACAGCAACAGCCGCACCGACACCTACCCGGCCATCACCGTGCGCGGCGACCAGCACGCCACCCAGCACGAGGCCTCCGTGTCCAAGGTCAGCGAAGAGCAGATCTTCTACATGCAGCAACGCGGCCTCACCGAGGCCCAGGCCATGAGCCTCGCGGTCAACGGCTTCGTCAACGACCTCGTCCGCCAGTTCCCCATGGAATACTCGGTCGAGCTCAAGCGCCTCATCGACCTCGAAATGGAAGGCAGCGTCGGCTGATCCAGTTCAGAATAATTAACCACGAAGCACACGAAGAGCACGAAGTCTTCAGCATCATTCAGAGTCTTAAACTTAGTGTCCTTCGTGACCTTCGTGGTTCAAAAACACTCTCCATAAAATGTCCGCACTCATCGACCCTCCCTCCGCCACCGGCATCGACGCCGAGCGCTTCGCCCAGCACCTCTCCCAACGCAGCTACCTGCCCGCCTGGTGGCTCGAAGCCAAGCAGGCCGCCTGGGATCGCTTCGCCGCGCTCCCCTCGCCCGGCCGCACCGACGAGGCCTGGCGCTTCTCCAACACCGCCGGGCTCGACCTCGCCGGCTTCACCCTGCCCGAGGATCACTCCAGCAACGTCCCCCACCTGCCCGACTTCCCGCATGCCGCCGAGATCATCTTCTCCAACCGGCAGGTCATCGGCCGCACCACCGTGCCCGCCGACCTCGCCGCCCGCGGCGTGATCTTCGCCCCGCTCGACGAAGCCCTGCGCGACCACGGCGACATCGTGCAAGCCTGGTTCCAAAAACACCCGGCCGCGCTCGGCGGCGACAAGTTCGTCGCCCTCAACACCGCCTTCACCGCCAGCGGAGCCCTGCTCTACGTGCCCAAGGGCGTCGAGATCGACCTACCCTTCGTCGTCCAGCACACCGTCTCCGGCGCCAACCACTCGGTCTTCCCCCACACGCTCGTCGTGCTGGAGGACAACGCCAAGGCCACCCTCGTCGAGTTCTTCGTCAGCGCCGACGGCCACCGCCACCTCGCCGCCGGAGTCAACGACCTGCACGCCGGCACCGGCGCCAAGCTCACCTACGTGGGCGCGCAAAACTGGTCGGCCGACACCCTCGCCTTCCAGACCAACGCCATCACCGCACAGCAAGACGCCGAGGTCCTCTCGCTCAACGTCCACCTCGGCGGCCGCCAGGTCCGCCACGAGTCGCACACCCGCCTGCTCGGCCCCGGCGCACGCTCCGAGATGCTCGCGCTCTCCGTCGCCGACAAAGCCCAGGAGTTCGACCAGCGCACGCTGCAAACCCACTGCGCCCCGCACGGCTACTCCAACGTGCTCTACAAAAACGCCCTCCTCGACACCGCGAAGACCATCTTCTCGGGCCTCATCGTCGTGGAGCCCGGCGCGCAGAAGACCGACGCCTACCAGAGCAACCGCAACCTCATGCTCTCCGACGAGGCCGAGGCCAACAGCCTCCCCGGCCTGGAGATCGAGGCCAACGACGTGAAGTGTTCGCACGGCTCGACCACCGCCCGCATCGACGCCGAGCAGGAGTTCTACCTGCAAGCCCGCGGCATCGATCCCCGCAAGGCGCACGAACTGCTCGTCTTCGGCTTCTTCGAAGAAGTCCTCGGCCGACTCGCCGACGAATCCCTCCACGACGCCCTCATCGCCCTCATCCGCGGAAAATTCAAAAAATAAGCCCTCCGACCCGGCGGGCTCCACCACCACGCTCTTCATGTCCACCAAAGACCGCTCCCTCTCCCGCGACGTCGTCGCCACCCAGATCCCCTCCGGCGACAAGCACACGCTCTTCGCCGACACCAAGGTGTTCATCCACCAGGTCCTCGGCGGCAGCTACACCGTCCAGACCGACACCGGCCTGTTCCGCATCGACGGCAAGGACGCCGACGCCCTCGGCGAGGAAGTCGTCACCGAGACCGTGCAGGCCGCCACCACCGCCGACGGCGCGCCCGATCCCGAGGCCGTGTGGGACCAACTCAAAAAGGTCTATGACCCCGAGATCCCCGTGAACATCGTGGACCTCGGCCTCGTTTACTCGCTCGACATCAGCAAGGCCGAGGAACCCGAGACCGGCTACAAGGTGGACGTCGCCATGACCCTCACCGCCCCCGGCTGCGGCATGGGCCCGGCCATCGCCGAGGACGCCAAAAACAAGATCCTGCTCATCCCGGGCGTCACCGCCGCCGACGTGCGCATCACCTGGGAACCGGCCTGGAACCAGTCGATGATCTCCGAGGAAGGCAAAATGAAGCTCGGATTGATCTGAAGGACCGTGGGCATTCCTGCCCACGTCGTTGGACTCCACCCCAAAAAACGCGCGCCCCATTCCCCGGGACGCGCTTTTTTTTGGCGGGCGAACATCGCTCTGGACGAGCGGAAGTGCCCGCCCCTCCCCGGTGAACCCGAAACGAACGCTACGAAAACCAGCCGTAGGGGCGGGGCTCGTCCACGCCCTGGATCGGAGGCCGCCGGGCGCGGCCCGATCCCGCCTTTATGCCTACGCCTGCGGCACGACCAGCGCGTAGTGCTCCGAGCAGGACGCGCTGTCGCGTCTGCCGTTCCACCCCACCCGGCACGCGCCGTGGGCGTCGCCGAGCGCGCCCGCACCGATGATCAGATCCAGGTAAAACGCATCACCGGCCTTCGCTTGCACACCCAGTTTGGCGAGGTCGCAACGCAGCGTGAAATCGTAGCCGCCCTTGTCGATCTTCACCTTGAACTCCACGGCCTTCGTCGGCTTGCGGACGTTGTCGAGCACCGTCGCCCCCTTGGTCCGCGGCAGCAGGAAAAACTGCCGCGTGCTCCCGCCGCCGCGCGCCGGGCGCAGGAAGAGCTCAATCACCGACGCCGTCCACGGCGCGCCCAGGTCGATCTTCACCGACGTGTCGATCACCCGACCCGATAGCTCCAGACGCGAGCCCCTCAGTTTCAGTCCGCCCTTGAGCAGCGTGTTGGCCATGAAATCGACCTGCACCGGCGCCGGCTCGCCGCCCGGGACAACCTCCACCACGCGCGGCGGATTAAAGACATAGTCGCGGCTCAACACGCGCGCGTCCGCGCTCACGGCGCGCAACGCCAGCGAGCCGGCGGCCGCCGGTTGCAGCACCACGCGTTTTTTCAACGTCGCGCCCGCAGCCACCTTGACCGAGAGCGCGCCGCCCTTCGCCGGCACCGCGCCGGTGTCGGCGGCGAATGACAGCTTGCCGGCGAACGCCTTGTCGCCGTGGTTGACGACGGTGACGGTGAGCGCGATCGGCTTTCCCGTGATCGCCGACAACGTCGCCTCCGGCTCCAGCGACACGATCACCTTGTCGCCCGTGCCCGCGCGAGAGCGGCCGGTGCCGGCGATCACCGGGGCGAATTCACCTAGCAGGCCGACTTTCTGGTGCGCCTCGATCAGCTCGTCGCACATCGCCCAGATCTTGTCCAACGGCAGCGTCGCCGCCGCGTGCGGATCGGTCATCACCGCGTGGTAAATGTGCTCGCGTTTGCCGGTCAGCGCGGCGGCCACGGTGAGCTCCTGCACGTTGACGTTGGTGCGGCAAATCGCGGCCAGCTGCGGCGGCAGGTCGCCGATGTGCGTGGGTTGCAAACCCTGCGCATCCACCAGCACCGGCAGCTCCACGCAGCAACGATCCGGCAGGTTGGTGATGAGCCCGCTGTTGGGCACGTTGCCGTAGATCACGCGCGGCGTGTTCGTCTCCATCGAGTGAATGATGAAGCTGCCGTATTCGTGCGTCTGCGGGTTGACGGTGATGTCGCCGTCGTCGCCGATCAGCTCGGCCTCGGCCTTCTTCCACGTCGCGATAATCGACTCGCAACGACGCAGGTATTCGTCGATCGGGATGTCGAATTTGTTAATGATCTCCTTCCCGTGATGGATGAAGTGCGGGTTGTATTCGCTCTGATGCTCCGAGGACTCGGTGACGAAATAACCCAGGCGGCGCATCATCTCGAAGCGCACCTTGTCCTGCGTGAACGACGCATCGTCGAGCAGGTTGAACAGCAGCGGATACGCGTCCTGCCCGCGATACTTGTAGTCGAGGAAGAACGCCATGTGGTTGATGCCCGCCACGCGGTAGGTGACGTGCCGCATGTCGAGCCCGGCGTAGTTGGCCAGCTGCTGACTGGTGCCCTGCACGCTATGACACAGGCCCACCGTCGGCACGCCCACCGCGTGATCGACCGCCATGCAGAGCATCGCCATTGGATTCGTGTAATTCAAAAACGTGCAGCCCGGCGCGCCCACCTCGGCGATGTCGCGGGCGATCTCCAGCGTCTTCGGGATCGTGCGCAACCCGCGGAACACACCGCCCACGCCGAGCGTGTCGCCGATGGTCTGGAGCAGGCCGAATTTGCGCGGGATCTCAAAATCGATGACCGTTCCCGGCTTGTAGCCGCCGACCTGAATCGTGCAGATCACGTAATTGGCGCCGGCGATGGCCTGGCGCCGGTCGAGCGTCGCCTCGATGCGGGCCTTCACCCCGAGCTTGCGCACCACGCGCTCGGCCATGACGCGCGCCGTCTCCAGCCGCGCCGGATCGATGTCCATCAGCGCGATGGTCGCGTCGCTCAATTCGGGAAATTGCAGGATGTCGGAGATCAGGTTCTTCGCGAACACGACCGAGCCGGCGCCGATCAGGGTGATTTTAGCCATGGGAGGAGGGTGTGGGTTTCAGGAAGTCCGCACGAGCGGATTGCCCCGACCCAACACCATCCCGGCGACCGACGCGGACATGAAAAGTTTGATATGCGATGTGCAATTTGTGATGAACAGACATGCCCGAGATTGTTTTTCCCAGGGTGATAAACACCGACGACGAGGTGCGCGTCTCCCCCGCCTACCGCTATCGCAACGTCAATCGCGGCGGCGCGCACATGATCGCCATTCAGCAAACGGTCAGAGGGCGCGGTTGGTTTTCCGACCACCGCGGCACGCACGACGTGCCGGCCGGCCACGCCATGCTTTTCACCCACGACGAGCCCACCGCCTACGGTTACCCGGAGGACTCCACCGAACCGTATGCTTTGCGTTATGTGACCATAAACATCGCCGGCCTCGCTCCGCTGTTCGACCGCCTGCGGCGGGATTTCGGCTCGGTCGTCAGCCTGCCCGACGCCTCCGAGGCCGGCGCGCTTTACGGCGAACTCCATGAGCGCTTTGCCCGGCGCACCTTCAGCGACCATCTCCACGAGGCCGAGCTGATCCACCGCCTGCTCATCGCCCTCTACCGTGAACAGGTTCACGGCGCCCGCACCAGCGACCCCATCGAGTTCGGCCACCACTACCTGCGCAGCCACTTTCGCTCGCCGATCAACCTCAAGGGCGTCGCCGAAAAATGCGGCGTCAGTCGCGAGCACTTCATCCGCGAGTTTTCCCGTCGCTACCGCGAGTCGCCC
>Ga0079224_100007318_pt1 | contig 14795 bp, 11 predicted proteins | sample Stecom2015_FD_80414 | JGI IMG/M metagenome (GOLD analysis project Ga0079224, IMG submission 80414) | Agricultural soil microbial communities from Utah to study Nitrogen management - Steer compost 2015 | ecosystem: Environmental > Terrestrial > Soil > Agricultural land | place: USA: Utah...
CAGTCCACGCGGAAGGTGTCGCCGGGCCTGACGCTGACGGCCGGCGGGATGTCCGGGTGCCAGCGGTTGTGACCGAGGATCTTCTGCTCGGTGAAGGGCTTCGCGGAGTCGCGGGGGAACACGTTCTGGGGCATGCTTCTCCTTCCACAGCGACGGGTCCGCGGATCGGCCCCGCCGGGTCCTGGGCCGGTCTCAGGGACGCGGCAGCCGCGCGTGGCGCGGGTCCGTCGAGGTGCGGGTCGCGGCGGAGCGGGCCCCGGGGACGCGGTCGACGACGGCGGGTTCGTGGGCGCTGCTCGCGGCGCGGTCCAGCAGCTGTCCGGCGGTCGAGCCGAGCCGGCCGAGGCGCGGGGCGCTCATCCGCCGACGGGCCGGCGCCCCGCAGTCGGGGCAGAGGAGGTCCTCGTCGCGGGCGCTGATGGGCACCGACCGCTCGTACTCGTGCGCGCTCTCACAGCGGAACTCGTAGATCGGCATCGGACCCTCCTGTCGCCTGCGTCACATCTCCGGGATGGCCCCGCCATAGGCAACTCGCGGCGGTTCCGCGACGCCTCCGGCGACCGGGCGGTCGCCGGGCGGGAGCGGGGCGGGAGTCGGGTGGGAGCGGGACCGGTGCCGGGCGCGGAGCAGGGACTGGGCGGGAGCCGGCTCAGAGCGGGAGCTTGAACCCGAGGTGGCTCGGGGCGTAGCCGAGCCGGGTGTAGAAGCGGTGGGCGTCCGTGCGGGCGGCATCGGTGGTGAGCTGGGCGAGGGCGGCGCCGCGCTCGCGCCCCCAGCGATGGACCCACCGCATCAGCGCGGTCCCGAGGCCGCTCCCCCGCGCGCCCGCGGCCACGCGCACCGACTCGATCTGCAGACGCAGCGACCCTCCGCGGGAGAGGGACGGCAGCAGCGTCAGCTGCAGCGTGGCGAGCAGCGCGCCCGCCTCGTCGCGCGCCGCGAGCAGGAGATGCGCGGGATCCTGGTCGATCGCCGCGAAGGCCCGGCGATAGGGGCCGAGCTCCGGGGCCTCCCGCTCCCGGCCCAGCACGTCGTCGGCGAGCAGGGCGACGAGCTCGGGCAGGTCCGCCTCGCGCGCGCGGTGCAGGGCGACGGGGCCGGTGGGGAGGTCCAGGATGTCGAGAGCGGTCATGACGCCATTGTGCGTGTGCCCGCCAGGGGGCGGGCACGCGCTCCGGGTTCCCGTCCTCGGCAGAATGGCCCCATGAACGCGTCTCCGTCCTCCGCCACGCCCTTCTCCCCCGGCACGCCCCGCAGCGCGCAGCTGTCCTTCTCGGACCAGCCGGCCTGGATCGTCGCCGACGAGGTGGTGGGCGGCTGGACCCTCCTGATCGGCGGCGTGGAGCAGTCCCACGTCGACCTCGAGGACCCGACGCGGCTCGTCCACGAATACCTGCGCCGGATGGGCAACGTGCTGGACCTGGTGCGGCCGGCCGGGGCGCCGCTGCGCATCGCGCACCTCGGCGGCGGGGCGCTGACCCTGGTCCGCTACGTGCAGGCGACGAGGCCCGGCTCCGCGCAGCTGGTGATCGAGATCGAGCGGGAGCTGCCCACCCTCGTCACCACCGCGCTGCCGCTGCCGGAGGGCACGGAGCTCGAGGTGGTCATCGGGGACGCGCGCGAGGAGCTCGCCGCGCTCGGGGAGCGGGAGTTCGACGTGATCGTGCTCGACGTCTTCTCCGGCCAGGACTCCCCCGCCCATCTCGCCGAGGCCGCGTTCTACCGCGAAGCCCTCTCCCACCTGGGGGCCGACGGGCTGCTGATGGTGAACGTCGGCGACGACGCGGGGCAGCTCTTCCTCGCCGCGCAGGTGCGGGAGCTCGAGGCCGCCGCGGCGGTGGTGGGCGTGCCGGGGGTGTGGACGCTCACCGATGCGCAGCTGCTGACCCGCCCGGCCGACGGGAACATGGTGCTGCTGGCCGGCGGGGCGCTCGCCGCCCCGGACGTGACGGACTGGCGTGAGGCATGGCTCGCCGCCGGACCGCATCCCGCCGCGGTGCTCGACCCGACCGAGACCGACCGAGCCTTCGGCGCCTCGCGCTCCCGCTCCTGACGGGGCGAGCCCGCCCACGCGCCCGTCCAGGCGGGCCTGAGCCCACGTAGCCCGTCCACGCGCGGTGCCCCTGCCCGTCCGGCGAGACTCGCCCGCCCAGTTCACCGATCCCTGGCAGAGACGCCAGGTATCGGTGCATTCGAGGCAGCGGTGCCGCGTGTCTCCAGGTCCCGGGATCATCCCTCCCGGGACCACGCGTCTGCCACGACGACGGCCGCCGCCCCGGTGACGGGGCGACGGCCGTCGTGGCGAGGGCGGCTCAGACCAGTTCGATGCGGGCGCCGGGGTCGTTCATCACGATCACCGGGGTCACGGTCGGGTGCCCGGCCGCACGGATCGCGGCGAGGTCGGCGCGCAGCAGCGGCGTGCCGGCGACGACGCGATCACCGGTCGCGACGAGGGTCTCGAAGCCGTGCCCCTTCATCTCCACAGTGTCCAGGCCCACGTGGATCAGCACCTCGACGCCGTCCTCGAGGGTCAGCGCGACGGCGTGACCGGTGGGGAACACGTGGGCGACGGTGCCCTCGGCCGGGGCGAGCACGAGCCCGTCGCTCGGCTCGATCGCGATGCCGGGACCCATGACCCCCTGGGCGAAGGTCGGGTCCGGCACCTGGTCGAGCGGCACCGAGGTGCCCTCGACGGGCCGGCGCAGGCGCACGAGGGAGGAGGCCCGCAGCGCGGTGGCGCTCCCGCCTCCCGCCTCGTCGGCGTCCTGCTCCTCGAGGGCGCGGACGTCCTCCTCGGCGACGGGCCGGTCCGTGCCGCTCATGATCCGCTCCATCGCGTCCTTCACGAACTGGACGGAGGTCCCGTAGATCACCTGGACGGAGTGCCCGCCGGGCTTCATGGTCCCGGCGGCGCCCGCGCGCTTCAGCGCCGCCTCGTCGACCTTGGAGACGTCCGCGAGCTCCATCCGCAGGCGCGTCGCGCAGTTCTCGAGGTCGGTGATGTTCGAGGCGCCGCCGAGGGCGGCGAGGAAGGCGGTCGCGGTCGCGGCGTACCTGCCGTCGCTCGCGGCGTCCTCCCCCTCGACCCGGCCGTCGAAGGAGTCGTCGCGGCCGGGGGTCTTCAGGTCGAACCTGAGGATGATCCAGCGGAAGGCGAGGAAGTAGACGGCGAACCAGAAGATGCCCATCAGCGGGATCGCCCACGGGTTCTGCGCCATGGGGTTCACCCAGCCGAGGACCAGGTCGATGAACCCGCCGGAGAAGCCGAAGCCCATCCGCACCGGCAGCAGCGCGCTGATCGCCATGGAGATGCCGGTGAACAGCGCGTGGAGCACGTACAGGCCGGGGGCGAGGAACATGAACGCGAACTCGAGCGGCTCGGTCACGCCCACGAAGAACGCGGCGACGGCGCTGGAGAAGAGCACGCCCGCGGCGACCTTGCGCCGCGAGGTCCTCGCGGTGACGTACATGGCCAGGGCCGCACCGGGCAGTCCGAACATCATGATCGGGAAGAAGCCGGTCATGTACTGGCCGGTGACGCCGTAGGTGCCGGAGCCGTCCAGGAAGTTGCCCAGGTCGTTGATGCCGGCCACGTCGAACCAGAACACGGAGTTCAGCGCGTGGTGCAGGCCCAGCGGGATCAGCAGGCGGTTCAGGAAGCCGTACAGCCCCACGCCCACGGGGCCCAGCGTCAGGATGAACTCGCCGAAGGCGACGAGTCCCGAGAACACCAGCGGCCAGATGAAGAACAGGGCGAGCGCGAGCACGAGGGAGAGACCGGCGGAGACGATCGCGACGGAGCGGCGGCCGGAGAAGAAGGCGAGCGCGTCCGGCAGCTCGGTCTCCTTGAAGCGGTCGTAGGACCAGGCACCGATCAGGCCGCACAGGATGCCCACGAAGACGTTCTCGAGATTCGAGAAGGCGAGGTTCACCTCGGCCTCCTCGACGCCCTGGAACAGGGCGACGTTCTCGGGCGCCAGCAGCGTGGTCACGACCAGCCAGGAGACGAGGCCGGCGAGCGCGGAGGTGCCGTCCGGCTTGGTCGCCATGCCGAGCGAGACGCCGATCGCGAACAGCAGCGGCAGGTTGTCCAGGAGCGCGCCGCCGGCGGTCTGGAAGAACACGCCGACGAGGTTCGCGTCGTTCCCGGTGGCGGTGAGGATCCAGTAGCCGATGCCGCTGAGGATCGCGGCGACGGGGAGGACGGCCACGGGCAGCATCAGCGATCTGCCCAGGCGCTGGAAGAACTTCATCGTTGCCTCTCGGAGGTGGGGCACGACGGAGCCCGCGGTGGGGCCGCGGGGCGGGGCGCGCCCGGTGTTGTCAGGGTCGGTGCGGGGCGCGGTGGGTCCCGCTCCCGGGTCCGGGATCGCGCCGACGTGCGGTGGCGGCGCGGCAGGACCTGCCAGGTGCCCGTCAGACCGGCGGCGTCGCCGAACAGGGTCCCGGCGCGGGGGCCGACGGCATTCTCGGGCCGCGTGGACGCTATCACGCCGGCGCCCCCGGCCCCGACGGCCGGCTCCGGGGCCGGCACGCCCCCGCCGGCTCCCTCTCTTACTGTGCATACAGCCGCAGTCAGCCAGCACGGAGATCCTCGCGACCCTCGCCGAAACACCCCCTCTCTGCATACACTCATGCCATGCGGGCCAGTGACCGCGCCTACACGACGCTGCGCGAGGAGATCATCGACGGCTCCCTCGCGCCCGGCGCCGTGCTGGGCGAGGTCGAGCAGTCCCAGCGCCTGGGCCTGTCCCGCACCCCGCTGCGCGAGGCACTGGCCCGACTGGTCTCCGACGGGCTCGCCGAGCCCGCCGCAGGCCGCGGGATCGTCGTCACCGCCGTCTCCCTCGAGGAGGCCGCTCCGCTGTTCGACCTCCGCATCGCGCTGGAGACCCTCGCCGCCCGTCGCACGGCGGAGCGCATAGCACGGTCCGACGGGACGCCCGGCGCGCGGGGCGGGGCCGACGCCTTCGCGGCTCTCGCCGACCGCTTCGAGCAGGCGCGCGGCCTCCTCGCCGCCGGCACCGACCCCACCGCCTACTACGCCCTGACCCGCGAGCTCGACGCCGCGCTGGACGCCGCCTGCGGGAACGACTATCTCGCCGAGTCCCTGCGCGGCCTGCGCCTGCACCTGGGCCGGCTGCGACGCCTGGCGCGCAACTCCCCGGACCGCCTCGCCGACTCCGCCCGCGAGCACGCCGACATCGCCCGCGCGATCGCCTCGGGGGATCCCGAGCTCGCCGCGGCGAGCACCCTCGTCCACCTCCGCCGCGCCCTCGCCCACCTGCAGGGCGCCGGCATCCCCACAGACTCCACCGCACTCGCCGCATCCGCCGAACCCGCCCACCAGGAGGCCACCGCATGATCGACCACGACGTCCGCGTCCACCGCTCCGAGGAGAACCTCGCCCACGAGGACCAGCTGGCCTGGAAGATGGCGCAGGTCGCCGTCGACCCGGTCGAGGTCGAGCCCGAGGTCGCCGAGATGGTGATCAACCGCGTCATCGACAACGCCGCCGTCGCCGTCGCCTCCCTCGCCCGCGCCCCGATCGTCTCCGCCCGCGCCCAGGCGCTCAGCCATCCCGTCCCCGCCGGCGGCACCGGCTCGAGCATCTTCGGCCTCGAGACGCGCACCTCCCCCGAATGGGCCGCCTGGGCCAACGGCGTCGCCGTGCGCGAGCTCGACTACCACGACACCTTCCTGGCCGCGGACTACTCCCACCCCGGCGACAACATCCCGCCGCTGCTGGCCGTCGCCGAGCACGCCGGCCGCACCGGCGCCGAGCTGCTGCGCGGCATCACCACCGGCTACGAGCTGCAGGTGGACCTGGTGCGCGCGATCTGCCTGCACGAGCACAAGATCGACCACGTCGCCCACCTCGGCCCGTCGGCCGCCGCCGGGATCGGCACGCTGCTGGGCCTTCCCGCGGAGACGATCTTCCAGGCGATCGGGCAGGCGCTGCACACCACCACTGCCACCCGCCAGTCCCGCAAGGGCGAGATCTCCACCTGGAAGGCGCACGCCCCCGCCTTCGCCGGGAAGATGGCCGTGGAGGCGGTGGACCGGGCGATGCGCGGCCAGACCTCCCCGGTCCCGATCTACGAGGGCGAGGACGGGGTGATCGCCTGGCTGCTGGGCGGCCCGGACGCCCGCTACACGGTGCCGCTGCCCGGGCCCGGCGAGGCCAAGCGCTCGATCCTGGACACCTACACCAAGGAGCACTCGGCCGAGTACCAGGCGCAGGCCTGGATCGACCTGGCCCGGCGCCTGCACGCCGAGCACCCCGAGCTCGCCGACCCCGCGAACGTCGACTCGATCCTGCTGCGCACCTCGCACCACACCCACTACGTGATCGGCTCGGGCGCGAACGACCCCCAGAAGTACGACCCGACCGCGTCCCGCGAGACGCTCGACCACTCGATCCCGTACATCTTCACGGTCGCCCTGCAAGACGGGACCTGGCACCACGTCGACTCCTACGCCCCCGAGCGCGCCGCCCGCGAGGACACCGTCGCGCTGTGGCAGAAGGTCACCACCGAGGAGGACGCGGAGTGGACCCGCCGCTACCACTCCCTGGACCTCACCGAGAAGGCCTTCGGAGGCGAGGTCGTGATCACCCTGGCCGACGGGACCACGCTGCGCGACGAGATCGTGGTGGCCGACGCGCACCCCCAGGGCGCCCGGCCCTTCGCCCGCGCGCAGTACATCGACAAGTTCCGCTCCCTCGCGGACGGCGTGCTCGAGGAGCGCGAGATCGCCCGCTTCCTCGACGCCGCGGAGAACCTCGCCGCGCTGCCCGCCGGCGAGCTGCACCGCCTGAACGTCCTGGCCGCCCCCGGCGTGCTCGACCCGTCGGCCGCCCCGAAGGGACTGTTCTGATGCTGTCGGCGACCCGCACCCCCGCGCAGAAGCGCCAGGACCTGCGCTCCCTGCTCACCCCCGGCGCCGCGCAGCCCTTCCCCGGCGCGTTCACGCCGCTGTCCGCGAAGCTGATCGAGGAGAAGGGCTTCCCCGGGGTCTACATTTCCGGAGCCGTGATCGCCAACGAGCTGGGACTGCCGGACATCGGCCTGACCGCACTCTCCGAGGTCGCGACGCGCGGCGCCCAGATCGCCCGCGCCACGGACCTGCCCTGCCTGATCGACGCCGACACCGGCTTCGGCGAGCCGATGAACGTGGCCCGCACGATCCAGGAGCTCGAGGACGCAGGGCTCGCCGGCTGCCACATCGAGGACCAGGTCAACCCCAAGCGCTGCGGGCACCTGGACGGCAAGACCATGGTCGACCTCGACACGGCGACCAAGCGGATCCGCGCCGCCGCCGACGGCAGGCGCGACCCCGGCTTCCTGGTCATGGCCCGCACCGACCTGCGCGCGACCGACGGCCTGCCCGCCGCGATCGACCGGATGAAGGCGCTGGTGGACGCGGGAGCCGAGGCGATCTTCCCCGAGGCGCTGGCGGACCTCGGCGAGTTCGAGCAGGTCTGCGCGGCGCTGAACGTCCCGGTGCTCGCGAACATGACCGAGTTCGGGAAGTCCCAGCTGCTCACCCGCGAGCAGCTCGCCGAGGCGGGCGTCGCGATGGTGATCTACCCGGTCACCCTGCTGCGCGCCGCGATGGGCGCGGCCGAGCGGGTGCTGGAGACGATCCTGGAGACCGGCACGCAGGAATCCCGCGTCCCGGAGATGCTCACGCGTGCGCGGCTGTACGAACTGGTGGACTATGAGTCCTACAGCCGCTTCGACGCCTCGGTCTTCGACTTCGAGGTCCCCGCCGCGCACGATGCCGCGCAGACGCCGCCCGCCCAGACACCGCCGTCGACGAAGGAGTGAGCCCCATGAACCACGCCACCGACACCCCCGAGATCAGGAAGGGCCTGAACGGCGTCGTCGCCGACGTCTCCGCGATCTCGAAGGTGAACCCCGAGACCAACTCGCTGCTCTATCGCGGCTATCCCGTCCCGCAGCTCGCCGCGACCCAGCCCTTCGAGGCGGTCGCCCATCTGCTGTGGACCGGGGAGCTGCCCGGCGAGGCCGAGCTCGCCGCGCTGCAGGAGCGCTTCCGCGCCCACCGCGACCTCGACCCGACGGTCAGGCAGGCGCTCGACGCGCTGCCGACGACCTGCCACCCGATGGACTCGGTGCGCACCGCCGTCTCGGTGCTCGGAGCACTGGACCCCGACGCGGAGGACTCCTCCCCCGAGGTCGAGCTCGCCAAGGCCGAACGGCTCACCGCGCAGCTGCCGGCCGTGATCGCCTACGAGCAGCGAAGGCGCCGCGCCGGCGGACCGACCGAGCCGGTCCCCGCCCGAGCGGACCTCGACCACTCCCAGAACTTCCTGTGGATGACCTTCGGCGAAGAGGCGGCGCCCGAGGTGGTCGACGCCTTCCGCGTCTCGCTGATCCTCTACGCCGAGCACTCCTTCAACGCCTCGACCTTCACCGCCCGCGTGATCACCTCGACCCTCGCCGACCTCCACTCCGCCGTGACCGGGGCGATCGGCGCGCTCAAGGGCCCGCTGCACGGCGGGGCGAACGAGGCGGTCATGCACACCTTCGACGAGATCGGGATCCGTCCCGAGGAGACCGGCGCCGAGGCGAAGGAGCGGGCGAGGGCCTGGATGGAGGACGCCCTCGCGCAGAAGAAGAAGGTGATGGGCTTCGGCCACCGCGTCTACAAGCACGGCGACTCGCGCGTGCCCACCATGAAGCAGGCGCTGGACACGATGATCGCCCACACCGGCCGCGACGAGATCCTGGGCCTGTACGACGGCCTCGAGCAGGCGATGGACGAGGCGAAGGGCATCAAGCCGAACCTCGACTATCCCGCCGGTCCCGTCTACCACCTGATGGGCTTCGACACCGAGCTGTTCACGCCGCTGTTCATCGCGGCGCGGGTGACCGGGTGGACGGCCCATGTGATGGAGCAGCGGGCGTCGAACGCGCTGATCCGCCCGCTGTCGCAGTACGACGGGGTGGACGAGCGCCCGGTGCCCGGCGCCTGATCCGGGCCGTGCGCCCCGCCCGTGCGCCGGGTCCCGGCGCTCAGGAGCCGGGGAGGTCGGGCAGGGCCGCGGCGGCGGCGCGGATGTGCTCCGCGGTCAGCCTCGCGGCCTCCTCGGCCTCCCCAGCCCGGAGCGCGTCGAGGATCTCCCGGTGCTGGGCGCGGAGCATGTCGGCCATCGCGTCCCAGTCCTCGACCTTGGTGAAGGCCTCGAGGATCGGCGCGCGCAGGGAGGCGCGGATCGCCCCGGTCATCTCCGCGAACAGCGCATTGCCCCCGGCGCGGGCGATCGCGACGTGGAACTCGGTGTCCGCGTCGTTGAAGTCCTCTCGGCTCGCACCGGGACCGTCCATCCTCGCCAGGAGCTCCTCGAGCTCCGCGAGCGCCTCCGCGTCCGCGCGCTCCGCGGCGAGCGCGGCGCTGGCCCGTTCGAGCAGGACCCTCGTCTCGACCACGTCGTGGACGGGGAAGTTCGCGAGGGCGACGTGCAGCCGCAGGAAGCGCTCGAGGGCGGCGCGGGGCAGCGCGGCGACGAAGGTGCCGGCCCCGCGTCCGGAGCCGACCTCGGAGCGGAGCACCCCGTGGGCCTCGAGCACCCGGATCGCCTCGCGCACCCCGGTGCGGCTCACCTGCAGCCGGGAGGCCAGCTCCCGCTCGGGCGGGAGCAGGTTCCCGACGACCAGCGCACCGCTCATGATCTGGTCCTCGATCGCGTCGATCACCAGCTCGTGGGTGCTGCGGCGGGACACGGGTCCCCAGGCCGCGCCGCCGGCCCCGGCCGTACTCCGATGCGGTCCGTCCTCCGAGTGGTGCGCGTTCTCGACCATGGGCCCGTTCTAGCACAGCCGGCTCCGCGCGCGCACGGCCCTTCTCTCCGACGACCCGCGCTCGACGCGTCCCGCCCCGGGCCCGTCCCGTCCGGGACTCCCCGGGAGGGGGCTTGCCTCGCCGCCGCCCTGGCCCTACGATCGCCATGTGGTCGGACCACACCGTGGTCCCCCGCTCCCACTCCCCTCACGACTCACCAGGCACGACATCGACGGCGATGCAGTGCAGCACCGCCGCTGACGTGCCTCGGAGGTTCCCATGTACACCCCAGACCTCGCACCGCTGGCCGGCAGCCTGATGCTGTCCTCGCTCGTCGCGATCCTCCCCCTGCTGACGATCTTCGTGACCCTCGGAGTGCTGCGCTGGAAGGCGCACTGGGCCGGCCTCTCGGCGCTGGCCGTCGCAGGCCTGGTCGCCGCGGTCGTCTACGGCATGCCTCTGGACCTCGTCGCCCTCTCCGCCTCTCAGGGGTTCGCCTTCGGGCTCTTCCCGATCATGTGGATCGTGCTGAACGCGATCTGGCTGTACGAGCTCACCGTCCGCAGCGGACGCTTCGAGGACCTCCGCCTGGTCATCGACAAGATCTCCGACGATCCGCGCGTCCAGGCGATCATCATCGCCTTCTGCTTCGGCGGCCTGCTCGAGGCCCTCGCCGGCTTCGGCGCCCCCGTCGCGATCACCGGCGTGATGCTGATGGCCGTCGGCTTCACCGCGATGCGCGCCGCGACCGTGGTGCTCATTGCCAACACCGCCCCGGTCGCCTTCGGCGCGATCGCGATCCCGATCATCACCGCCGGCAACCTCACCGGCATCCCCTACCAGCACATCGGCGCGATCATCGGCCACCAGGCGCCGTTCCTCGCCGCAGTGGTGCCGCTGTTCCTCGTGCTGCTGGTCGACGGACGCCGCGGGGTGCGCCAGCTGTGGCCGCTCGCGCTGGTGGTCGGCCTCGTCTTCGCGATCAGCCAGTACCTCTCCTCGAACTTCATCTCCGTCGAGCTCACCGACATCATCGCCTCCCTCGCCGGGCTCGGCGCCGCGGTGCTGATGCTGCGCGTGTGGACGCCCGTCGGCGGCGCGGATGCGCTGGCGAACATGCGCCGCGAACGGGAGAGCGAGCAGGCGGACGCCCCGCGCGACGGGACCGGCGCCGTCGCGGTCGCCACCCGCACCCGCTCTGTCCTGACCCCGGGCCGCGTTCTCATGGCCCTGTTCCCCTACCTGCTGGTGATCCTGGTCTTCTCCGCCTCGAAGCTGGTGCCCGCGCTGAGCGCCTTCCTCGCCTCGACGGATCTGAAGATCCATTGGCCGGGCTTGGACGGCCGGGTGCTCACCGCCGCCGGGGAGGTCTCCACCAGCACCGTGTACACCCTCCAGTGGCTCTCCTCGCCGGGCACCCTGCTGCTGCTCACCGGGATCGTGGTGGCGCTCGTCTACCGCCTCAGCGCGCGGGACGCCGTCGACGTGTACGTCACCAACCTCGTGAAGATGCGCTGGTCGATCCTGACCGTCGCCGCGGTGCTCGCGCTCGCCTACGTCATGAACCAGTCGGGCCAGACGATCACCATCGGCACCTGGATCGCCGGCACCGGCGCCGCCTTCGCGTTCCTCTCCCCGATCCTGGGCTGGCTCGGCACCGCGGTCACCGGCTCGGACACGAGCGCCAACGCCCTGTTCGCGACGCTCCAGCAGACCGCCGCCGAGAAGGCCGGCCTCGACCCGGCGCTGCTGGTGGCCGCGAACACCTCCGGCGGCGTGGTCGGCAAGATGATCAGCCCCCAGAACCTCACCATCGCGGCCACGGCCGTGGGCCTGGTCGGCCAGGAGTCCGCCATCTTCCGCCGCGTCATCTGGTGGAGCCTCGGCATGCTCGTCGCGCTGTGCCTGCTGGTCGGGCTGCAGTCCTCGGTGCTGTCCTGGATGATCCCCGCCCCCTGACCCGACCCCGCCCGCTCCGCACGACCGCCCGACACGAAGGAGGACCCATGGTCCAGCGTCAGATCCCCCGTCCCGCCGAGATCCTCGAGCTCATGCAGTTCAAGCGGATCGACCTCGACGCCAAGCGGCGCCGCCTGTCCGCCGCGCTCACGATCGAGGACCTGAGGAGGATCGCGAAGCGACGCACGCCCGCCGCGGCCTTCGACTACACCGACGGCGCCGCCGAGGGAGAGATCTCCATGCGCCGCTCCGTCGAGGCCTTCGAGGACGTCGAGTTCCACCCCTCGATCCTGAACGACGTCTCCCATGTGGACGCCACCGCGCAGATCCTCGGCGGCAGCTCCGCCCTCCCCTTCGGCATCGCGCCGACGGGCTTCACGCGCCTGATGCAGACCGAGGGCGAGGTCGCCGGGGCCGGCGCCGCCGGGGCCGCGGGCATCCCCTTCACCCTCTCGACGCTCGGCACCACCTCGATCGAGGACGTGAAGGCCGCGAACCCGCTGGGGCGGAACTGGTTCCAGCTGTACGTGATGAACGAGCGGGAGGTCTCCTTCGGCCTGGTCGAGCGCGCCGCGCGGGCGGGCTACGACACGCTCTTCTTCACGGTCGACACCCCGGTCGCGGGGGCCCGGCTGCGCGATGCCCGCAACGGCTTCTCGATCCCGCCGCAGCTGAGCCTGTCCACCGTGCTGGACGCGGCGCCGCGCCCCTGGTGGTGGTGGGACTTCCTGACCACCCCGAAGCTCGAGTTCGCCTCGCTGAGCTCGACCGGCGGGACCGTCGGCGAGCTGCTGAACTCCGCCATGGATCCCAGCATCGACTACGAGGACCTCGCGCAGATCCGGGAGCTGTGGCCGGGGAGGTTCGCGGTCAAGGGGGTCCAGACCCTCGAGGACGCGAAGCGCCTGGCAGATCTGGGCGTGGACGCGATCGTCCTGTCCAACCACGGCGGGCGCCAGCTCGACCGGGCTCCCGTCCCCTTCCAGCTGCTGCCCGAGGTCGCGCGCGAGGTCGGCGGCGACGTCGAGATCATCCTCGACACCGGGATCCGCAGCGGTGCCGACATCGTCGCCGCGATCGCGCTGGGCGCGGACTTCACCCTCATCGGCCGCGCCTACCTCTACGGCCTCATGGCCGGCGGGAGGGAGGGCGTCGACCGCGCCATCGAGATCCTCGCCGACCAGGTGGTGCGCACCATGAAGCTGCTCCAGGTCCCCACGCTGGCGGACCTCGGCCCCCAGCACGTCACGCAGCTCAGCCGCCTCACCCGGCTCGGCGGGCAGGAGAGCCGCTCCCGGGTGCTCTGACCGAGTGGTCGCGGGGCGCGTCGGCGGGTCCGACGCGCCCCGCCGCCCGTGTACATCGGCGGCGCGGAGTCCTAGGGTCGGGCCATGACCGCCGACGACGCCGCCCCTGCCGCTCCCTCCCCCGCCGACCAGCACGCCCCGGACATCAAGCCGCGCAGCCGCACGGTCACCGACGGCCTGGCCGCCACCACCTCCCGCGGGATGCTGCGCGCGGTGGGGATGGGCGATGCGGACTGGGACAAGCCCCAGATCGGCATCGCGAGCTCCTGGAACGAGATCACCCCCTGCAACCTGTCGCTGGACCGGCTCGCCCGTGCCGCGAAGGAGGGCGTGCACTCCGGCGGCGGGTACCCGCTGCAGTTCGGCACCATCTCGGTCTCCGACGGGATCTCGATGGGGCACGAGGGCATGCACTACTCCCTCGTCTCCCGCGACATCATCGCCGACAGCGTCGAGACGGTGATGCTCGCCGAGCGGCTCGACGGCTCCGTGCTGCTGGCCGGCTGCGACAAGTCCCTGCCGGGGATGCTGATGGCCGCGGCGCGGCTCGACCTCGCGAGCGTCTTCGTCTACGCGGGCACGATCATGCCCGGCCGCGCCTCGCTCACCGACGGCACCGAGAAGGACGTGACGATCATCGACGGCTTCGAGGCCGTCGGCGCCTGTGCGCGCGGGCTGATGAGCCGGGAGGACGTGGGCCGGATCGAGCGCTCCATCTGCCCGGGCGAGGGAGCCTGCGGGGGCTTCTACACCGCGAACACCATGGCGACGGTCGCCGAGGCGATCGGCATGTCGATCCCCGGCTCGGCCACTCCCCCGTCGGCCGACAGGCGCCGCGACGCCGACGCGCGCCGGGCGGGCGAGGCCGTGGTGGGGATGCTGGGACTGGGCATCACGACCTCCGACATCATGACCAAGGCCGCCTTCGAGAACGCGATCAGCGTGGTGCAGGCCTTCGGAGGCTCGACCAACGCGGTGCTGCACCTGCTCGCGATCGCGCACGAGGCGGGCGTGGACCTCACCCTCGAGGACTTCGCCCGGATCGGCGCGAAGGTGCCGCATCTCGCGGATCTCAAGCCCTACGGCCGCTACGTCATGAACGACGTCGACCACGTGGGCGGCGTCCAGGTCGTGATGAAGACGCTGCTGGACGAGGGCCTGCTGGACGGGGACTGCCTGACCGTCACCGGCCGCACGATCGGCGAGAACCTCGAGGTCCTCTCGCCCCGCCCGGCCGACGGGACCGTGCTGCGCCCGGCGACCGCACCGATCGCCCCCACCGGCGGGATCACGATCCTGCACGGCTCGCTCGCCCCGGAGGGCGCGGTGGTGAAGTCCGCCGGCTTCGAGGAGGACGTCTTCGAGGGGACCGCGCGCGTGTTCGAGCGGGAGCAGCAGGCGCTGGACGCGCTGAACGACGGAACGATCGACCACGGCGACGTGGTGGTGATCCGCTACGAGGGCCCCAAGGGCGGGCCGGGCATGCGCGAGATGCTCGCGATCACCGGCGCGATCAAGGGCGCCGGGCTCGGCAAGGACGTGCTGCTGATGACGGACGGCCGCTTCTCCGGCGGGACGACGGGCCTGTGCGTCGGCCACATCGCCCCGGAGGCGGTGGACGGCGGCCCGATCGCCTTCGTGCGCGACGGGGACCGGATCCGCCTGGACGTCGGCGCGGGCACCCTCGACCTGCTGGTCGACGAGGCGGAGCTCGCCGCG
>Ga0079224_100007319_pt1 | contig 14795 bp, 15 predicted proteins | sample Stecom2015_FD_80414 | JGI IMG/M metagenome (GOLD analysis project Ga0079224, IMG submission 80414) | Agricultural soil microbial communities from Utah to study Nitrogen management - Steer compost 2015 | ecosystem: Environmental > Terrestrial > Soil > Agricultural land | place: USA: Utah...
CGGCCGCTTCCCGGGGACCTCCACTACGGGTGGGACGTCGACAGCTACTTCGTCCACGACGTGCCCACCGGGATCGCGGCGGTGAAGCGGCAGACCGGGCGGGCGAAGATCTTCTACTGCGGGCATTCCATGGGCGGGATGCTCGGCTACGGCTACGCGGGCCAGCACGACGATCTCGCGGGCCTCATCACCATCGGTTCGGCGGCGGAGCTGGGACGCGGACTGCGGATGCTGCGGGCCCTCTGTTGGGCCGAGCCCATGTTGCAGCGGCTCGCCGACGCAGGGGTCGGACTTCACAACCTCCGTTCGCGGCTGGGCGAACGTGCCATGCGGTTGCGCGCGCAACTGCAGATGCGCCGCGGACAAGCGGTCGTCGACGAGGCGCCCCGGGACACCGAGGCGTCTTTTGAAATGCCATACGTCCCGATGGAGGCGCTCTACCAGGGGATTGACTGGCTCATGGAGGCCGCCGAGCAGGGCTCGGTCTGGAAGCCGGCCTCGCGCGGATTCAACCTGCTCTCCAACCCGTCACGCTCCGAAGCCGAGCGGTTGAGGTGGCTGCTCCGCAACGGTGGAGAGCGGGAGCCGCGGCGGGTGCTCTCCCAGTTTGCGCGCTGGATACGGCACGACGAGATGAAGTGCTACCGGACGGGCTACGACTTCAAGGAGGGGTACGCGAACATCCGCATCCCCACCGCGATCATCTTCGGGGATCTGGATCCTCTGGCGACGCTCGACTCCACGCGCCGCGTCTATCACGACGCCCAGAGCCAGTACCTCCTGTGGCGGCCGGTGAAGGGCAACAGCCACATCGAGCTCACCATGGGGCATGACATCCGGCAGATCTGCTACGACATCAAGAACCTGATGGAGTACGCCTGCGCACGCGAGCAGCGGCCGCCTTCGCTTCCCCGCATCCGCTGAACCTGAGCGTTGTCGCGTCGGTGAAGGCGGCCGGCGATCGGCTTCTCAGTGGAGGTCGATCCCGAACTGCCGGCGATAGCGGGCGAAGCAGGAGGCACCGGCCTCCAGACGGATCAGCGCGCCCTCGGCAATGGGCTGGGCGTTGCGCGGATCGGCGTCCACCAGGCTCCAGAGCACCTCGCGGTTCCACGCTGCCGAATGCTTCACGTCCAGGACGGCGTGCAGCGCGAAGTAGCGGTACTCGTCCAGTTTCAGCCCGATGCGCTTGAGGGCCTCGACCACCTGGACCGCCCGTCCCGGTGCGGTGAGCTCCACCGCACCCAAGGCCCCGACCGAGTGCATGGCGTAGCGACGTTGGGTCGCCATCGCGACCAGGGCGTTGCCGAGGGCGAGGGACTCCCAGACGGTGGTCTCAATCCGGCTCGATGCGCCGAGGCTCTGGGCCAAGCGCTCCAGCATGGGGCCATGCATGCCGGGTTCCCGACCGCGGCCCATCTCGTCCCAGTAGTTGCGTGCCAGCTCGAGCTTGGCCCGGGTGGGGAGCTGGACCTGGGTGAGGGCGACCAGGTCGTCGAAGCCGGCCTCGCCTGCGACCTCCTGCTCGACGAACCAGCGCAGCTCATCCCGCGAGGCTTCGTTGGCGAGGTAGGGGAAGAGGGGATCTCCCTGGCCGGGGCCGCCGGTCTCCAGGGCCTCGAACCACGCGACGAAGCCGTCGGCATCGGTGGGGGCCTGAGCGGCCCTTTCACACACCTTGGCGCGCTCCTGCTCCAACCATCGGCACTCGATGATGTGCATCCGCGCGTCCCGAAGCAGGTCCTCCCGCCAGGGCGCCTCTCCGCGACCGGCGCGCAGGCGGCTGCGGTTCCAGTGCGCGAGGGCCCGGTGAAGGCGGGTGGGATCTCCCAGTGGGATGTCCGCCGGATCCAACGAACCTTCAAGGTGCTGCTCCTCGCCGGGTTGTGTCGTGCGCAGTCTCATGGCGGGAGGCAGATGCGCATGTTCGCCGACGATGACCACCGGGCCCCCACGTTCGCAGTGAGTGCGACGTGTTGCACGGAACGCCACGACGAGACGGAGGCCTGCCGCTATCAGGTGGCCTGGCAGATCAATCCCCACATGCAGCCCGGAGCCGTCGACCCGGTGGGCGCACAGTCCCAGCACACGGCCTTCGTGAAGGCGCTGAAGGACCTGGGGGCGCAGCTGCTGCCGGTGCCCTTCGTCCACGGCGCCTTCGACTCGGTCTTCACCAAGGATGCAGCCATTCTCACCGAGCACCGTGGCGTCCGCCTCGCGCTCCTCTCCCGCTTCGAGGGAACCGAACGCCGGCGGGAGGAGGTGGCGCGCGGTCGCCACTATGAGCAGCAGGGCTTCTCGGTGATCGACGCCCCGCCGCTGCCGTTGGAGGGAGGCGATGTGGTCCGGCTCTCCGACGGCACGGTCCTGTTGGGCTTCGGACAGCGCTCGTCCCGTGCCGCCGCCCCGGTCCTCGAGTCGTTCATGGCGCAGGAGGTCCTGCCCCTCGAGCTCGTGGATCCCTGGCTCTACCACCTGGACACCGCGCTCACCGCGCTGGATGACGGAACGGTTCTCTGTTGCCGGGAGGCCTTCACCTCACAGGGATTGCAACAGCTCGAGCGCCATCCCGCGGTGAAGGAGCTGCTCTTCGTGCCCCGTGCCGAGGCCTGCCGCTTCGCCCTCAACGTGGTGCAGGTGGGGCGCACGGTCCTGTCGGGGACGCTGAAGGCGCCGGTGCTCAACCGCCTGCTGGAGCGTCGAGGCTTCCGGGTGTGCGTGGTGGACCTCTCCCAGTTCCACCTCGCCGGAGGCAGCGCCGCATGCCTGGTCAGCGAGGTCCACCGCGAAGGGGCGGCGCGACGTCCGAGCCGGTCCTCACGGTGGGCGGGATCCGCCTGATCCCATCGGGGGGCCCCGCTGCGGCGGGAGGTTGTCTCCGGTCCTCGGGACGTTCAGGCGCCAGGGGCGCGGCGGGCCACGAGTGCAACGGCCGCGATGCGCTCCACGCCCGCATACGCGGGGCGCTCGAGCTCCTCGCCGAAGACGTCCGGATCGACCTCCTCGTACTGAAACGTGCCGCCGAAGCGGCGCAGCGCCTCGGACACCGCTTCCCGGAAGAGATCGCGTCCCTCCATGATGGGCGTCCCGGTGTAGAGGACCAGCGCGCCCCCCGGCGCCAGCCGAGGCAATGCCTCAGCTGCAATCCGTGCCGGCAACTCGATCCCGAGCTGGCCCCCGTGGCGATAGGTGCGCTGAGCGTCGTCCACCAGGTAGGGCGGGTTGCTCACGATGAGGTCGAAGGTGCCGTCCAGGGCCTTGAGGACATTGCTCTCATGGACTTCGGCACGCGCCCCGTTGAGCTCCGCGTTGATCGCCGCGTAGCGCAGCGCGCGCGGGTTCAGGTCCACCAGGTGCAGGTGTTCGCACCGGTCCCGGATCGAGAGCAGGCCGGCTCCGGTGCCGGCCCCGATGTCCACGGCGCGCCCGAACCGGCCGGGCAGGTGCTTGAGCAGGCGTGCGAAGCGGTAGGTGTCCGGACCGAAGAAGACCGAGTCCGCCGCGCCGGTGGGAAAGCCCGAATGGACGAGCAGGGTGTCTTCAAGGGACGAGAAGCGCACCCCGCTGCGCATCCGGCCGTCGGGTTCAAGGAGAAGGGCCCCCGCGGCCTCCAACCAGCCGGTCCAGGGGGCGCCAAGGGTCGCGGGATCGAACGGCAGGTTCCAACCGAAGATCTCGCGCAGGGTGCGGCCCTCCCGTGCGCGTGCCACGACCCGCGCGTGGGTCAGCGGCGTGGGGGTGGTGAAGCGATAGCCCTCACCGATCAGGGCACGCCCAAGCTCCAGCAGCGGGCGGTGTTCAGGCGCGATCAGGGGCTCGGACATGGCCGCGACAGCTTGTGGACGGAAGCGGACGCCGCCTACCCGGGGACGCCACGAAGTGATGGGGGCTGAAAGACGGACCGGTGAGAAGAACTTGGGGTCGACAGGCTGCGTGCTAGCGTCCAGGCCCGCATGTCCCGGTCTCCTGTCGCACGCCTCCTGACGCTGTGGTTGCTGCTCGCGCCGACGTGGGCGGTTGCCCAGCGTGCCGAGCTCAACGTGGTGACCTCGGTGACGGTCAACGGAGGGGTCATCGAGGTGCAGGGCAGCCGGAAGGCGCACTTCACCTCCTTCACGATGAGCGATCCCGCGCGGTTGGTGATCGATCTCTCCGATGCCGTCTTCTCCGGCGTTCCCTCCGAGCAGCGCATCGGCAACGGGATCGTCAGCAGCATCCGCACCGCGAGCTACGGCTCGGAGAACTCCGCCATTGCCCGGGTGGTCGTGGGGTTGGTCCGGGAGGATGCCGAGACCGATTTCCGCAGCGAAGGGAACCGGATCATCATCACCGTGCTCGGGACACAGCCCCCGCCTCCGCCCCAGGTTGCCCGGGTTGAAGAGGGTGCCCGTCGGGTGAACGGACGTCCTTCGGAGGCGGCTTCCGAGACGGGTTCCGGCGATCGCGCGGGGGCGGAGGCTCAGGCCCAGGCGGCATCACGGGAGAAGGAAGCGGCCGACGCCCGCGCCGAGGCACAGGGGAGGGCGGAGTCCGAGGCGCGCGCGCACGCGGAGGCGCAGGCCCGGGCGGAAGCCGAGGCGAAGGCCCGGGCTGAGGCGCAGGCCAGAGCTCAGGCCGAAGCCCAGGCGAAGGCCCGGGCGGAAGCGGAAGCCCGCGCGAAGGCAGAGGCCGAGGCACGCGCCAAGGCGGAAGCGGAAGTCCGCGCGAAGGCAGAGGCCGAGGCCCGCGCGAAAGCAGAGGCCGAGGCACGTGCGAAGGCCGAAGTGGAAGCCCGCGCGAAGGTAGAGGCCGCGGCACGTGCGAAGGCCGAAGTGGAAGCCCGCGCGAAGGCCGAGGCCCGCGCGAAAGCCCAGGCGGAGGCGGCGGCGAAGCAGGCAGCGGCAGAGCGCGCGAGGCAGGCCGAGGCCCACGCGGAGGCCGCGCAGCGAGCCCGGGCCGAGGCGGCAGAGCGCGCACGACGCGAGGCGGCTGAGCAGGCCGCCCGGGAGCGGGCCCAGCGCGAGGTGGCAGCGGAGCAGGCGCAGCGGCGCACCGAACGCACGGCACCTCCCACCGGTCCGGGCACCACCGCACGCCCCACGTCCCCCAGCCGTGAGGCGGCGCACGCGGGTGGGCCTTCCCAGGCGGGATCGGGGACGGTCGCCATGATCGGATTCTCACCGCGGCCGACGCACTCCCGGGTCTCTGTGCGGACCGACGTTCCGGTGCGCTGGCGGGTGTTTGAGGAGCGCGCCACCACGGTGATCCTCGAGCTGCTCGACACCGGGATCGGCTCCCGTAACAACACCCTTCCCCTGCAGACCGGCTTCTTCGAGACCGCCGTCCAGAAGGTTCAGGCGAGCGCCGGTCCGGGCCGGACGGTGCGGGTGCGGATCGATCTCGGGCAGGCGGTGCCCTATCGGGTGACCCAGGACGGGGATGTGGTCGCGGTGGATTTTCAACTCCCCGGCGGCTGAGAGAAGGCGGCAGGGATGCGGTCCATCTGGCTCTGGGCAGCCCTCCTCGCGCTGAGCGGCGCGGGGATTGCGGGTGCCACCGATCCGCTGCCCTTCCGGCCCTTTCTCCCGATCGGGTCGGGCGGGGGAGGGGGAGAGGGGCCCATGCACCTGCGGGCGGACCGCCTCCTTCACCATCTGAAGGAGGAGCGGTGGACCGCCATCGGCCGGGTGGTGCTGCGATCGCCCGAGCTGCACGTCCGCGCCGACGAGCTCATCTGGGATGAGGCCCAGCGTCGGGTCACCGCGCGCGGCAACGTGTTGGTGGTGCAGGAGGGCTACGTCGCGGTGGCCGAGGAGATCGAGGTCGAGGTCGAGACGAACCGCGTCCGGCTTGTCGATGGGATGATCGTCGGCAAGAGCCGCATCTCCCGCGCGGCCCTCGAAGCGGCCACCTCCCGTGAAGCGCTCCTCTCGCTGGGACGCAACGAGCTCGCCATCCGCGGTGAGCGCATCACCCGCGTGTCGCAGGATCACTTCCAGGTGGAGGGGCTGTCCTTCACCCCGTGTGACTGCGATCTCGCCTCACCCACCTGGGCGGTACGCGCCGCGCTGGCCGACGTGTACCCGGGAGAGCACGCGGTGCTTCGGGGCTGGAAGGTGGAGGTCCAGGACGTCCAGGTGACGCCGACGCTGCCGGTGCTGGATCTGCCGCTGGCGGACCGGCGCACCGGCCTGCTCATCCCGACGCCCAGCTTCTCGCAGGTGGGAGGGTTCGGCCTGACGCAGCCCTTCTTCCTGGTGCTCGGGCGCAGCCACGACCTCACCCTGACCCCGGGATACAGCTTCGGGCCCAACCCGTTCAATTACGGCATGCGCGGTCCCAGCCTGGGCGCCGAGTACCGCTACACGCCCGCCGTCGGCGTCGAGGGGCGCTTGGCGGTCACCGGCTTCTGGGACCTTCGCGAGGACCGCGCGCCGCGCTCCAGCCGGCTGTTGGAGGGCACCCAACGGGGCCTGCGCTGGAACGCCCTGTTCGAACACCGCCAGATCCTCACCGACTCGCTGAAGCTCATGGCAGACGTGCGACTGGTCTCCGATGGGTACTTCACCCGGGACATGACCACCGACATCCTGCTGCGGGAGAACCAGGTCCTGCGCTCGACCCTGGGGCTCTTCACCACCCGGCAAGAATGGTTCGCCGGGCTCGACGCCATCCTGCGGCAGGATCTGCGCACCGGCGATCGCTTCGAGTTCTTCTTCGAAGATCCCCGCGCGGTGCGCGACCACCCGCGCGCGCCGGTCGCCATGCATCGCCTGCCCGGGCTGGTGGTCTCGGTGCCCGATCGGCGGCTGGTGGGTCCGCTCTTCGGGAGCATGCGCGTGGATGCCACCCGCCTGGCGCCCTGGGTGGGACCCGGTGGCGATGAGGGGCTCAACGGCTACAGCAGCGTCGCCTTTGCTCCGGCCAGGCCGCGAGAGGGCGAAGACCGTTACGCGCCATTGCGGGCGCCGGATGAAGGGGAAGGCAACGGCCTGTTCGATCCGGGAGAGTCCGAGCGGCGCGTGCGGCTCGAGCTCAAGCCGACGCTCTCGGTTCCCGCTTCGGTCGGCCCGGTGGCGTTGCTGGCCCAGGCGGGATTCCGCCAGTCGCTGACCCTGGGGGAGATCACCGGCCGCGCCGAGGCCCGGGGTCTCCCGCTCATCGGCGCTTCGGCCGAGACGCGGATCCGTGGAGGGTTCGAGCTGGATGGTGGCCGGCGCCTCATCCACAGCATCGCGCCCACGGCCCGCGCGCTGTGGGTGCCCTTCACGGTGGGCGGCCTGAGCGGGGGAGGGGAGCTCTTCGACACCCCGTTCACGTTGGGACTTTCGAGCCTCGAGCAGCCGGCGCGACTGGCCCAGGCCACGGTGGCGGTGCGTCAGCGGCTGGATCTCCAGCAGGCGGGGGGACAGCTGGCGACCGAGTTGGTGATGCTCGAGGTCGGCCAGAACCTCTCGCTCATCAATGCCGGACTGCCGGGCACCACCGGCTCCGCGCTCGCCGACACCTTCGCCCGACTCGAGGCGCGCGCGGCAGGTTTCCGGGTGTCCGCCCGGGTCCAGATCGATCCCACCGAGCTCGCGCTGATTCAGGCGGCCGCGACGGCCGGATACTCCGCCAGGGCCTTCGGGGTGGCCGCCCGCTATGAGCGCCTGCGCCACGAGGGAAGCGCGACGCTGCTGCGGGGCATCGATGCGCTCTTCGGGGTGGGCACCCGTATTCCTGCCTCCACCCATGCCGAGCAGGTCCGCCTGAGCGCCAACGCCCGCACCCCCATTCACGGCCTGACCCTTCGCGCGTCGGCCCTCTTCCAGCCCGGTTACACGATCGCGGGCGGAGAGCGGGATGGGGCCATCCGTCCCTTTGCCCAGGGGACGGCAGGGCTGAACTACGCGCCTGCCTGCGATTGTTGGAGCGTGACCCTGGTGGGTGGGGCCACCCGCGCCTCGAGTGGCGCCTACGTCCCGGTGGTGAGCGCCTCGTTGACCCTCGCCAACTTCGGCTCGCTGGGAACGCAGCTGTAGCGCCGGGCGGGTGGATTGACCCCACCGCGGAGGCTGCCTAGGGTGCCCGCCGGGTTGATTCTGAAATCAACCTCTTCGGCATGAGGAGTGGCCGCGACGGTGTCAGGGACGCAGAGAGAACGGGGGCGCGGAGCGGCGCCGGGGCGGGATGGAGATCGACGACAGACCATCCTGCGAGCGGCGGTCGACGTCTTCGCCAGCAAGGGCTACCACGGCTGCCGCATTGCGGATGTGGCCCGCGAGGCCGGCGTCGCCTACGGATTGGTCTACCACTACTTCAAGAACAAGGATGAGCTGCTCCAGACGGTGTTCGAGGAGGGGTGGGGCGGCTTCATCCAGCGCATCCGCGACGTCATCGGACGCGAGCAGCACCTGAGCGCCCAGGTCCGCGCGGTGACCGAGGTCGCCTTCGAGGCCTATCGCCACGATCCCCGCGGGGTCCGGGTGCTGATCCTGGAGATCGCGCGGTCTCCCGCCGGGGGCCGGGTGGACCGCCACGGTGTCTTCTCGGAGGTGCTGAGCCTCGCCGCGGGGATGTTCCGCAGCGCCCAGGCCCGGGGCGAGCTGCGCGAGGGGCTCGATCCCATCCTGTGTGCGGCGACCCTCTTCGGCTCCCTGGAGATGGCGCTCACCGCGTCGGTGCTGCGCCTGGTGGACCTCTCCGGGGAGGGGATGGAGCGCACCAAGCGCCAGGTGGCCGATGGATTCCTCTCCGGGGTCCTGGCCACCGGCTGACTCAGTCCAGCGCGAGCTCGAGCAGGCGTTGGGGATCCACGTAGCGCCCGTCCACGTGGACGCTCCAGTGCAGGTGGGGCCCGGTGACCCGCCCGGTGCTGCCCACCGCCCCCAGCAGCTGACCGCGCTCGACCCGCTGTCCTTCGGTGACGTCGAAGCGGCTGAGGTGGAAGTAGAGGGTGTAGAGGCCGGCGCCGTGGTCGACGATCACGGTGTTGCCGCTGGTGAAGCAGTCCCTCACCATCACCACCACGCCGGCGTTGGCCGCATGGATGGGCGCGCCCACCGCCCCCCTCAGGTCGAGGCCGTAGTGGACGCTGGCGAGGCTGCCGTTGAAGACCCGCTGATCCCCGAAGAAGGCGGTGAGGGCGGCCTCCCGGGGGAGGATGAAGGGCGCATCGAAGTGGGGCGTCACCCGCTCCCCGGACAGCGCGCGGGCAAAGGCCTCGCGATCGGCCTGGATGCGGGCTTCGAGTTCCGGGGGACGCTCGCTGGTGTGCGCGCTCGAGACGGTCAGGGAGCGGGTGCGCCAGTTCCCGGGCCGGACCTCCACCGCAGCGAACAGCGGCGGGTGCTCCCAACCGGGACGGATCCGCACCGCCACCTGTCCCGGCTGCGTCTCCATCGGCAGGGAGGTGAAGGCGATCCAGCCGTCGCGGAAGGGCACGAAGGAGAGGGCGGTGTCGCCCAGGTGTCCATGGGGCCGCGAGGTCGCATGCCGGAGCCGGACCATCACCGGATCCCCCGGCCTGGCCTCCTGAGGGGCCACGATGAGCTGGACCGCATCCGCGGAGGGCGCCGCGTACGCGGCCGGTGAGCCCGTCAGGACGGCGACCAGGGCAAGGAGGGGCAGAGCGTTTCGCATGTCCTCTTTTCCGGAAGAGAAGGCTCCTGCAGGGGGAGCGGTGGGTGCCTCGCCGGCAGGGCGGCCTGGCAGGCAGGGCGTGGGGTGCACGGCCCATGAGAACCGCGGACAGCGCACCTAGCTTCCGCAGGAGCACGGTCCGGGACCGGGAGGCCGCGAATCCGCGCTGGCCCACCACGGCCCGACGAGGACAGGGTGATGGCGCGCAGTTTTTCCTACGATCACTTCCGTGACAACAAGCGCGACGATCGCAGCGCGCTCCGCAAGGCGGAGTACAAGGCCTTCACGCAACACCGCCCGGAGGCGGAGCGGGACGGAGGGCCCCTGCACGGGCGGGGTGCCCAGGCGCGGACGCGGGAGCTCTGGCGCGAGCTCCACGAGGGGGAACGGCAGCAGCGGGCGACGGTCGAGGCGCAGGCCTCCCGGGTGCCGATCGGGGCCCTCCCTCCCCATGATGAGCTGCCGGATGAGATCCTGGAGAGCGCCTCCGCCGAACCCCTTACGGATGAAGACGCGGCCTTCGAGCGCGCCTTTGCCCCGCTCGAGGGGGACCGGGAGCGCGGCCCACGCAAACGTGGCTCGCCGGGCGCACTACAGGAAGCCAGGAGCCAGTTCGGGACGCTGCAGCGCTCGCTCGGTGACGCGGCCGGTGCCTTCGCGCGACTGCTGAGGATCCCGGTGGAGGCCCTGCGGATGCGGAACCCCCAACCTGAATGACTGCCAGGGAGGCGGCCTTGGAGGTGACTCCCGGAGCACTGCCCCGGGAATTCACCCTGGCTTCGTACAACATCCACAGCGGGGTGGGCACCGACGGGCGCTTCGATCTCGACCGCATCGCCGCGGTGATCTCCGAGATCGGAGCCGATGTGGTGGCGCTGCAGGAGGTGGGGGATTTCCGCGGGGGAACGCCCCGGGAAGACCATCCGGAGTACCTCGCCCACACGCTTGGGATGGAGCTGGCGTTCGGCCCCAACGTGGTGAAGGCCGGGCGGCGCTACGGGAACGCGTTGCTGTCCCGGATCCCCATCCTGCGATCGCGCAACTACGATCTCTCGGTTCCGGGGCGCGAGCCGCGGGGGGCGCTGCGGTGCGATCTGGATCTCGGAGGCTCCCGCATGCTGCACGTGTTCTGCGTGCACCTGGGGCTCTCGCCGCGCGAGCGCCGCGTCCAGGAACAGCAGCTGTTGGCGGCCGACCTGTTGAGGGAGGCGGTGCGCGCGGATCCGGTGGTGGTGTGCGGGGACTTCAACTACCTCGGCAACCGGCCCCTGCCGGCCATGGTGCGCCAGGCGCTCCAGGACGTGGGGACCGTTCTCGGCGTCCGCCCGCGCACCTACCACGCGCGCTGGCCGTTCGTGCGGTTGGACCGGGTGTACGTGGACCTCGAGGTCCAGCCCCTGCGCCTCTTTGCGCACCGCACCCCCACGAGCCGGGTGGCGTCGGATCACCTGCCCCTGGTGCTGCGCATGCGGGCGCCGCTTCCGCCCGCGCATGCCGGCTCGCCGCCGGTGGAGCTGAGCCGTTGAGCGGGCCCGCCGCCCCCTCCCGTTGAGCCCCCGCTCCCATCCCGGATGGTCGATGTCATCCGGCGCATGGTTCAGCCCGATGAACGCCCTGGGCAGGACACATGCTGGGCGGGGGCGTCGAGGCGGGTTCCTCACCGCCTGCCCGCCTGCTAGCGTCCCGCGCCCGTGCAGACTTCCGAACCCTCCCCCGACGCCGCCCGTTCCAGTGCCTCCCAGGGAGGACTCGGCGCCCAGCTCAATCACATCTTCGATGGCCTCACCCGGCTCATCCTCCAGCACCTGGACCTCGCCCGACTGGAGTTGGCAGCGGAGGCCCGGACCCTGGGCAACAACCTCGCGCGGGTGGCAGCGTTCCTGCCCCTGGTGATGGTGGGCTACATCTTCCTGTGTGGTGCCCTGGCCATCTGGCTCGGTGCCTGGCTCACCCCGGCCGCCGGGTGGGCCATCGTGGGCGGGGTGAACCTGGTGGCGGGGGCCCTGGGCGTGTGGTTCGCGGTGCGCTCCCTCAACGGACGTCCCCCGCCTCTTTCGGCGACCCGCGATGAGTTGCGGGCCAGCGCGGAGGTCCTCACCCCGCGGGTGCCCACCTCCGGAGACCTTCCCCATGGCCGCTGAGCTTTCGACGCCGACGACCGCCGACCAGATGCGACGCGAGATCGAGCGCACCCGGGCGGAGATCCAGGCGTCCCTGGAGGTGCTGCGGGTGGACGTGGTCGAGCGCCTCGATCTGCGCCGCGCCTATCGGCAACGTCCCGGCACCTGGTTGGCCGGCGCCTTCATGGTGGGGCTGGTGGTCGGTCTGAGCTCGCGTCGCTGAGCGTCGGGCACCGGCATGCCGGCGTCCTCCACGCAACGGGCCCCGCACAACCCCTTTCCCGCCGGAGAACCGCTGGTGCAGGCTCCGCCTGCCGGCACCTCCGGCCACACCCGCAGCACAGGAGACACAACGCTATGGAAGCCGTCCCCGAGCCCGTCAACGAGCGCATCCGTCAGGCGCAGGAACGCGTCGCACCGCAGCTCGAGCAGGCCCGTCGCAGCGCCGCCGATCTGAACCAGCGCGTGGTGACCTTCATCCGGCAGAACCCGGGGACCTGCCTCATCGGCGCGGTGGCTCTCGGATACCTGGTGGGGCGCATCGCCTCGCGCGACTGAAGGCAATCGGACCGGTTGCCCCGGCGGGGCCGCACCACCTGCGCCCGCCGATCACCGCTTCAGGCCCGTCTCCATGGACGGCCGGCAACATCACGAAAGGGAAGAGCTGATGGACACCTCGGAGCGCAGCGGACAGAGCGGCGAGAACCCGCGGATCGGAGAGCGGGTGGACCAGATCGGTCAGGACGCGCAGCGCCTGTGGGAGGACACCCGGGCCGCAGCGCAGGACATCGGCCAGACCGTCGACCTGCGTGGACGGTTGGATCGCAACCCCTACGGGACCCTCGCGGTGGCCTTCGGGGTGGGCTACCTCCTCGGGGGCGGCCTGTTCACCTCCACCACCGCCCGGGTGGTCCGGATGGGCATGCGCCTGGCTGCGGTGCCGCTGGTGAAGGACGAGCTGCTCCATCTCGCGGAGCAGGTGCTCGACGGCTTCCTCGGCGACCATGAGCAGGACGCCGAGGTGGAAGGGCCGGCCGGTTTCGCCGGCCATGACGGATCGACCTCCCTCTGACGAGAACCTTCTTCGGCGGTCGGGAGGGCGCCGGGAGTTGCTGACCTTCCGGCGCGGCGCCGCGCCTTCCGCTCCCGGATCGGGACCCGGTGGCGGTGCCGGTACACCGCTGAAACCTCAGGAGTGCACCAGATGAGCTTCAAGCGACTGCAGGGATTGTGGGCCGACGATGAGCCCGAGATGCTCGAGGCGCTCTCCACGCCCCAGACCGACCCGGCATTGTTGGTCGCGGTCGGGGTGGTGGCGGGCCTCGGGGTGGGGCTGGCGCTGGGGATGTTGCTGGCGCCCCGTTCGGGAGCGGAGACCCGCCACGCCCTGGGCACCAAGCTGAGCGGACACCGGGAAACCGAGCCCGACGAGGTGGACTCCGTGCTGGGCGTCGGCTGAGAAGCCGGGATGACGCCCGGCGCGAGAAGCACACCCGAGGCCCAGGCGTTGGTCCCACCCGGATGGTGCCTCTGCCATCATCTCCCTCACGATGACCCGTTCCCCATCTGACGCAGCCCTTCTCCGTGATCGCGCTCAGGCCTCCGCGCTTGATCGGGCCTCGGAAACGCTCGAGGACACCTTCCGCCGTTGGGAAGCCGCCCGGCAGCAATGGGCGGAGTCGGAGCGCGGCTTCAGGGAAGAGGCACGGCGCCTGGACGAGGAGGGGGAATTCCTCCTGGGCACCATCCAGGCAGCCCAGGCGACGGTGGCCGGGGCGGCGTCTTCCGGGGCGGCCCTGACGGTGCCGGACGCACTGCCCCGCTTCGTCGCCGAGGCCGAAGGGCGGCTGGCGGCCTCGCGCGCGGCCCTTGCGGAGCGGGAGCGCGTGGCCCGCGAGCAGGCCGAGGCGCAGTTGGACGGGGGAAGGGCGGAGGTCCTGGCTGCCCTGGCCCGCTACCGCGAACTTGCCCCCCTGCGGTTGACGTTGATGCGGCGCCCCGTGGCCGGAGGACGGGCGATCCTCCACCTCGAGCGGCCCCCTCCCGACGCCGCCATGGTGCTGGCCTGGGTGCTCACCGGAAAGGTGCCCACCCGCTACGGCTACCTCTTTGATGAGGCGAGCGACGATCCGCTGCAGGCTCCTCCCTTCCTCTATCCGGAGGCCGGGATCGGTCCCGGGGCCCTGCGCCCGGACGCAGCCCAGCTCCGGTCGCTGCTGGAGGGGCCTCACCAGGAGCTTCCCCTTCGCGGCATGATTCCCGCGCTGGTGCCGCTTCCGGGAACCCCGGCCCCCGCACTGGTCCGGTGGCGGAGCCGGGGCGCGGTGTTGGAGTTGGAGTGGGAGGAGGCGGGCGGGTTCCGCCAGCTGCTCACTTCGGCTGAAGCCTCGGCCGCCGCCGGCTCGCTCCTGAGATTGCAGCTCGAAGGGACGCTGCAGCTGGAGCTGCAGACCGGTTGAACGACAGCGGCACCTTCCCCGGCCGCACCTCTATAGAGGAAGCGACGGGGCATGGAGGCGCGGGGCCGCATCTGCCTCCCTATCGAGGAGAAGCGGGGCCCCGCAGCTGCCTCCCGATCGGGGGCGTCAGCATCGACGAGGCGCGCGGCCGTTGAAGATCCCCTCCGCGAGACGGGGACCAGACGAGGAATGGCAGGCCCGACGCGCGGTGTTCCCCCATTGGCCCCGTCCGCACCGGAACCCACCCGGGCGGATCGCCACCACAAGGTGCTTGACCCCCGGAGTCCCGGAAGGGTAGAAGCGCCGCCCCTCGAACGGGCGGACCGGTCACCCCGGCCCACCACGACGGGGGCTGTCGAGTTCCCCAATCGGGTGCTTGACAGGGCGACGCGGCCGGATGTAGAAGCCGCGTCCCCCGCGAGGGAGCCGACGCCGAAGTCCGGGTCGACACCTTCAAGGGGCTGGCAGGACGCTTCAACGGAAGCGCTTGACAGGCTGGGCGCAGCGGGCTACAGTCCGCGGCCCCTCGGAGGAAGCCGCTTCGTAAGAGGCGACGGACTGCGAGACGGTCAAACGGCTTCGAAAGAAACCGGTTGACAGCAGCAAGCGCGGC
>Ga0079224_100007320_pt1 | contig 14794 bp, 15 predicted proteins | sample Stecom2015_FD_80414 | JGI IMG/M metagenome (GOLD analysis project Ga0079224, IMG submission 80414) | Agricultural soil microbial communities from Utah to study Nitrogen management - Steer compost 2015 | ecosystem: Environmental > Terrestrial > Soil > Agricultural land | place: USA: Utah...
CCCCAACCGCAAGGAGGTCCGCGGCGGGATCGGGTTCTCGAACACCGAGGGGCTCCGCGACGCGCTCGGTGAAGCCACGTTCGCGCGGCTCGGCAGCGACTCGATCGACGCGCGCGTCGTCGACGAGCACAAGGACCACCCGATCTTCCTCATCCCCGTCTCGCAGCGGCGTGCGTTGCTCGAAGAAGCCTTCCAGGGCAACCCCGACTTCGTCATCGCCAACGTCATCCTCTACGGCGAGCTCACGCAGCGGAACCGCAAGATCTTCGACGCGTTGTTGACGGGCTACCAGGGCAACCTGCGCAAAGTCCTGCAGCACGTGCAGATCGAGCGGTTCTTCATGTCCCGGCAGTATCGGGCGGGGCTCGTCACCGTCGAGCCCAAGCAGACCGTCGACGCGCGGAGCTACCCGGTGACGGGCGACGCTGCGTACGGGAGCCTGCCGCCGGCCGTCGGGGGGCAGACGCTCTACGCCGCGCAGGGCGACCTCGTCGATGCCAACCGCGGCGTCGTGAACTTCTCCGACCTGCTCAAGCGCCCCTACGAGCACTTCAAGTATCTCCTCACCGCCACCGAGACCGGCCAAATCGCGCTCGATCACATGGTGCTCGAGCTCGACATGCTGTTCACCGGCAGCGCCAACGACCTCGACCTGCTCGAGTTCCGCGCGCTGCGGTCCGGCGAGTACCAGAGCTTCCGCGCCCGGCTCGAGCTCATCCGCGTGCCGTTCCTGCTCGACTACCGCGTCGAACGCAAGATCTACCAGGAGCAGGTCGGCGACATCCTCCGCGGCGTCCACGTGGCGCCCCACGTCATCAAGACGCTCGCGCTCTGGGGCGTGATGACGCGCCTACGCCGGCCCGATACGAGCAAGTACAGCCCGAAGATCAAGCGCGTGCTCGAGCGCCTCACCCCGATCCAGAAGGCGGACCTCTACGCCTACGGTCGCGTTCCGCGGGGGCTCTCGAGCGAAGAGGCACGCGAGCTGCTCGCGGCCGTGCCCCAGATGCATCAGGAGCGGTTCCCCCACGCGATCGTGCGGGCGGAGGGCTCCGATCACATCCTCGGCGACTACGAAGGCAGCTTCGGCGCCAGCGTGCGCGATCTGAAGACCGTGCTGCTCGCGGCCGCGTCCGAGCCGGGTACCACGTGCGTCACGGCGCCGAAGATGTTCGAGGAGCTCCGCCGCTTCCTCGCCGATTCGATCAACCACCGCTGGATGTTGCTCGAGCCCGCCGGCGCCGGATTCCATCGCTTGGATGGCGACGCGGAATCGATCACCGGCGCGTGCTGGCAACGCTGGCTCGATCTCTCGGACTGGGAGGTCCGCGAGGCGCTCGGGCTCATCGACGAGGCGCGCTACATGGACCTCTTCCGCCGATACGTCATCCACGTGTCGCATTCGCTCAAGGGCGAGCGCCTGTTCAACGAGCTCACGGGCGAGCTGACGGAGCCGGATCACGCGTTCATGCGACGCGTCGAGAAGACCATGGCGCCCGATGCCGGGCCGAGCTTCCGCGCCGACATCCTCTCGCGGATCGGCGCGTGGGCCCTCAGCCACCCCAACGAAGAGCCCGCGTACGACTCGATCTTCCCGGATTACTTCGCGCTGCTGCGCGAGGACTACTACAAGAAGCAGAAGGACAGCGTGCGCAAGAGCATCCAGCGCATGCTGACGCTGCTCGCCGACGACGGCGAGATCGTCGCGGAAGACGTCAGCCTCACCGCGCCCGAAGAGGAGAAGGCCCGTCATGCCCTCGAGGTCCTGCTCGGCCACCACGACGCGACCGATCGTCCGCGCGAACGGCATACGCGCGAGACGCTGAAGGAGACCCTCGTCCACCTCGCCAAGCACCGCTACTGAGCGGTGCCGGGCGCCGGTGCAGGCCGCGGGCCCTACGGAGCCTTGAGCGTGAGCGGAAGGCCGGCGACGACGAGGACGACTTCGTCGCAGACCGCGGCGATGCGTTGACCGAGGAGCCCCGCGAGATCGCGGAAGCGTCGGCCGAGCGGCGACGTGGGCACGATCCCGAATCCGACTTCGTTCGTGACGAGGACGAGCGGCGCGGTCGTCTCGGCCACGGCGCGCGCGAGGGCGCCGAACTCCGCGTCGAGGTCGTCGTCGGGGCACGCGAGCAGGAGATTCGCCAACCAGAGCGTGAGGCAATCGACGAGCACCGCTCGATCGGAGGGCAGGGCAGCGAGCGTGGTGGCGAGGGCGAGCGGGGTCTCGACCGTCGTCCACGTCGGGCCGCGCTCACGCTGGTGTCGAGCGATGCGAGCCTGCATCTCGTCATCGCCGGCTCGACCCGTGGCGACGTAGATCTGCTGCGACGCAGCCGCCTCGGCGCGATGCAGGGCGTAGCGGGTCTTCCCGCTTCGAACGCCGCCGGTGACGAGGAGCTTCATGGCGCGCAAGGGAGGACCGTCGCGTATCGCGGTGCCGCTCGACCATCCCTCGTACGCGGTATGGGCTTGCGGTTGACGCCGCGCGGCGAAGCGGAAACGATCGCAGGATGTCTGGATTCGCGGGCCTCGAGCTCGCTCCCATCGCGCCGATCGACGGCGTCGTCTACGAGCAGGCTCGGGCTCGGCATGCGCAACTGACCAAACCGCCCGGGAGCTTGGGACGGCTCGAGGACCTCGGCTGCCGGTTGGCCGCGATCCAAGGCCACGTCCCGCCGCGCGTGGACCGCATGCGCGCGCTCGTGTTCGCGGCGGATCACGGGATCACGGCGGCCGAGCGGGTATCGCCTTATCCGCGCGAGGTCACGGCCCAGATGGTGGCGAACTTCGTCGGCGGGGGGGCGGCGGTCAACGCCCTGTGCGCGACCGTCGGGGCGGAGCTGCGGGTGTTCGACGTCGGCGTCGCGACGCCGATCCCCGTGCCCGAGGACGCGCCCGGGCTCGTCCGGCGGCCCGTCGCGGCCGGGACGCGGAACATCGTCGAGGCGCCCGCCATGACCGCGGACGAGCTCGTCGCGGCGATGCGGGTCGGGGCGGCGGCGGTCGACGAGGCCGCGGCGGACGAGGTCGACGTCGTCGCGTTGGGCGAAATGGGGATCGGCAACACGACGATCGCGGCCGCCGTCACGGCGGCGCTGCTCGGCCTGCCGGCGGCCGAGGTCGTCGGCCCGGGCACCGGGGCCGACCCGACGATGGTGGGCCGCAAGGCCGCGCTGGTGGAGGCCGCGTTGGTCCGCCACACGGTGGATCGCACGGCTCCCCTCGAGCTGCTGCGCCGGCTCGGCGGCTTCGAGCTCGCGGCGATCGCCGGCGCCACGTTGCGCGCGGCGGCCCGACGGATCGCGGTGGTCGCCGATGGGTTCATCACCACGGCCGCGGTCGCGGTCGCGGTCGCGGAAGCCCCGGCCGCGCGCGACTACGTGTTCGCGGGCCACGGCTCGGCTGAACCGGGCCACCGGCACCTGCTCGCGCGCTTGGATCTCCTCCCGTGCCTCGACCTGCAGATGCGGCTGGGCGAGGCGTCCGGGGCCGTCCTCGCGCTGCCGTTGCTCCGCGCCGCCGCGGCGGTGCTGCGCGACATGGCCACCTTCGCCGACGCGGGCGTGAGCGGTCGCGCATGACACGGCCCCGGCTGCGCGCCGCCGTGAGCTTCTTGACGCGGCTGCCCGTCGGGCGGGCCGACTTCGACGCGGCCGACATTGGCCGCAGCACGGTGTACTTCCCGCTCGTCGGCGCACTCCTGGGGGCCGGGGCGGCCGGCACGTTGACGTTGGCCGGGCTCGTCTGGGGGCCCGTCGTGGCCGCTGGGGTCGCGGTGGCGTTCGTCGTCTTGGCCACCGGGGCGCTCCACCAGGACGCGCTGGCCGACACGGTCGACGGCCTCGGCGGCGCGCGGGACCGGGAGCGCGCCCTGGCGATCATGCGGGACTCGCGGATCGGCGCCTACGGGACGCTGGCCCTGCTGATCGCCGTCGGGCTGCGCTGGGGGGCGCTGGCGGAATGGGCCAGTAGGCCGGACGTGTGGGCGTGGCTCGTCTCGGCGGGCGCCCTCAGCCGTTGGGCGAGCCTGCTGGTCGGCTGGCGCCTGCCGTACGCGCGGCCGCAAGGGGCCGGGCTCGGGCGGGCCGTGAGCGACGAGGTGGGCCCCGTGGAAGTCGCCGGGGCCACCGTGCTCACCCTGGTCATCGTCGCGGTCGCCCTCGGACGCAGCGCGCTCGGGCCCGTGCTGCTGGCCCTCGTCCTCGCGGCCGGGATGGCCCGCTGGATGATGCGGCGGATCGGCGGCGCCACCGGGGACACGCTCGGGGCGGTGACCGAAGTGGTGGAGGTGGGCGTGCTGCTCCTCGGCCTGGTAGGCGCGGGGTGACCGTGTGGGGCGGCGCGCTCGGTCCGGGCGTGACGGCCCGCGTGGTGCTCCTGCGCCACGGCGAGCCGGAGGCCACGGCGTCTGGACGCTGCTACGGCAAGCTCGACGTCGGGCTGTCGGATCGTGGACGCGCGCAGGTCGATGCGTTGACGCCGTGGCTGCGCGACCTCCCGCTGCGCGCCGTCGTGGCGAGCCCCCGCCGTCGTGCGCTCGAGAGCGCGGAGCGGCTCACCGCGTCGTGGGGACTCGCCGTCGAGGTCGACCCGGACGTCGCCGAGCTCGACTTCGGCGCGTTCGAAGGCCTGCGCTACGCGGAGGTGGAGGCGCGCTATCCGGAGCTCTACGCGCGTTGGATGTCCGATCCGACCGAGGTCGCGTTCCCGGGTGGAGAGAGCCACGCGATGCTGCACGCCCGCGTCATGGCGGCGGCGGAACGGATCCGGGCGCGAGCCCGCGGCGGTGCCGTGTTGGTCGCGAGCCACGGGGGCGTCGTGCGAACCTGGGTGGCGGGGTGGCTGGGGATGCCGCGGGCGCACATCTTCCGACTGGACGTGGGCCACGCGTCGCTCACGATCTTCGACGACTACGACGGATGCCCGGTGCTTCGGACGAGCAACTGGCGCCCGCCCGAGGCGTCAGAGGAGCGGTGACAGCAGGCGCGCGCTGCCCTCGAGCAGCCGCTGGCCGAGCGAGAGACGGAGACGATGCTCGGGGCGGACCTCGCTCGCCTGCTCGAGATCCGCCATGAACACGGTGACGAGGTCGGCGGTGAACGCCGCGTCGTAGAACATCGCCGTGATCTCGTAGTTGATGTGGAAGCTGCGGATGTCCATGTTCGCCGAGCCGATCGCGGCGATGTCGTCGGCGACGAGGTACTTGGCGTGCAGCATGCCGGGGATGTACTCGTAGATGCGGCAACCTGCTTCGAGCAGCTCGTCGTAGTAGCTGCGCGCCGCGATGGCGACCAGGCGGCTGTCGTTGTGGCGCGGATCGGGGACGAGGATCCGGACATCGACCCCGCGCATCGCCGCCGTGCGCAGCACGAGCATGAGCGGGTCGTCGGGGACGAGGTAGGGCGTGGTGATGTACGCACGGCACTGCGCCAACGCCAGCGCCGCGGTGAACTGGGCCGAGAGCGCCGAACCGACGGGGAGATCGGGGCCGCTCGGGATGATCTGGATGAGCGGCCCCTGCGAGATCGGCGGTCGGCGGGGGCGAGGCTCGAACGGGTTGGCTTCGTGCAGCTGGTGCGCCATCGGGCGCTTGCGCTGCCACGCGTGGCGCCGCGGCGGCTTGCGCCCGTCGATCCCCTCGGCTTCCCGCGGTCGGCTGCCTTCGAGGTTGAGCACTTCGCCCGTCGCCGACAGCCAGTCGTCGATGAAGGTCGCCTCGAGCCCGACCGCCGCGTCGCCTTCGATGCGGACGAACAGGTCGCGCCAGCCGTGATGCGAGGCGTCGGCGCTCAGGTATTCGTCGCCCACGTTGAGCCCGCCGGTGAATCCGATCCGACCGTCGACGACCATCAGCTTGCGGTGGTTGCGGAAGTTGAGGCGGCTGCGCGCGATCGGCAGGCGAAGACGCCCGAACACGGCCACTTGTCCGCCTGCGGCGACGAGCTCGGCGAAGTGCTCGTTCGAGAGTTGGAGCGTGCCGAAATGGTCGAGGAGGACGCGCACCTTGAGCCCTTGGCGGGCGCGCTCGGTGAGCAGCGCGGTGAGGCTGCGTCCCGCCCTGTCGTCGCGCCAAATGTAGAACTCGAGGTGGATGCGGTGCTCGGCTTGCAGAATCGCGGCCTCGAGCGCATCGAAGGCGAGGCGGGCGTTGGGCAGCAAGACGGCGGCATCGGCTCGCCGTAGCGGCGCCGCGGAGCTCGCGAGGGCCAATCGCACGAGCCCTTGCTGGGCCGGCGGGAGGTCGCCGGGCAAGGCCTCGATCTTCGCCATCGCGCTCGTCCCTTCGAGCGGGTCGATCCGGCGGCGACGTCGTTGCTTGCGGCGGCGCTGCACTCGGCTGCGAGAGAACAGCCAATACACCCCGAGGCCCACCACCGGAACGAAGATGAGCGCGAGCAGGAGCGCGAGCGTGGCCGTGGGGCGGCGACGTTCGAGCAGGACGAAGCCCGAGACGATCGTGGCGTAGAGGAGGAACGCGACCTCCAGGATCCACCGCGGCAAGTCGGGCACGGTGACGGCGAGTCTAGCAAGCGGGTCGCGCTCGAACGTCGCGCTCGGCTCGGACGCGGATTTTTGGGCCCTCGTGCTCGCCGGCGTCTGTTATCGTGGCCGCATGACCGCCCTGCCGCAGATCCTGCAAGACGCGGCCCAACGTCACGCCACCGAGGTGATCCTCGAAGCGGGCCAACCTCCACTCGCCCGCCGGGAGGGGCAAGCGATGCACCTCGGCGCCGCGTGGAGCGAACGGGAGTTGTTCGACGCGCTCGAACAGGTGCTCGAGCCCGAGCAGCTGGCGGAGCTCGCCGTCGGTAACGTGGTCGAGTTTTCGTTGGAGGTCGACGGGCGGCGCTGGACGTTGTTGGGCGAGCCTTCGTCCGAGGGCGTGGTCGTTCGCGGTCGCCTGCGTGCCTCGGCGAACGTCGAGCTGGGCGCGCCCTTGCTGCTGCCTCCGCTCGCCCCGTTCCGGCCTCCGGAGGAAGACATCCCGCCCGTGCCCGTGCAGGAAGGGCGCGTGACGGGCGAGCACTGGTCCCAGGGGTTGGGGTCGTCGGCCACGGGTACGCCCGATTGGTTGATCGGGAACAGCGAGGGGCGGGGGGCGAGCGCCCCGGTGCCGCTCGACGACACCGGCGAGGTGTTCGATTTCGCCGCCGAGGACGACCCCGGCGACGACTTGCCCGAGCTCATCGAACCCGATTGGACCGACGAGGGGGAGGTCGCCATGCTGCGTCCGGTCGAGAGCGAGGGCACGGTCTCCATGCGCCGACCCCCCGAGACGCTCGAGGATCTCCGTACGCCCGATTCGGGCGAGTTCGCCGTGCCCGAGTCCGATCTCGCCGCAGAGCTGCCCACCGGAGCGCTCTGCTGGATTCGCGGCCACGGTGTGGCCGAGCAACTCCTCGCGGGCGTCAGCGGGCCGCTCATCGGCATCGACGAGCGCGACGAGAGCGTGCGCGAGGCTCAGGCGCTCGCGCGCCGTACCACGGCCACGTTCGTCGTGCGCCGTGAGGACCCGAGCACGCTGCTCGGTTGGCTGCTGCGGCGGCTCGAGGAGGGGTCGCGCGTCGTCGTGGAGACGCGCGCGCGGACGGCTGCCGGGGCGCGGCGCGTGTTGCTGGGCGTCGGCTACGGATTGGCGGCCGAAGCGTGGCTCGACGCGATGCCGATGTTCTGGTGGAGCGAAGACGACGGCGAGTGGCGCCTCGAAGGGCCGCTCAACCTGTCTTGATGCGGCCGAAGGAAAGCACGTCGCTCGTCGACGGCGGATCGAGCACGTCGATCATCGGATCGAACACGCAGACCATGTTGCGACCGCTCGTCTTGGCCCGGTAGAGGGCCATGTCGGCGGATTCGATCAGCCGCGAGACGGTGGGCGACGGGACCTGGTCGCTGCCGCAGACGCCGATCGAGATCGTCTGCGCGCCGCAAGCCGTGGCTTCGCGGGTGCGGAGGGCGAACGCGCTGCGCAGGCGCTGCGCCAGATGGACCGCTTGCACCGCGTTCGTGTTCGTCGCGAGGATCGCGAACTCTTCCCCGCCGTAGCGGAAGGGGAGGTCGCAGGCGCGCGTGAGCTCGCTGAGGAGGCGACCGAACGAGGTCAGGAGCTGGTCGCCGACGGCGTGGCCGTACGTGTCGTTGACCTTCTTGAAGTGGTCGATGTCCATCAGCAGCAGGGAGAACACCGCCCCCGTGCGCTGGCTGGCTTCGAGCTCCGCCGGCAGCCGCTCGTCGAACGCGCGGCGGTTCGCGATCCCGGTGAGGCCGTCGACCGAGGCGAGCCGTGTCAGCGCCTTGGTCTTGGCTTCGAGGTCCTGGGTGAGCGCGCGGATGCGTAGCATCGCCGTCAGCCGCATCTTGAGCTCGAGCGGATCGACTGGCTTCGTGAGGAAGTCGTCCGCGCCGGTCGCGATCCCGAGCTCGCGGGCGTGTTGATCCGCCAAACCCGTCAGGAACACGATCGGCACGTAGCTCGTGGCGCGCGAGCGGAAGATCTTGGTCAACTTGAAGCCGTCGACCGTGGGCATCACCGCGTCCATCAGGACGAGGTCCACTTCGCCGTTGCCGAACAAGCGCAGCGCGTCGATCCAATCGTGGCAGATGAGGGGATCGTGCCCCATCTTGCGCAGCAGATCGGAAATCACCGCGGCGGTGGCGGGCTCGTCGTCGATGACGAGCACCCGCGCTTTATGGATCGGCTCGGATCGAGGTGGTGGTTTCGCGTCCACGCGTGTGTTCTCGGCCTTCCGTTCAGGCACCGACCGCGAGCATGACCGCGTCGTCGAAGTCGCGGTATTCCGCCAGGGTGGGGATGAGGTCGTCTTCCAGCGCGTCGGCGACCTCGACGAGGTCGATTTCGCTGAGCGCGGGCTCGATGCTCTCCACGATTCCCAACAGGCGCGTGCGGTAGTCACGAACGTTCGCCGAAGCCTGAGGATCGACGGCGTCGACGAAGTCGTGAATGAGGACGAGGAAGCGCAGGAAGTACTCCAGCTCCTCCGCGAGGCTCCCCAGGGAAGTGAGCGCTTCGGCGTCCCGACCGGCGCGCAAACCTTCCACCACGGAGCGATACCTACCGCCTAGATGATCGACGAACGGACCTGCCGTTCGCGCGACACTGCGTGCAATGACTTGGGAATCGGGTTCGGTCACGACTAAGACGCCATTCGCCACGGTTGGTAGGATTGGCTCTCGAGCTGCGGAAGCACGCGCACCGGGCAAAGCGCGGGAACCGTGGGCAGGCTGATCGCGAATCCGATGAGCCCGTCACGCTCGACGAGATCGATTTGGCCACCGCAGGCCTCGATGAGGCGGCGGCAGTGCACGAAGGTGGGATCGGAATCGCCGTGGCACAAGCCGGGCTGGATCGCCCGGATGAAGTCGAGCGGCGGCAGGTCGCTGGCGGCCACGAGGATCTGCACGGAGGCGCCGTTGAACCGCGTCTCGACGTGCAGGTCGCCGCCGTCGGATTCTTCGAGGGCACGCAGCTCCGCTCCGAGCACGCCGGAGAAGGCGAACGCGACGTCCTTGGGGTCGCCTTGGACCATCGGGCGCCCCGGGGCGAGCGTGAGCTCGATGTTGACCTTGTTGGGCTGCACGCGGCCGCTGACCAGGCCCACCACGCCGGCGACCAGTACGTTGAGGTCGCACACGCGGTGGAGGTCGGCGTCGTAGGTTCCGGAGTCGTTCGCGGCATCACCGGAGAGCGACGGGTCGATCGGGGTCAGGAGCTGCGTGACCGCGGCGATGCGGCGGAAAGGTACGATGTGCATGGCGATCCTCTGGCGTGAATGAACGGAAACGGTGGGACTCAAGCAGATTCCAAGACGAGGCGACCGGAGTCGTTGCGCGGCGAGGTCCGGCGCCTTATGTGGGTGAGGCGTTGCGCAAGAGATTGCTGCGCCTCGTGACACCAACGATGCAATTGCTCGTCCAGTTCGAGCAGGGCGTCGAAGCGCGCCTGCATCGTGTTCGAGACGGACGATAAGACCTTAACTTGCTCGATTAAGCGTTCGCGATCGAGCAGAAGTTGCTGAAATTCGCCGGGCTCCGCACGGCCGGAGCGCAACCGCTCCAAAAAGGTCTCCGTCAAATGAAGCAGCTCGTCGAAAGCGTCAGGCATTCGATACCCCCCCCTCCACTTCGGTGACGGCTTGCGACCAGGCGTCCCGAAGATCCGTCATCATTCGGACGACGGGGTCGATGTAGGTACCGTCCATCTTCAGGTTCGCTTGGGTGAGCTGCTCCTGAAAGAACAGATACAGGCGCTCGAGGTGCTGGCAGAGGTCGGGGGAGACCGAGTGGTCCAACGTGCTCCGAAGCTCACCGAGGATCGCGATCGCCTTGGAGATGAGCTGTCCCTTTCCCGCAGCGTCCCCATCCTCGATGCGGAGTTGCGCACCTTTGCAGAAGCGTATGCACCCGTCGTAGAGGGCGACCAGGATCTGCCCCGGCGATGCGGATTCGATCTGGACGGCCTGGTACTTCCGGGCTGCGGCGTAGCGGGACATGTCGACCTACCGTTGCAGGAACGAGGCCAAGTAGCTTTGTTGACTTCGGAGCGTGCTCATGGCGGATTCGAGCGCGGTGTATTGGTTCCGCAGGCTCGCCTCGTACTGCTCGAGGAGCAGCTCCAAACCCTCCATGCGCGTGGTGTTGTTTTTGACCTCGAGGTTGAGGCCGTCTTTGCGGGCTTTGAGCAGGCCGTTGGTGGTGCTCGTGTAGCCCTCGACGAGCTCGTCGAGCAGCGCGCTGAAGCCTTTCCCCTCCGGGGCGGACGCGTCGCCGGCAAAATATCGAGCGGCGTTCTCGAAGCCCTTCGCCAGGGTTTCGTCGAACCGGGTGGCGTCGAGCGTCAGCTTCCCGTCGTTCTGCGTCTTGATTCCGAGGTCCGCGAGTTGGAGCGTATCGCCGCCAGCGGTGGTCAAGTTGCCGATGGGGGACGACACCAGGCGAGAGAGGCTCTGTTCGAGGCCGCGCAGGGTGGCGTCGCCGTTCAGGGTGTTGCGGCCCTTGCCTTGGCCGACCTGGTCGTTGATGATCGTGAACACCGAGTTGTAGGCGGAGATGAATGCGTCGAGCTTCGAGCGCACCGCCGACGCATCTTCCTTGACCGTGATCGTCGTGAACTCGCCGGTCTTGGTCTCGCTGCGGAGTTCGATCGTCGTCCCCGGGATCACCTCGTCGACGAGGTTGTCGGGGCTCGTGATCGGGATGCCGTCGAGGCTGAAGGCGGCATCACGGGCGGCTTGAACGGTGTTCGATGCCTCGGAGAGGCCGAGGCCCAGCCCGCTGTCGGAGAACGTGATCGCGTTGGTGGTGCCGGTGCTCTTGCCCACGACTTGGAGCCGGTAGTTGCTCCCGTCGAACATGATGCCGGCCATGACGTCGGCGCCCGAGCCGTTGATGGCGGTCGCCAGATCCTCGAGTGTGCCACCGGCGGCCAAGGCGATCTCCGTCTCCTTGCCGGCGATCGTCATCGTGAGCGTCTGGTCGCTGTCGCTGAGCGCGGTGGTGCGCGACGCCAAGGGATTGGAGTAGGTGCGTTGCGCCTGGGCGAGGTGCTCCACCTCGAGCCGATAGGTGCCGGGAACGGCACTTCCACCGCTCGTCACGCTCGCGACCTTCTCGTCGCCGATGCTGCCTTTGTAGGAGAGGAACTCACTGCGCGTGTCGAGGTTCTGCGCCGCAGTGCGCAGCGACGACATCGCCGACGAGAGCCGATCGATGATGCCGATCTTGCTCTGATTGTAGGAGTTCTCCTGCTCGAGCCGCGTGATCGGGATGCGCTGGACGCCGACCAACGCATTGATGATCGCTTCCGTATCGAGCCCGGACGCGAGCCCGGAAAAGGAAATACCAGCCATGGAAACGGCTCCTCGGCGGGTCATCGACCGCCTGCAGACAGGCTTGAGCGACCGCGCGACCGCGGCGCGCCCGTGGAAGGGGAAGAACCAACGAAATGGCCCGCGGCGGCCCATGGAAGGCCACCGCGGGAGTTTTTTCCGGAGTGTCGAGTTTGGGTTCCCTACAACAGGGAGAGTGCGAGCGACGGGCCCTGGTTGGCTTGGGCGAGCATCGCGACGCCGGATTGGACCAGGATTTGGTTCTTGGTCATTTCGGCGGTTTCGGCGGCAACGTCGACATCGACGATACGAGAGTTGGCTGCCGCCAGGTTGGCCGAATACGTCGCGATGTTCGACATCGTCGTATTCAGTCGGTTTTGCATGGCACCGACGCCGGCGCGGCGCGTGGAGATGCCGGAGATGGCCGAGTTGATGGCCGTGATGGCCGCGTCGGCTCCCGAGGTGCTGCTGATCGTGGTGGCGCCGATTCCGAGCGCACTGGCGCTCGAGTCCGCGATCGAGATGGTGAGACGGTCGTTGCTGGAGGTGCCTTTACCGACTTGGAAGGAGAGTCCGGAGGCCTGATCCCCGTTGAGCAGGTTGACTCCGTTGTACTCCGTCGTTCCGACGATGCGATCGATTTCGCTGCGAAGCTGCGAAAATTCGTTGTTCAAGAAGCCGCGTTGTTCGTCGTTCAACGTGCCGTTTCTGGCCTGAACCGACAGCTCTCCCATGCGGGTGAGCAGTCCGCTGATTTCCTTGAAAGCGCCATCGGCGGTCTGGAGTAGGCTTACCCCGTCGTTGGCGTTTCGGCGAGCCTGGTCGAGGCTCCGGATGTCAGCTTTGAAGGCCTCGGAGATCGCGAGACCTGCCGCGTCGTCCGCTGCGCTTTGGATGCGGAGTCCCGAAGACAAACGGGACATGCTCTTCTGTTGAGCGGCGACGGAAGCGTTCAGGTTGGCCTGCGCCATCAGAGACGCGGCGTTCGTACGTACCGTAATCATGGTCTTGTTCCTTCGTGGATGAACTCCACCGCGGTGGAGTCGGGCTTGCGTGCCCTGGGTCGAGCGACGGTGGTCCCCGTGACCACCCGAGCTCTGGTCGATAGGTCAATCTATCCTTTGGATTATTCTGTTGTTTATTGGGGTGATTCATGACTCGACGACTCCGGGAAACTCGTGGTGTTGTGATTAGCCGATGAGGCTGAGGGCGATCTGCGGCGAGGCGTTGGCTTGCGCCAACATCGAGGCACCCGCCTGGACGAGGATGTTGTTCTTGGTCATCTCCGCCGTCTCGGCGGCGACGTCCACGTCGACGATGCGAGAGTTCGCGGCGCTCAGGTTGGTCGCGTACGAATCGATGTTCGACATCGTGACCTGGAGGCGGTTCTGCATCGCACCGATTCCGGCGCGGCGATTGGAGATGCCCTGGATGGCCGTATCGAGCGCGGAGATGGCTGCATCGGCGCCGCCCGTGCTGCTGATGGTCGAGGCCCCGATACCGAGGGCGCTCGAGCTCGAGTCCGCGATCGAGAGGGTCAGGCGGTCGTTGGTCGAGGTGCTCGTGCCCACCTGGAACTCGATGCCGCTGGATTGCGAGCCGTCGAGGAGCTGGATGCCGTTGAATTCCGTCGTGGCGACGATACGGTCCATCTCGTCTTTGAGCTGCTGGAACTCGTTGTTGAGGTACGTGCGCTGGTCGCCGTTGACCGTACCGTTGCGGCTCTGCACCGCGAGCTCGCGCATGCGATTGAGCAGGCCGCTCACCTCTTTGAGCGAACCGTCGGCGACTTGGGAGAGGCTCACGCCGTCGTTGGCGTTGCGCTTGGCTTGCTGAAGGCCGCGAATCTTGGCCTTGAAGTCTTCGGAGATGGCGAGGCCGGCGGCATCGTCTGCGGCCGACTGCACGCGGAGACCGGAGGACAACCGCGAGAGGCTCTTGCTGAGCTTGGTCGACGCGGCGTCGAGGTTGGATTGAGCGAAAAGGGAGCCAACGTTGGTGCGTACGGAGATCATGGTCTTGTTCCTTCGTGGATCACCGCCATCTCGGATGGCGGCCGGGCGTTCGTGCCCGAAAGATGGTTCGATTCGAAATGTGAATGTCTACGGATTGTGATTCAGTTGTGATTCGATTGTCGGTTGCCGGCCGATGCACGAGGACGGCACGTCCTCGGATCGATGCGGCGAGAATCTGCCACCGGCGACCGCAGAGGTCGAACCGGTGCGCTACGCCATCGTGCCACCGCGACGGTCGCGTCGATGGGCGCGGGCGGGTCGGGGCCGCTCGTCTCGGTCGCTGCCGAGCCGCGGATCCGAAGGTCTTCGGTGCGTCGTCCTCGACTCCCGTGCGGGAGCACCGTCTCGGCGACCACGAGGTCGACCGAGGTGCCGCGGACTTCGGTGGAAGTCGAGCGGGTGGCGCATCCTCGTGCCGGTCACCGCAGGCGGTGGAGCCGAGGAATGCGATCCGAGGGCGGGACGCCGTAGCGGCGTCGACGCGACGTCGAGATTGTCACCACCGCCGTACGGGACACGGACTCACGCGTGGGAGTCGGTCGTGTGCCGTCGTGCCTTCACGAGGCATCGATCGCGCGTCGCGGGCGAGCGCGAGAGAATCGTGGAATTGGAACGGGTGGGTTCGAAACGGGTGTGTCATGATGGTGTCCTCCCTGGACGTTGCGGGCATTCGTGCCCTACGCTGCGGGGTCGCCATCTCGGCAACCGTTTCAGCGTTCGTGGTGGAAGCATCGGCAGCTCCCTCGACCCCTTGAGATGGAATCGGAAAAAAAAGTAAGGGGTGGCATCGCTTCGGACGCCACCCCTCGGGGGTACGGCGGTGGAGACCACCGTGATGGAAGGCGGGGGGAACCGCCACGGGACGAGCCGGCTGCGCGAGGGATTTCGGGGATGCTCGCGGGCACCGTGGTCGTCCGGGATACCGGAGGC
>Ga0079224_100007321_pt1 | contig 14792 bp, 13 predicted proteins | sample Stecom2015_FD_80414 | JGI IMG/M metagenome (GOLD analysis project Ga0079224, IMG submission 80414) | Agricultural soil microbial communities from Utah to study Nitrogen management - Steer compost 2015 | ecosystem: Environmental > Terrestrial > Soil > Agricultural land | place: USA: Utah...
ACAAACTTAAAGGCTACGCCAGATTATCTGATTTCAGGATATTTCCCTGGCTATGACCGGACGGACCGGGAGAGATTGGGTGATCCATCGGTATCTCATCAGGATTTTCAGAGAAGTATCGAACGGAAATATCCGGAGTATATCCATATTATGGACCATCAGGGCAATATGCTATTGAATGAGATCAATGAGTTCAATATTGACTTGAGGGAATTCACGGTGAGAGGCCACGAGATATGGGCCAAGAAGAAACCCAGTGAGGAAGTAGAGGAAGACTTCATCAGCATTTACCGCATTACCATTGAATGACACTACATAAGTTTTGCGGCTCCTCTGACGACCAAAAGCATCAGTCTATCAATGACGATTTCCGAATCCCAGTGATAAGCCTTAATTCTAAACCGCAATCCCGGAAAAAAAGAAAAAACAGCACCCACAGGATGCTGTCTTTTCTAATTGTTAAAAAACCAAAATAATTTAAAGCCTATCTCTTTCTTCGGTGCTCCCGCTGCGTTCGGAAACTTTGAAGTTTTCCCCTTTGGAGAATTTCCACCTTAGCGTCACCCGGATTCCCTGGTTGTTATTGTATTGGCGGATATCGGTATTGATCTTGTCGAAGTCGATTTTCCCCTTGAACTTTTGCGTCCTAAAGAGATCCGTGCCATTTACAGTGAGGCTGAACTTGTCATCTTTAAAAGATTTGGTCACTCCGGCATCCATCCAGGCTAGGCTTTCAATTTCTATCTGTCCGTCAATAAAAGGACTCAAGTACATGCCCACCATTTCCACTTTAAAGCCTTTCGGCAGGGTGATGTTGTGTTGTGTTCTTGCCATGTAGGAGAACTGGGAGACGTCCAGCAGTTCAGTTCCGATTAGTGACTGGTATTTGTTGTTGTACAAATGCAGCATGTTGCTGGTACTCCACCATTTTGTAATTTCCACGGGGAGCATCATTCTCAGACTGAAGTTCTCTTCCTTGTCATAATTTTCCATTCGGATCACTGATTTGCGGGTGGCTTCATCCTGAATCATCACCTGGCCAAAGGCGTCTGTGGTCCTAGAGTAACTCAGGGTAAATTGATATGTCCCTTTGATGACATGGCTCATCTCAAAGTTATTCGCATATTGGGGCTTCAAATCCGGGTTGCCTTCTTCTGTCGTCAGCGGATCAATATAGAAGACGAATGGGTTAAGTAACCTGTAGTACGGCCGGGTGATCCTCCTGTTGACATTGTAGTTGATGGAGTATTTGTCGCTTACCTTATGCTGTAGATAAAAACTGGGGAACAGGTCCAGATAATCCTGTTTGTTAACTTGATTGGTCGTCACTGAATTGCCGGCGATGTCGGAATATTCCGCCCTGAGACCTAATTGGAAATCAAGTTTATCACTGATAGGTGATTTATAGGAGGCATAAGCGGCCAGGACATTTTCTTTATAGATAAAATGGTTGCTGTTAGGATCCGGAGTAAAGGGGGCCTCCTCCTCACTTCTTTGAATATCCAGCACGTTGTCGGATTTCACCCAGCTACCTTTCACACCGGTTTCTAGCGTTTTTCCTTTACCGAAAGGCTTGGTAAAATCCGCTTTGGCAGTAAGGATACTGTAGTCCATTTCGTTGCCGGTGAGGATGCGGTCTTTTCTTAGATCCGTTACCGTTTCATTCAGCCAATACTGATTACTTAATAAACCAAGGCTGGAGGCATCCATGACGGTGTAGTCGACATCCGCAGAAAGCTTGGTGCCCAAGGTGTCCAAGTTGCCCACGTAGTGGAGATTGGTGAAGAGGCGTCGGCTGCCGGATTCGCTGTCGTTGATTGCTTCCAGGAAATTGATGTCCGTGCTACCCGGGTTCGTGATGTTGGTCAAGGAATTACCGTCTTCTGTGCCGTTTTGGTCTGAGGCCTGCACGTTTATTCCTACGCTATGTTTTTCATCGATCTGGTAGTCGGCTACGCCGGAGAAGAAGATGTTTTTGCGGATTAGCTTAAGCCTTGCCGTTTGATCAAATTCGGATAAACCGTTTTCCAATTGGAACCTTCGGAAAATATCCAGGTCGTTGAATCTTGACCATTCGTTATAATTCAAGCTGGCATTGGTGGTCCATTTTCCTCTTTTTACATTGACGGTTGCGCCGCCAAAGGGAGCCCATAGGCCATTATACTGGTTTCCGGCCTGCACATTTCCATTGGTGCCGTTATAGGTGTTTTTCTTCAGCTTGATATTCAGTACCCCAGCGGCTCCTTCTGCGTCAAACTTTGCAGGCGGATTGCTGATCACTTCTATGCTTTTAATGTTATCGGCAGGCATCGCCCTAAGAAAATTGGCCAGATCTTCAGCACTCATATAGGTCTGCCGGTCATCCAGCAGGACGATAACACCCGATCTTCCGTTCAGGTTGATGTTGCCGTCCGCATCTACGTAAACGCCCGGAGATCTTCCGACCACATCCAGCGCCGTGTTACCTTCAGCTAACACGGTACCCTCGATGTTCACAATGGTTCTATCAGCCTCTATGATGACATCCGGTCGCGACGACTGAACAGTCACCTCTTCTAGAGCGGTCATTTCCTCCTCAATTTCAACAATGCCCAAATCCTTCTTAGATCCTGGCTTAAGCTCAAATTCCTCGGATGTATAAGTCACAAAGCCGATGCTTGAAACCGATAAGACTGCCTTGCCTGAAGCTGACGTGGACAGGGAAAATCTGCCACTGTCATCTGATACAGCTCCTGTGATCAGCTCTCCGTCGTCCGCCTTAACCAAGGCGATGTTTGCATAGGGCAACCCGTTGCCATTGGCCTCCTTTACTTGGCCGTATAAGGTGCTGCTGTCTTGGGCTACTACATGGCTCATGCCCATTAAAAAAAGAACCATTGTGATGCAAAGTTGATATTGAAGTTTCATGTTGGATATGTTCAATTATATGCATCGGGTATGAAAAAGCAGTGCCAAGGCGTCAAAATGCTGGTATATGGTTGAAAAACAGCTATTTGATAGGTTCTGGCTGTAAGTGGTTGTTTCGAATCCGGACACTTTTTATGTTCGGTAGCGGTACAAAAAGCAAAAAACCTCCGGCAGTATGCCGAAGGTTTTTCTTGAAAGAGGATCTAAAATATTCTTTTTATTTTGCAGCTGCATATCTTTTGCTGACCTCTTCCCAATTTACTACGTTCCAGAAAGCGCCGATATAATCGGGGCGTCTGTTTTGGTAGTTGAGATAGTAGGCATGTTCCCATACGTCCAAGCCCAAAATGGGGGTTCCTTTTACTTCAGCAATGTCCATTACTGGGTTGTCTTGATTGGGTGTAGAAGATACCTGCAACTGACCAGAACCATCTACAGAAAGCCATGCCCATCCAGAACCAAATCTAGTGGCAGCGGCGTTGTTAAATTCGTCTTTGAAAGCAGCAAAAGAGCCAAATTTGCTATTGATGGCTTCCGCTAATTCTCCAGAGGGTTCGCCTCCGCCGTTGGGGCCAATGACGGTCCAAAATAAAGAGTGGTTGTAGTGTCCGCCCCCGTTGTTTCTGACAGCCGCAGAAGCGGAAGAAATATTTTGCATTAATTCATCCAAGCTTTTGCCTTCCAACTCAGAGCCTTCTATTGCTTTGTTAAGGTTAGTTACATAAGCGTTGTGGTGCTTGCCGTGATGGATTTCCATCGTCTTTGCATCGATATGGGGTTCCAATGCACTAAAATCGTAGGGTAATTGTGGTAATTCAAAAGCCATTGTTTATTGATATTTAAAGTGAAACATAAAATTTAGAGATTGCAAACTAACTAAAATAACCCCAATAGGCGGTAAATGGTTCTATCAAATGGATATTGTTTGGATTATCTGAGTGATTTGAAAAACTCGTCCAGCAAGGCTTTGGACTCTTTTGCCATTAGTCCATGGGTGATGTTGGTTTTGGGATGAAGCAGAGGTTCCTGTATCCTGCTAAATCCACGATTTGGATCGGCCGCACCGTAGTGAATTTCACCCAGTTGGGCCCAAAAGCTTGCCCCGGCACACATTACGCAAGGTTCCAGTGTAACAAACAGTTTGCATTCGTTGAGATATTTGGCACCTAATGCATGAGAAGCCGTCGTAATGGCGAGGATTTCCGCGTGGGCAGTGACGTCTGTTAGCTTTTCGGTTTGGTTATAGGCTCTTGCAATAACCTTATTCCTGCAGACTACGACGGCTCCGACGGGGATTTCGCCCTCCTCAAAGGCTAATTGGGCTTGCTTATAAGCCTCGTTCATAAAATATTCGTCACTGTATAATTCCATTCTTTTATTTTTTATGGCCTTATGTGCCAGGTCAAATTTATGGCTTTCTTATTGAAAGAAACAACAGGTGAGATAAGATCAAAATAAGTAGATATATGGAGCAACTGCCTGCCCACCTCAATTACACCAACCAAGAAAAGCCCGGCATTCTTCGGGTAATGAGGGGTAAAAAATTCGTTTATCAGTTCAGCAATGGAACCCCGGTGTTGGCGAAAAGTACTTTAGAACGGATAGAAAACCTGGTCATTCCGCCGATGTGGGAGAATGTGTGGATCACGAAAGATCCTAAAGGACATATACAGGCTACAGGGGTTGACCAAAAAGGCAGGAAGCAGTACGTTTACCATCGGCATTGGGTTGCCTATCGCCAGAATTCAAAGTATAAGCGTCTGAAGTTTTTTGGTGAGGCATTACCCATGATCCGTAAGAGAACCGCGCAGGATATCCTTTTACCGGGCTGGCCTAGAGACAAGATGCTGGCCTTGATGGTGATGATTCTCGATGAGGTGTTTATCAGGATAGGAAACATGTCCTATGTCCGCGATAACGGGACTTATGGATTAAGCACCTTGAGGCGCAAGCATGTTCATATTGAAGAAGGAGTGGTGACCTTTGAGTACAAAGCAAAAAGTGGAAAATTCAGGACAGTCGTGTTAGAAGACGAAGAATTGGTTCCTTTGATCAAGGAGTGTTTTGATCTTCCAGGCTACGATATATTTCGATATTACGATGAAGAAGCTAAATGTTACTGTAATGTGCTGAGTGATGATGTCAACGCCTATCTGAGAGAGATTACAGGTGCTGATTTCTCTGCCAAGGATTTTCGTACTTGGGCCGGTTCAGTGTTAACGGTGTCTTTAAAGGAAGAGGCTGAAAAAGAGAAAGAAGCGAATCCCCGGAAAAAACTGGAAAATATCTTGGTGAACCTGGTAGCTGAAAAACTAGGAAACACTCCAAATATATGCAGGTCCTACTACATCCATCCTACCATTTTGGAGGCGGTAGAGACTGTAGACTTAAAAGAGGCCGCCAAAGCAGCTAATAGGAAATACCGAAGATTGAAGAATAAGCTGGAACCCGAAGAAATCTTGGCTTTACACCTATTAGATGATGAATAAAAAAAACAGAAGCGGAAGAAATAAAACTTCCGCTTCTGTTTTGCGTCAAAGGTTCTTATTTCAGTGTCGTATCTAGAATATCAGATCGATAAACTCTTTCCTCACGCCATCATTGATGATCAACGCCAAAATCAAAGATATAAGTAGCCCGATTAAGGCTTTGGACACATCGCTCCAGGTTTGTTTGTAAGCCCTGAAGAGCCTTGCTTTTCTTTTCTTCAATTTTCTGGACTTGGCCAGGGCAATGGCGATTTCCCTACCACCCAGTAGTCCAATAAACACCCAAGTGGTGCTCATCGGCATGTTGCTGTGCATTTTAAAGTAAAATAACAGAACAGCATATACCAAATCAACAATGGTGGCCGCCCGGACGTCGGTAACCCGTGTTTTCTTATTCACAATATCTTGGATGCGGTCACCTTTCATATAGAACAGGAATCCTAAGCCCAAGAAGATAAAACCTGTGAAAACAAGAAATTCCATGAGGTCTAGTTGTCTTGGCAAGAACACGGCGATATTGGCTGCATCCTGCATAATCCAGACGGCCCACAAGAACCCTGATATCAACCATTGCAGGGGCACCCAAACGGGACTTGCTTTGCCTTTGAGATAATGGGGAAAGAACTTTTCCAATATAAACCAAACCCCAATACCCATAGCAAAGGCCAAAAAATAGCCTATAAAACTTTTTTCCATCACTCCGATGATGGTACCTGCTTCATAGGTAAAGACATTAAGGAGCAAGAATGTCGTGGATACGGGCATTCTCATCCGCGTCATCACCAGCAAGACAATAGGGGCAGCCAGCTGCAAGAAGACAATTTCTTCGGGGGCTTTATCAAGTCCGGGAACCTGCAGCCTCTCATAACTCACATCCCCCTCGAAAACAATCCAGCTATAGGTAACGGTCGCCACAAAGACCAAGCCCATAAAGAGCCACAGCCAGTACCATTTGGTTCTTGTATTGGAGGCGATGAAGGTTCCTATCGTTTGGATACTGTCGTTGGCAATAGCGGAATAGGCGGCCAATGCAAACCCAAACCACATCGCAGCATACGTATATTCCGTGATATAGCCTGCTATAGAGACAAGCACACAGATTATGATTAAAAAAGTTTTTTCTTGTCTGGAGAAATCAAAAAGCGAGTAAGCTACCTTAGATAGCTTATTCTGGTTGATGTTTTGGTCTTTTAACTTGGCCATAAAGCGGGTGTACTATTTTTTGAAACGCAAATGTAATTAGATTGAAATCCTCTAATGTTACCAAATTGTTAAGCTTGGTAGGTGCCAAAAAAGTTTTTTGTCAATTGTTAAAATATTGTTTTTTGAAAAGGATATAAACGTGAAACAACTTTTTCCTGAGCAACGCTGTGTTAAGACTCTGTTAAGTCTAGGTTGATCAGTCGTAAGCTATCTTCCTCGCTCCCGTTACCATGTAAATCTTTCCATCGATCTTGGAAGACAAGTACAGATTTCCCTTATGGTCTCTTCCAAACCGAATATCCACTTTCTTGTGATCGAACAATTCTCCAAACGAAGCATCCTTTCCATCGATGTTTAGTCGTAGCTCCTTGATGGTCGCTTGTTGTCCTTGTTTTACTTCATGTAAGTTTATATAGAAGATTCTGCCGTTAACAATATCTCCAAAAATGTATCTGCCATGAAGTTCGGGTATTGTCGTTCCCTTGTATTCAAAGCCCCCAGAAATCGCACTTCCTTCTCGGTGGGTGTATTGCGCAATTGGATAACTGAAATTATAAGACGCATCATCTGGTGGCAACGCATACACCAGATTAAGGTCTCCATGTTCGTTGATGCGGTAGGTACCTTCTCTTACCGGCCAACCATAGTTGTGTCCCGGGTTGATCATGTATAAGGACTCGAACTGAGCCTGCCCAATATTCGAAGCAATCATCCTGCCGCCTTCCGTCCAGCTGATCCGGTGGGGATTGCGGAAACCCCATGCATAGATCTCCTTCAAAGCATTTCCGTTTTTTCCATCGGCATAAGGATTTCCAGCCGGTATCCCGTAGTTTCCGTTTTGGCTATTGTTGCCTTGTGGATCAAAGCGGATGATTGATCCCCAAATGGTCTCTATGCTGTTGGTCACGAAGGGGAAGCCAGCTCCCACGCTTCCTCCGTCACCCACACCCAGGTAGATCAGCCCGTAATCTTCATCCCCAGGTTTGGCCAAAGGGTTAAAGGTAAGTTCCTGAACACCATGTGAAGGCCCCACCATATCAATTCTCATCAGCTCCTTTCGATGGCCCTGGAAAGGAAGGGCGCTTGGATCTGCTGTTTTCCATTCGGAGATAACCCACTGGAGGGAGACCCTAATAGAGTCTGCATAGGAGAAATCGGCCGGTTTAGAGCCCGCCTTCTCGGTATGGGTGGTGTACAATAAGCCATTTTTTACAAACTCAGGATGAAAAGCAAAACTTCCAAACCCCGTGGCCAACCCGGGGGCATCAATAAAATCCGGCATCAGTCGGTCGATTTCCAGATAAGGCTTCGCCTGTCCATCCCTTAGTTGATACAGCTTTCCCCTGAGGTCCAGAACATAAAGGTCTTCGCTTCCCGGTTGATAGTCCATCTTGGCGATGCGGGCCAAAGGATCTTTATCGCTACTAGCAGGAACCTGTGTAAGCGTTTCCAGCTGAAGCAGGTAATCTCCCAGGACGATAGGCGCTACAGTCGGTTCAATGGCTTCCCCCCACTCGCTTTTGTTATCGGCCACCGCAGAGGCCTTGATGGAATGGAGATAAGCAATCACAGCGTTGATTTCTTCCTCTTCGTAATGGGCGAAGGAAGGCATGTAAGTATTGTAGCGCGCATATAAGCTAGTGGCGCGCGGGTCCCCTCCGTCAATCATTTTTTTTGGATCCTTGATAAAGTCCCGCAACCACGTGAGGGACACCTCTTGGGTCAGTCCGCCGAGCTGTGGACCTATGCCATCTTGTCTGAAGTCATGGCAAGCACTGCAGTTTTGGAGGAAGTGGGTTTTTCCTTGTGCTATAGTAAGAGAATCATGGGACAAATCCGAATAATCTAAAGACGTAGGGGACTGGCAAGCTACCAGGATGAGGAGAAGCCCTCCTGCTACAATGGTGCTAACAATGGAACGTTGCATAATAAAAGAATCTTTTTGGATGAAGTGAACCCGTCGGTTTTAGTGTCTCCCAAATGTAATTTGCCTTTCTGTTAAAAACATGGAAATATCGATTTAATGATCAGGGCATATGTTCTACTATTTAGCATTTTTTAGGATTTATAAAAAAAAGTGGATTATAAAAGATGAATACCGTAATTTAACCCTTCAATTACAACAACCCGCAAATGATTGAAATTAAAACCATAATCCGGCTCGATAGTAATTCACGGATCCCAAAATACCAGCAGATCGTCAATTCTATTATTGAAGATATTGAGAACGAAACCTTGGCGGTGGGCGAAAAAATCCCTTCGATCAATGAAATCAGCGAGGAATATTACCTCTCCCGAGATACCGTAGAGAAAGCTTACAACTTGCTTAAGGAAAAGAAAATCATTATTTCCGTGAAAGGTAAAGGCTATTATGTAGCACGTAATGTCTCCAACTCGCAGGTCAAAATCCTCTTTCTTCTGAATAAGCTGAGCAACTACAAACTCAAAATCTATAATTCCTTTATCAACAATCTGGGTGCGTTCGCCCAAGTAGATCTCAACATCTACCATTGTGATCCCAAGTTGCTGCTCAATATACTGGATGAGAATATGGGAGCCTATGATTACTATGTTGTCATGCCTCATTTCAAGGACGAGAATTTGACCCACCAGAACCTGAATGAGGAAGTCATCAGCTATTTGAAGAAGATGCCTTCGGATAAATTGATCATCATGGACAATTACATTCCTGTATTGGGCGATGACGTCGCGTCCATCTACCAAGATTTCAAAATGGACATCTACCATGCCCTTCTGGAAGGATTGTATCGGTTAAAACATTATGACAAGTTAATTCTGGTCTTCCCAAGCAATGTCGTTTATCCTTATCCTCAGGAGATTTTGTTGGGCTTCAAGAAATTCTGCACCGACTTTGGCTTTGACTTTGAAGTATTAGACACGGTGTACCAAGAAATGGAGTTTGAGTCCAAAGACGCTTATATCATCATTGAGGAAAACGATCTGGTTAACCTGATCAAGCAGATCCGGGATATGAATTATGAATTGGGCAAGGACATTGGAATCATTTCCTATAATGATACGCCGCTAAAAGAACTTTTGGGGATTACCGTCGTGTCGACGGACTTTCAAGTAATGGGGGAGACGGCTGCTTATATGATTAAAAAGCGGAAAAAGGAAGCGGTGAAGAATGTGTTTCGGTTTGTCGATCGGGGTTCGATTTAAATAATACCATTAACTGAGCAGGAAAGTACAGGATGAGCATGGACTTGTCACTGTGTATTTTCATACCCTTTACCAAAATAACCTTTCTTTCCTAGTATGTCAACAAAAAAGAACCTGCGCGAACAACTGGATGATGTCAACGAATATGAACGGGAACCCATTCCGCCAAGCAAATTAAAAGGATGGAAGAGCTTCATCGGTACCTACGCGGGGGAACACACCGCAGGCACGGAGTTCGTAATCGGTCCGCTCTTTGTCGCGCACGGAGCAAGTGCTATTGATCTGGTTACCGGGCTTTTGTTAGGCAATATTCTGGCGGTATTGAGCTGGGCATTTTTGACCGCCAAGATAGCGGTAAAAGAAAGGTTGACACTTTATTACCAATTGGAGAAAATCGCGGGATCCAAGTTCACTTTGGTGTACAACCTGGTAAATGCCGGGCTGTTCTGTTTCTTGGCGGGCGCCATGATCGCCGTTTCCGCGACCGCAGTTGGGATCCCCTTTGACCTCGCCATGCCGCAGCTTTCCGATATCTACCCCAATAGTTGGGGCTGGGTAGTGACGGTATTTGTAGTGGGCTCGATAACAACCGTTATAGCCATGTTCGGGTTCGAGCGGGTCAGCAAATTTTCCAATGTAGCCGCGCCCTGGATGATCATGATTTTTGTAGCGGCTGCGGTAGGCGTATTGCCGCAGTTAGGAGTTACCTCCCTTGGTGAGTTTTGGCAAGTGGCTCAAAGCACGATATGGACTGGGGTGCCTCTGGAAGGACAAAGCAAGTTTACCTTTTGGCATATCGTCTTTTTTGCTTGGTTCTGTAACATGGCCATGCATATCGGAATGGCTGACCTTTCTCTTTTGCGGTATGCTAAAAAGTGGCAATATGGATTCTCGTCCATTTCGGGAGTCTTCTTAGGCCATTATATTGCTTGGATCGCTTCCGGTATACTGTATTCGCTCTTCCTGCTCAATGCAGCCAATGCCAGTAGTTTTTCTCCTGGGCCCATCGCCTATGGAGCCGCCGGAATCGCCGGTGCTGCTTGTGTATTGATTGCGGGATTAACCACTGCTAACCCGACGCTATATAGGGCGGGCTTGGCCATACAATCCATCAATCCAAAATGGAAAACGTGGAAAGTGACCTTGTGTGTAGGATTGTTTACCACAGTGGCCGCCACTTTTCCGGCTTTGGTAATGAGGCTATTGGATTTCGTTGCATTGTATGGACTGATTTTGATGCCGGTCGGGGCTGTGGTTTTTATTGATGTATATGTGCTTGAAAGACTGGGGCTGAAGCGGAATTATGCCGAATTGACGTCAACGTCGTTCAATTGGTCGGTAGGAATTACTTGGTTGGTGACGCTTGTCTTATGTCTGAGCCTAAATCTGGCGGTAGGTGTAGAAATTTTCTTCCTAGGCTTGCCGGGATGGTTTATAGCCGTAATCATCTACCTGATCTGTAGCAAAATATTCCAAAACGGCAACACGATAGGAAGTTTCCAAGTGAACAAGGATCAGCTGGTTACCACCATTTCTAAAAATTAAGCTATGAAAAATCTGCTTGTTGTTATCTCGATCCTAAGCCTGTTTATTACCATCGTTCCCTCCTTTTTGGTCTTTGCGGGTGTGATGACCTTGGAAATGAACAAGACCTTGATGCTGATCGGAACCATTGCTTGGTTCGTTACCGCACCGTCTTGGATGAATAAAAAGGAAGAAGCATAACGCTGAGCCCTTAGATAGTGGCTATTTGCTAAGTATTCTTTGACTATCCACTTCGAGTAGTGTGATGAAAAGAGGGTGTCTATGCAGGCACCCTCTTTTAGGTCATGTCATTTTAGAATATCAAACCTTATAGTATTGCTCCCATTCCTTGCGTGGAGGCGCACCCGTCAGCATCACGTTGGCAAACTTATCATTGGTAATTTGCTTGGTGACCACATCGAAATAAAGCGGTTTGTTCATGCGCTGCGCAATTACTCCCAGACAGAAGACCTGGCTCAAAATACCGTTGATTTCAAAGGGGCTGCGGGTTTTTTCTCTTCCCTGACAGGCAAGGATGAAATTGGCAAAATGGTTAGAGGGGCTCTCGGGCACTTCGGGAAGTTTGGAGGCCATGTCCGCCGCTACTTCTTCCGGGATAATAGACAAAGTACTTCCATGACTGCCTCCTTTGAAGATCAGGTCCTTGCTGTAGATAATCCTGCCTGGACTCAATGTGGGCTGTTTCACCGGTCCTTGGTTGGTAGTAGGCACATTGGCAGCTGCCTGGGAAGTGCCAAATCCCTCCGGCAGAGGGGGTAGGTTCTGCAATCCGTCATACCAGGTAAGGTCCACTGGCGGCATCCCTTTGCGGCTGCCAAAGCGGAAAAGAAGAGTAGAAGACATCGGAAAGAAGAAGTCATTGTGTCCTTCCAGATAGGTTGGGTTGATTTCGTAAGGCAGGCCGAGCTCCAGAAATTCGTGGGCGGTATCAATGAGGTGAGCTCCCCAATCGCCGAGAGCGCCCATGCCGAAGTCATACCAGCAGCGCCATTCTCCATAATGGTACAATTCATTGTATTCCTTGGGCATAGCCGTTGTCAACCAAGTATCCCAATCCATCGTCTCTGGGATCGGCTGTTTTGCAGGCCAAGCTTTCATATTGGGATCTAGCTTATGCCATCTTCTGGGGCTGTTCATATGAGCAGTGACGGCGGTTACATCTTTGATGATTCCGGCTTCCACCCAAGTTTTAAATTGAAAGTAATTGGCTTCAGAATGCCCTTGGTTCCCCACCTGGGTCACCAAGTTTGGGTTTTTCCGGGCCATCTGCATCATCAATTCGGCTTCCTGAAAGGTTCTCGACAGCGGCTTTTCGACATATACATGTTTCCCCGCCTGCATGCAAGCCATGGCAATGGGGAAATGGGAAAAATCAGGAGTAGCAATCGTCACCGCATCAAACTCACTTCCGGACTTATCCAACATTTGTCTGAAGTCCTGATAGCGTGTTGCCTTCGGGTACTTTTCCATGATTTTGGTCGTGTGCTCGGCACCCATATCCACATCACATATTGCCACCACATTGACCAGGCCTGTTCTCTCGAAATCTTCAATGATCTGTTCACCGCGGTTGCCTATGCCTACGCAAGCGATATTGGTTTTTTGGTTTGCTCCGGGGATCCGGGAGTAACTCGCCGCCGATGTCATGGGGCTTAAAGCCAGACCAGCAGTGGAGAGCGCGGTAGACGCCAGAAATTCTCTTCTTGAAATCATGCTGTATTTTCGAATTTTTTTGAATCTTACAAAAATAGATTTATTTCATAAGGTAGCTAATTGCTACTAAAAGACACCTCCATTTTTTAGAAATGTATGACTTTTACTTGATCTTTAGGAAATCATATCTAAAACCTATGCAAAGTTATCAACATCTCCTGCTTTTCTTTATCATGACCTTGCCCATGTCCTTAACAGCCCAGATAACCCTACCCCTATATGAAAGCACTGCCCCCTATACCCTCAAGCTGCTCGACAAGGATCAAATCGGCGATGGCGGGAGAGTGACGCAGGTTGCCGTGCCCCAGTTGACCGTATACCACCCGGAACCATCTAAAGCCAATCAGATGGCCATCCTGATATGTCCAGGTGGAGGCTATGGCTTGTTGGCGATCCAACATGAAGGCCACGACGTTGCTAAGTGGTATAGCGAAAAAGGCTATGTCGCGGCGGTCCTGAAATACCGCTTGCCCCAGGAGGAATTGGTCGATAGCAGTTGGGAGGTTCCGCTGAAGGATGCCAAAGAAGGGATAAAGAAGCTGCGCGAACATGCCGCAGCATGGAGTATAGATCCTGCCAAAGTCGGGGTTTTAGGTTTCTCGGCTGGCGGCCACTTGGCATCTTCGGTATCGGTGCATGGAGAAGAGGCCAGTGGGGGAATGTTATCTTCCCGTCCTGATTTCAGTATTCTGATTTACCCGGTGATCAGCATGGATCCCGCCATTACGCATCAAGGATCCCGCAAAAATCTGCTTGGCGAAAAGCTGGACACGGAATGGGAGGAATTTTATTCCAATGAAAAACAAGTTACTAACGCTACGCCGCCCGCCTTTCTCGCTCATTCCTGGGACGACAAAGCCGTACCTGCTGAAAACTCCATCCGTTATGCCAAAGCCTTAAATAAACAAGGTACCCAAGTAGAGCTTCATCTTTTCGAGAAAGGTGGGCATGGCTACGGCAGGGGAAATGAAGCAAACCATGGCAATGCCGCAGGTTGGATCGAAATGAGCGACAAGTGGATCCGTGGCCTTTTTTGAAGTAAGCTCTAAATCAAAAACACGGTCAAGCTTCTGGAGCCGTGCGCACCGATCACCAAAGACTGTTCAATGTCCGCAGTCTTGGAGGGGCCGGCGATAAATACTCCATAACCGGTTTGCGTGACGTCGATCCTTCGATAGGCTTCGTGCATATTGGGCACTAAGTTGGTTTTTTCCAAGACGATGATCAGATGCTGGGTAATGAAGGGTAAAACCCGATGGGACAGGTTTTTTTCTGACACCCATATGGCCGCGTTTTCTACCGCTCCAACTTCACCTTTGACCACGGCCAATTCCACGGTTTCCAGATCGTGCGGATCCGTGATAGAGGACATTTCAAGCGTCCCCGGTACCTCCTCGATCAGAGAAACGACTTGGAGATCCTCCAAAAAGTTCTCTTGAATATAGGCCTTGACTTCATCCAGAGAAGTAACCTCTATGGCCGTTCCCCCATTAAGGGTGACAGATTGGGTATATTTGGCTACCAGATCTTCATCAGAGGGAAAAGACAATAACTCCGGCAAAGCTGTTGGCTCGGGCTTGTTTCTGGCTATGGCATCCAATATGGCTTCTCTGCTGCTCATTTTTTTACTCGGTTTTTCTTGTACCACTCTTTGAAACTTTCCTTCGGAGGTTCGGGGAGATCCCGTTGCTTGCCCCAGACATTCAGGCTGCTGTACACCAAGCTGTCAGGTGTGACTTTCAGGGCTTTTCT
>Ga0079224_100007322_pt1 | contig 14792 bp, 13 predicted proteins | sample Stecom2015_FD_80414 | JGI IMG/M metagenome (GOLD analysis project Ga0079224, IMG submission 80414) | Agricultural soil microbial communities from Utah to study Nitrogen management - Steer compost 2015 | ecosystem: Environmental > Terrestrial > Soil > Agricultural land | place: USA: Utah...
GGGCTCGGCGCCCGAACGCGGCAACGTGGTGGTGATCGAAGGCTGGCGCCCGTACATCCAGCAGGAGGGCCAGACCGTGTTCCGCTGGGCCACCACGGTGCTACCGGATCTGGCACGGCAGGCGTGCGAGCGGGCCGGAGTGGATCCGAGCGAACTGGCGGCGTTCGTGCCCCACCAGGCCAACCTGCGCATCATCGAGCCGCTGGCCCGCCGACTGCGGGCGGAGCAGGCGGTGGTGGCCCGGGACATCACCGAGTCGGGCAACACCTCCGCCGCCAGCATCCCGCTGGCCTGGTCCAAACTGATGGAACGGCACGAGATTCCCTCCGGCGCGCCGGTGCTGCTGTTCGGCTTCGGCGGCGGACTGACCTACTCCGGTCAGGTCGTGCGCTGCCCCTGACCGGTCCGCCGCCCTCCCTCACCGCCTACGGGCGGTTTACCAACCGAAGAAAGGAAACTGAGTCATGACCCGCGAAGAGATCACCACCGGCCTGGCCGAAATCCTGGAGGAGGTCGCCGGGGTCAGCCCCGACGACGTCTCCCCGGAGAAGTCCTTCACCGAGGACCTGGACGTGGACTCGCTGTCCATGGTCGAGGTCGTGGTGGCTGCGGAGGAGAAGTTCGGCGTCAAGATCCCGGACAACGAGGTGCAGAACCTCAAGACCGTGGGGGACGCCATCGCCTACATCGAGAAGAACGCAGGCGCATGAGTAAGACGGATGTGGTGGTCACCGGGCTCGGCGCGACCACCCCGCTGGGCGGGGATGTCGCGTCGACCTGGGAGGCCATGCTGGCTGGTCGTTCCGGGGTACGGGCGCTGACCCACCCCTGGGCTGCCGATCTGCCGGTGCGGATCGCCGCCGAACTGGTCAGTGACCCGGCTGAGCACCTGCCCCGGGTGAAGTTGCGCCGGCTCGACCGGTCGGAGGCGATCGCCCTGATCGCGACCGCCGAGGCCTGGGCGGACGCCGGGCTGGCCGACGCCGAGCTGGACCGGGAACGGTTGGCGGTCAGCGTCGGCACCGGGATCGGCGGGGCGATCACCCTGCTGGCCCAGGATGACATCCTGGAGGAGTCGGGTCCGCGCAAGGTCTCACCCCACACCGTGCCGATGCTGATGCCCAACGGCCCGGCCGCCTGGGTCGGGCTGGAGCTGGGTGCCAAGGCGGGCGTGCACTCGGTGGCCAGCGCCTGCGCCACCGGGGCGGAAGCGATCGCCCAGGCGCTGGAGATCATCCGGTCCGGCCGGGCCGACGTGGTCGTGGCCGGCGGGACCGAGGCGGTGGTCCACCCGCTGCCGCTGGCCGGGTTCGCCTCCATGCGGGCCATGTCCACGCGCAACGACGAGCCGGAGAAGGCCTCCCGGCCGTGGGACAAGGCCCGGGACGGGTTCGTGCTCGGCGAGGGGGCCGCGGTGCTGGTGCTGGAACGGGCCGACCACGCCGCCGCCCGCGGGGCGCGGGTGTACGCGCGGCTGGCCGGTGCCGGGGTCACCTCCGACGGGTACGACATCGTGCAGCCGGACCCGAGCGGTTCCGGAGCGGCCCGGGCGATGAAGGCCGCGCTGCGCGACGCCGACCTGCCCGCCCGCGAGGTCACCCACGTCAACGCCCACGCCACCTCCACCCCGGTCGGGGACATGGCGGAGGTGGCCGCGATCCACGCGGCGCTGGGAGACCACCCGGTGTTGACCGCCACCAAGTCGATGAGCGGCCACCTGCTGGGAGCCGCCGGCGCTCTGGAGGCGATCGCCACCGTGCTGGCCATTCGCGACCAGGTGGTCCCGCCCACTATCAACCTGGACGATCCAGACGACGCGCTCGATCTGGACGTCGCCGCGCACAAGCCGCGGCACATGGAGATCCCGGCCGCCCTGAACAACGCGTTCGGGTTCGGCGGCCACAACGTGGCGCTGCTGTTCACTCGCCCCTGACGAAGACGAGGTCTCGCGCATGACCACCGCTACCGCTCCCTCCGACACCCAGGAGGTGGACCACCGCGATCCGGAGGTCCGGCTCCGTGCTCTGTTCGACGAGGGCACTCTGCGCCTACTGATCCCCCGGGACAGCTCCGGTGTGCTGTACGCCCGGGGAGAGATCGACGGCACGCCCGCGATCGCGTACGCCACCGACGGCACCCGGATGGGCGGCGCGATGGGCAGCGAAGGCTGCCAGCACATCGTGGACGCGATCGACCTCGCGGTCCGGGAACGGGTGCCGGTGCTGGGCCTGTGGCACTCCGGCGGCGCCCGGCTGCCGGAGGGGGTCGTCGCCCTGGACGCGGTCGGCCAGGTGTTCGCCGCCATGGTGCGGGCCTCCGGCCGGGTGCCGCAGATCTCGGTGGTGCTCGGCCCCGCCGCGGGTGGGGCCGCGTACGGACCGGCGCTGACCGACCTAGTGATCATGAGTGGCAACGGCCGGATCTTCGTTACCGGCCCGGAGGTGGTCCGGTCGGTCACCGGTGAGCAGGTCGACATGGAGCGGCTGGGTGGGCCGGAGCCGCACGGCCGTCGCTCCGGGGTGGTGCACGTGACCACCGCAGATGACGCCTCCGCCCTGGCCACCGCTCGGGAACTGACGGTGCTGCTGGGGCGGCAGGGTCGTCCCAGCCCGGACGACGTCACCGACGAGACCGACCTGGGGGCGCTGCTGCCGGAGGCCTCCAACCGGGCGTACGACGTCAAGCCGCTGGTCAGGAAGCTGCTGGACGCCCCCGGGGTGGAGCTGCACGCCAAGTGGGCGCCGAACATCGTCACCACGCTGGGCCGGCTGGCCGGCCGCACCGTCGGGGTGATCGCGAACAACCCGCTGCGGCTGGGCGGCTGCCTGGACGCGGCCAGCGCGGAGAAGGCCGCCCGGTTCGTCCGGATGTGTGACGCGCTCGGGGTGCCGCTGGTGGTCCTGGTGGACGTCCCCGGCTACCTGCCCGGTCTGGGGCAGGAGTGGGACGGGGTGGTCCGCCGGGGGGCGAAGCTGCTGCACGCGTTCGCCGAGGCGGTGGTCCCGCGGGTGACGCTGGTGACCCGGAAGGCGTACGGCGGGGCGTACATCGCCATGAACTCCCGGGCCCTGGGCGCGACCGCGGTGTTCGCGTGGCCGAACGCCGAGGTGGCGGTGATGGGCGCCAGCGCGGCGGTGAACATTCTGCACCGCAAGAAGCTGGCGGCGGCCCCACCGGAGGAGCGCGAGACCCTGCGGGCCGCCCTGATCGAGGAGCAGATCCGGGTCGCCGGTGGGGTGAACCGGGCGCTGGAGATCGGGGTGGTGGACGAGGTGATCTCCCCCTCCCAGACCCGGCGGCGGTTGGCCGAGGCGATCGCGGCCGCCCCGGCCGCGCGCGGCGCCCACGGCAACATCCCCCTCTGATCATCGGGTGGGGGTCGGCGCACCGCCGGCCCCCACCCGCCACTTCCCGGGAGGGCGACCATGGCGGACGGGTACGTCCACCAGATCAACATCTCCACCTCCGGGGTGCCGAAGCTACCGGTGCCCACCGCCACCGTCACCGAGCTCGGGCTGGTCGGGGACGGCCACGCGGAGGCGGGTCATGGCGGGGTGGACAAGGCGCTGTGCCTGTACTCCCTGGAAGTGATCGAAAGCTTCGCCGCCGAGGGCCATTCGCTGTTCCCCGGCGCGGCGGGCGAGAACATCACCACCCGGGGGCTGGACTGGTCAGCGGTGGTGCCGGGGACCCGGCTGTGGCTGGGCGAGCAGGTGCTGATCGAGGTGACCATGTACACCACGCCCTGCAAGAAGATCGCCCGCTGGTTCTCCGACGGCAACTTCGCTCGGCTGAGTCAGAAGATCTCCCCCGGCCGGGTCCGGGTGTACGCGAAGGTGCTGTCCGGCGGCGCCTTGACCACCGGCGACCCCATTCGATTCGCCGCCGCCTCACCCCACTCGGGGTAGGGCCGACACCGGCGCGTGCTCGGCGGCGTGCCGGTACGGCTCCAGGTCCGCGTCCCAGGCGGTGCCGAGCACCGCGTCCAGGCCGTGTGCCAGCGCCTCCGGTCCCCGGGCTTGCGCCAGCAACGCCCGTAGCTGGTATTCACTCACCCGGATGTCTCCGGCCGCGCCGATGGTGGCCCGGAACAACCCTCGGCCCGGGACGTGCATGAACCGCTCGCCGTCCACGCCGGGGCTCGGCTCCTCGGTGACCTCGAACCGGACCATCTGCCACTTTTTCAGTTCTCCCGCGACCGCGGCGCCGGTGCCTGGCCGCCCTGTCCACTGCAACTCGGCGCGTTGGGCACCCGGGTCGAGCGGCTGGGGGCGCCAGTGGAGACTGACCGGCGCGGCGAGGGCACGGGCGATCGCCCACTCGATGTGCGGGCACACAGCGAGCGGGGTCGAGTGCACGTACACGACGCCACGTGTGGGCACGGTGACCTCCCGGGGGTAACAGGTGCGCCTTCCCCTACGACCTGTCACCCGGGTCACGTGCAGACCATGATGACCCCCCGGGCAGCCACAACGCCAGCGAACCGCCGAAAGAAGTCAATTGAATCGCCCGGACGGCCGGATCCGGTGGCGGCGAGTGAGGCGACCATCACGCTGACGAGAGCAGCGGTCGGGTTTGTCGCATCGGGTACGATGACTCCGGCGCTTTTTCCGCCACAACCCAACCCGTGTCCTGACAGGAGTTCCCCGTGGCCAGCAACACCTCGAAGACCGCGCGTGCATCAGTACGGGCCGGGCAGGGCGCCCAGGGTGGCGGCCTCAGCGTCCTGGGCGAGTTCAAGTACCTCATCCCGCTCAACAACGGTCGCCACGCGTACGTGCGCAACCTCGTCACCGGGCGGACCGTGCACACGGCCACCGACTCGGAGACGTTCGTCGAGCAGATCCGTACCCTGAATGAGGCCGGGCACGGCGCCAAGGTCCGGGCGGAACTGCAGGCGCTGGCCGCCGCTCACCCGAACCACGGCTGGGACGCTACCGAGAAGCGCCTGGTCGAGGCCGGTGCCCTGGGCGACGCCAGCTGACCGCGAGGTTGACATCGACGACCAGCCGGTGACAGGCCATCGCGTCCTTGCTCAAGAAATAGCCACCGAGCAACGCCACCTCGACCGGGTCTACGCCCGGTTGGCGGAGCTGCGGGAACAAGCTCGAGGAGCCGAGCGAGCCGGGTATCACTTGGCCCACGTCGGCAACCTCGGTGCCTTGGTGGAGCGGGACGCGATGGTCTTCCACATGGCGCGCCGCCGGTCCGCGCTGGAGGCCGCCCACGAGGGGCTGGTGTTCGGCCGACTCGACCGGGATGACGGCAGCGTCCACTATGTCGGCCGGCTCGGGGTCCGGGATGCGGACACCACCCCACTGCTGATCGACTGGCGGGCGCCGGCCGCGGCGGACTTCTACCAGGCCACCGCCAAGGACCGGCGGGGCGTCCGGCGTCGCCGGATGATCCGCACCAGCGGCGAGAAGGTGGTCGGTCTGGAGGACGATCTCCTCGACCCCACCTGCGACCTGCCGGTGGTCGGGGATGGCGCCCTGCTCGCCAGTCTCGGGCGCGCCACCGGCCGGCAGATGCGGGACATCGTCGCCACCATCCAGCAGGAACAGGATGCGGCGATCCGGGCACCGGCGCGAGGGGTGACCCTGGTGGAGGGTGGCCCGGGCACCGGTAAGACCGCGGTCGCGCTGCACCGGGCGGCGTACCTGCTCTACCAGGATCGGGAGCGGTTCGCCGGGCGCGGGATCCTGGTGGTCGGCCCGTCGCCGGTGTTCATGCAGTACATCGAGGCGGTGCTGCCGTCGCTGGGCGAGCACAGCGCCACACTGCGTGCGCTCGGTGACCTGGTCGAGGGGGTCTCGGCCCGCCGGCTGGACCCGCCCGAGCTGGCGATCCTCAAGGGCTCGCTCCGGATGCTGCCGGTGTTGAGGCGGGCGGTCCGGGCCCAGGTGCCCGGAGCCCCCACCACGCTCCGGTTGCCGTGGCGCCGCACCTTGCTGCGGCTGGATCACGCCACCTTGGAACGGATCCGCCGGCACGCCTTGAGTACCGGGCGCCGCAACGAAGTGCGTCGGGTGGCCTTCGACGGGATCTTCGACGCCCTGTGGGAAGAGGTTCTCCAGGTAGCACCGGACGACCTACCGGACCGGGGCCAGTTCGAGGATGAGCTGTCCGAGCGCCCGGATTTCCGGGAATTCCTGAAGGCCTGGTGGCCGCGGCTGCGGCCGGTCCAAGTGCTGACCTGGCTGGCCGATCCGGAGCGGCTGGCGGACTTCGCCGCCGGGGAGTTGACGGCGCCAGAGATCAACGCGCTGGCCACGTCGTTCGCCGAGTTCCACTCCCGCGGACCCACGGTGGCGGATGTGGCGCTGCTGGACGAGCTGGACCACTTGCTGGGCCGGCCGCCGCAGCCGCCGCGCCCGGCGACCAACCCCTATCAGGTGGCGCCGGGGGTGTACGAGGTGACCACCTACGCCGACCGCCAGGCGGCTCGGGCGACGGCGCGGGAGTGGCCGGCAGACTATCGAGACTTTGCCCACGTGGTGGTGGACGAGGCGCAGGACGTCTCGCCCATGCAGTGGCGGATGTTGGGCCGCCGCGGCGCCCACGCGTCCTGGACCGTGGTCGGCGACCCGGCCCAGACCGCCTGGGGTGGGGATCCGAAGGAGCTGGCCCAGGCCCGTGATGAGGCGCTGCAGGGGGAACGCCACCACTACCTCCTCACCACCAACTACCGCAACTCGGTGGAGATCTTCGAGCGGGCCGCCGAGGAGATCCGGCCGGTGGCTCCGGATGCGGTCCTCCCCACCGCGGTCCGGGCCACGGGCGTGAAGCCGGTGGAGCGGACGGTGCGGCCGGATCAGTTGCCGGCGGAGGTGGTCGCGGAGGTCCGGCGGCTGTCCGAGGAGGTGGAGGGCACGCTCGGGGTGATCGCCCCGGCGGCGTTGCGGGACCAGGCGGCCACGTGGTTGGCGCCGCTCCTCTCCCCTGCCGAGCTGGACCGGCCGGAACGGGTCCAGGTGGTTACCGGTCTGGAAGCCAAGGGCATGGAGTACGACGCGGTGGTGCTGGTCGAACCGGCCGGGATCATCGCGGATGCGGGACCGGACGAGCGGGCGGGGCGGCGGACGCTGTATGTGGCGCTGTCCCGGGCCACCCAACGCCTCACCATCCTGTCCACCCGCTCCTGACCCGGGGGCGTCATGGCCACCGTCGGCCACGACCCCTAATTAGTGAACACATTGCAATGTGCGCATGACTTCGGTAGCCTCCGGGCGGTCAGGGAGGGGGCGTCAGGATGGCTCACCAGCACGGGCACACCGTCAGGCCGACCGTGAGCGGGCCCGCGGGGCAGCGGCACCGTCGCCGGTTGTGGGCAGCGTTCATCCTGCTCGTCGGGTTCATGGTGATCGAGGCCCTGGCGGCGTGGTGGACCGGCTCGCTGGCGCTGCTGTCGGACGCCGGCCACCTGGCGACCGACGTGCTGGGCATCGGGATGGCGCTGGCGGCGATCCACGCCGCCGGTGCCGCGGCGCGTCGAAGCGGGGATCGACCGGTCACCGCCGGGCAGGCGGAGCGTGCGCTCACCGCTACCCGCCACACCTTTGGCCTGTACCGGTTGGAGGTGCTGGCCGCCCTCGCCAACGCGGGACTGCTGCTGGTGGTGGCCGGGGTGGTGCTGGTGACGGCGGTGCGTCGATTCGGCGACCCGCCGGAGGTGCTGGCCGGGCCGATGCTGGTGGTGGCCGCCGCCGGCCTGGTGGCGAACCTGATCGCGTTCGCGTTGTTGCGCCCCGGTGCCCAAGAGAGCCTGAACGTCCGCGGCGCCTACCTGGAGGTGCTCGGGGACCTGGTCAGCTCGGTCGGAGTCCTGCTAGCGGCGGCGATCATCCTGTTCACCGGGTGGACGTACGCGGACCCGCTGCTCGCGGTCGGGGTGGCCGGCTTCATCATGGTGCGCACCCTGGCCCTGGGGCGGTCCGCGCTGCGGGTGCTGCTGCAGTCGGCGCCGGCTCACCTACCGGTGGCGCGCGTGGAGGCCACCCTGGCGGCGGTGCCCGGGGTCCGGGATGTGCACGATCTTCACGTCTGGACCCTTACCTCCGGCATGGAGGTGGTGTCGGCGCACCTGACCATCGAGGCTGAAGAGCGGTTCGGGGAGATTCTGGCGACCGCCCAGCGCCGACTGCGGGACGAATACGGCGTCTCGCACGCGACCCTGCAACTGGAGCCGGCGGGCGCCCTCCCCTGCCGCCCGGACTGGTAACCGGCGGAGTTACCCGCCCGGACCCAGGTCGGCAAAAATCACCCGAATGGGTGATGGCGCCCGCCTCCCGCGGCACCGATCAGTGGGGCACGTTCACCACGTCGGCCGGGGTGGGATCGGGGTCGGGGCCCTCTACCGGCTCCGGAGCGCCGAACAGCCCCAGCAGTCCGGTGACCCACAACTGCCGGTGCACAAACCGACTGGGTTCGGTGACGACGAGCTTCACCCCGCTCACCTCGGCGGCCTGAAAACCGGCCACCAACGCGCTGATCCCCACCGAGTCGATAAAGCTGACCTCACGAAGGTTCAGGTTGATCTGGGTAGGCCGATCGTTGGCCATCACCGCGGCCACGGCCTCGCGCACCTCGTGCGCAGTGTCGACGTCGATCTCTCCGCGTGGGCTGATCTCCACTTCGCCAGTGAACGACTTCGTCGTCACGATCGACAGACTCACGCCTGCACCTCCGCCCGCCCTATCGGACTTACCGGTATGGGGCCGCCACCGAGCGTATGCCCTTTCCGGCAACTGCGCCAATCCGTTATCCGAGCGCCTGCTCGGCGCCACGGCTCCGCCATAACCGGCACGGGTCATCGTAGCTGCCCTTCCGGCGGAGGGGGAACCCATCCGTTCGGGGGTATAGTGAGGAGAATCACTCACTCGCTGCGCCTGGTTCCGCACCTAGCGTACGGAATTGCGTGTCGAGCTGATTCCACAGATCCTGGGCGGCGGCGGTCTTGGCCGCCGCCTTGGTGCTGCCGGAACCGGTGCCGAGGTAGGTCTGCCCGGTGGCCGGGCTGTGGGCGGTCACCGTACAGGTGTGCACCGGCTGATGCGCCGACCCCGCCGTGGTGAACGCCCAGTTCAGCTCGCGCAACTGCCCTGCTTGGGCCAACTCGTGGACGACCATCACCGGCGGGTGCCCGGGTGGGAACGTCCGTATCCGGGCCGCCCGCCCCACCGGCGCCGGGCCGGAGACATCCCCGGACGGATCCGGCAACCCGGCGAGCTCGGCCACCAACGCCAGCGCCGCCTGTTGCCGCGCCAGCCGTTTGGAGGGGGCGGCCCGGGGTGGGGAACGGTGCTCCCCCAACGCCGCGACGGCGGTGAACCGGGGCTGCTGGACCGTCCCGACCGCCTCCTCTTGCCAGCGCACCCCACCGCCGTACCGGCGCTGGGCGTGCAGGGTGAGCACGGTGAGGGCGTGGCCCGGCTCCGCAGCCAACCAGGCCAGCACCCGCCGCCGAAGCGGCTGCCAGCCCGCCTCGGCGCCCCGGCGCCGGGTCCCGGTGGCTCCCCCCGTGGCCGTCTCCGGCTGCTCAAACAGCAGGGTGGCCGCTTCCCGCGGCAGCAACTGCCCCGCCGCCAGTCGGCGCTCCACCTCCTCCGCCAAGGCCGGGCTGAACCGGCTCTCGGTGACCGCCAGCCGGAGCACCTTGCCGAAACTGTCGTCGTCCAGACTCCGGTAGTCCCGTTCCGCCAATTGCGCCCGCACCACCCGGTGCGCCGCCGAGCGCAGCGCCGCCGAGCGGCGCGCCCGTTGCCCCTCCTGCCGCAGATTGACCGCGGCCGCCACCTCCTGCAGAGTCTCCACTTGGTACGGCACCGGCCGGCCCGCGGCGGCCGCGAGCAGGATCCGTTGGTTGACCAGATCCGGGTAGCGCCGTAACGGGCTGGTCACATGGGTGTATGCCGGCACGTTCAGGCCGAAGTGCCCGGCCACCCAGGGCTCGTACACCGCCGGCCGCAATCCGGTGGCCAGCTCGGCGGCCACCTCGGTCAGCCATTGGTCCACCGCGTCGTCGGCGGCGGTGGTGGCCAACCTCCGACTCAGCTCCTCTCGGCTGACCGAGCCGGCGCGGTGGTTACGGAACAACAGCGGGATTTTCCGCTGGGCGGCCCACGCCGCCGCTGCCTGATTCGCCGCGATCATCAACTCCTGCACGATCAGGTAGCCGGCGTTGCGCTCAGGCGCGTCCAGCCGCACGATCCGACCGTCCTCATCGGTGGCCCAGCCACGCGCCAGGTCGTACGCGGCCAGCGCGCCGGCCGCCCGCCGGCGATCCAAAAGGGTGCGGGCCAACGCGTACGCGTCGCGGAGCATGGGGTGCAGTCGATGGTCGGGGTCCGTCACCGCGGTGGCCGCCTCCTCGTAGCTCACCGCTACCGGGTCGACCAGCCGCGCCTCGGTGACCTCGACCTCCTGTAGGCCTCCGTCCGGATCGACCGCCAGGCTGACGAGCAGGCTCGGGGACGGTTCCCCGGGGCGCAGCGCCGCCTCAGCCTCCTCAGCCGGAGCGAGCATCGGGACGGTGCGTTCCGGTAAGTACAGCGTGTGGCCCCGGCGGCACGCCGCCACGTCGGCTTCGCTCCCCAGCCGGACCACCCGCGCCACGTGGGCCACATGCACCCAGACTCGCCAGCCGGGGTGCGCTGGGGCCACCCAGATGGCATCGTCCCGGTCGACCGTACCCGGCCGGTCGATCATGACCGCGCTGGTCGGCCGCTCACCCCCATCCACCGCCTTGTATCCTCCCGATCGCCTGCCGGTCGAGAACGGAGCTTAACGCGAGATGGCAGCACGCCGAATGCGCCGTAATGTGTGGACTTAACATCTCACCTCTCCCGTCCGCTCCCGGCGTCCGCGATACCGTCGAAGCGCCAGTTGACGGTGGGTCACGGCAAGGAGGTCGCTGCGCACGATGCGGGTCCTGGTGGTCACCACGCCGCTACTCGAATACGCCTACCCTCTGGTGCCGTTAGCTCTGGAGCTCCGCACCGCCGGCCATCAGGTTCTGGTCGCCACCGCGGGCGAGGCGCTGCGGGTGGCCGACTCGGGCCTGCCAGTGGCCGATGTGGCCCGACGGTTCGACCCGGGCCGGCTACGGCGCCGGATCGCGCTCCGCAATCCCCTCCTGCAGTGGCGGGAACGGACCAGATGGGCTGACCCACGCGGCGTAGTAACGATATTCGGCGAAATCAATGACGAGCTCGCCGACGGAGTGGTGACACTGGCGGACGACTGGCGCCCCGACCTGGTGCTGCATGACGCGCTCGCTCCGGTGGGAGCGTTGGCCGCGGCGCGACGTCGGGTACCGGCGGTACTGTGCGACCCCACGTTCTACGACGGGCAGCGGCTGAGTTTCGCCACCACCGGCCACCTCAGCTACGCCTGCGGGCGGCACGGGATCACCACCCCGGCCCCACCCAGCGCGGTGATCCGGCTGGCCCCGCCCAGCATGGTCGGGGAGCGCCCGGGCTGGCGTATGCGGTACGTGCCGTACGACGGTGGCCTGGCCGGGGTGGACTGGCGAGACGAGCCCGCGGTCCGGCCCCGGATCGTGGTGATCGGTGGGCATCCCGCCGGGCCGGAGCCGGCGCTGACCCGACGGGTGTTGCGGGCGGCCCGACGGGTAGAGACGGCGGAATTCCTGCTGGTCCGTCCGGATCTGCCGATCGGTCCTCCCCTACCGGAGCACATTCGGACGGTGGAGTGGACGCCGCTGACCCGATTGCTGACCACCGCCGCCGCGGTGGTGCACCACGGGGCCGCGGCCACCGTGCTCACCGCACTGGTACACGGCGTACCGCAACTGGTGGTTCCTGATACCGCCACCCGTCGCCACAACGCTGATCTGGTCTACCGGCGCGGGGTCGGGCTGGTCGCCGCGCGCGGGGAGATCTCCCCCGCGCTGCTGCAGCGGCTGGTTGACCAGGCGTCGTTCACCGCCGCGGCCGCCGAGGTGCGGGTGGAGTTGGCCACCGCCCCCTCCCCGGCGGAGATCGCCGCCAAATTGACCGACCTGGTGGCTACCAGCGGACAGGTGTGATGGCTAGCTGGCTCGGGTACCTCACGGTCGGCGGCACGACCACGAGGAGGCCGAGATGCAGCACGACAAACTGATAGGCCAGGTGCAGGCCCGGGCCAAGCTTCCCAGCCGTGGTGAGGCCGAGCGGACGGTCCGCGCGACGCTAGAGACCCTCGGGGAGCGGCTACCGGAAGGGCTGGCCGACAACCTGGCGTCGGTGCTGCCCCGGGAGATCGGGGAACATCTGCGCCGGACCGAAGTGATGGGCGGTATCGGCACCGGTGAGCGGTTTGATCGACACGAGTTCATCGCCCGCGTATCTGAGCGGAGTGGCGCTGATCCGCAGGAAGCGGCGTACCAGGCCCGGGTGGTGTTCGAGGTGCTGGAAGAAGCCTCTAGCGGTGGCCTGATGGATCGGGTGCGGGATGCGCTGCCGCCTGACCTACGGGAGTTGGCGCTCGCCGGCAGCACGGGCGACATGCACACCCACAGCTGACAGTTCATCCGTCCGCTGGCCCCGGGTAGACCCCGGGGCCGCCACCGCTTTCCGCATCGCCTGCCCGCTCGGCGCTTCCGCTCACGGTGGCGCGCGGGCAAGTCACCGGCCGAAACGACCCCAGGCTTAACAATAGGACTAATATGGACAAATAACCCAGCACATCGGGGAGCCGCTACCGTACGTGCCCCAGAATCGGCACGCCGGGTTAGGCGGCTAACACATTAGATTGCCAGGGTCGGGTATTTTGCCACAGGCGCCACAATCGGCGCATGCACGGCGCCTCGCCCCCTCAGTCGTCAAAGGAGAACCCCCGATGAGCTGGAAATTCAACCCGCCACCGGGGTGGCCACAGCAGCCGGAGGGCTGGGTGCCACCGCCGGGGTGGGCCCCGGATCCAAGCTGGCCTCCGGCCCCACCCGGGTGGCAGTTCTGGCTGCCCGCTGATCAACCTACTGGTGATTCCGCACCGGCGGACAAGCCGGCGGCGAGCGGCTCAGCGCCGGCCCCGGTAGGGGCCGTGGCGGGGGCTGGCGGCGGGCCGGCCGGCGCCGCGAGCACGGGAGTCGGGACGGCGACCTCGGACCAGGTACCGACCTCCGGGCAACCGGCGACCGGGCAGCCGGTGACCGGGCAGCCCGCGAGCGGACAGCCGGCCCCCGGACAGTTCATTCCCGGACAGTCGCCCACCGGGCACGCCCCCGCCGGTACCGGGCACGCTCCGGCTGGACAGTTCCCCACCGGACCGGCCGCGACCCCCGCCACCACCGGGGCCGCGGCACCGGGCGCCCCTGGATTCGGCGGTCCCGGTGTCGGGCAGCCGCCATCCGGCACCCCGCACTTCGGCAGCCCGGGCCCCGAGGCGATGTCCCCCGCCGCCGTCGGGGCCGGCAACTGGGGTGGCCAACCGGCTTGGGGACCGGCCGCCCCGGGTGCGTCTCCGAGCACCTCCACCTCGGCGCCGTGGTTCCGCCGCTGGTGGACGTACCTGGTACTAGCGCTGATGCTGCTGCTCGGCATCGGCATCGGTTTCGGCCTCGGCCGGCTGATCGCGAACACCGACGATGGCGAGTCCAGCGCCGCCCCCATGCCCCACCAGATCACCCTGCTTGACGACGTCGTCGGCGACGCCGACTGCTAGCCCGAAAGGCATCCCCCCATGAGCTGGAAATTCAACCCCCCGCCCGGGTGGCCATCACAGCCTGAGGGCTGGCAGCCACCACCCGGTTGGACGCCGGATCCCAGCTGGCCCCCGGCCCCGCCCGGGTGGCAGTTCTGGGTTCCGGCAGAGTCCACGTCGCCGGCGAGCGGCGCCCCCACCAGCCCCTCCGGCGCACCCCAGGGCCAAAGCGGTGCCCCTGCCGGTAACCCCCAAGGCCAAAGCGGTGCCCCTGCCGGTGATCCCCAGGGCCAAAGTGGTGCTCCGACCGGCTCCCCTGCGAGTGGACCATCCAATCTGCACGAAGAACCCACCGTGGTCACCGGTCTCCCGCCGGCTGGCGGCGGCCCCGGTCCCGCGCCGACCTCGCCGCCGTTCGCCACCCCGCCGAGCGGCGGCTTCGGTACCCCGCCGACCAGCGGACCGGGCAGCGCCCCCATCAGCGGCCCCGGTAGCCCGGGTGGGCCCGCGGGCTGGCCCCCGGCGCCGGCCCCGGCGAGCGGCCCGCCGCTGCTCCACCGGTGGTGGGTGTTCGCGGTGGCGGCGGTGGCGCTCCTCCTGGTCGGCTGTGTCGTCGGCACCGGAGTGGGGGTGCTGACCGCCCCCGACGACCAGTCGAGCCCGTCGAACGCGGCTCCGCAGTCTCCGCCGAGCTCAGATACGCGCCCCCCGGCGCAGTCGGGGTCGGACGAGCGCAACATGGGCTCCGGCGAACTGGCGGTGGGGCAGGAACGCACCGGAACCGGTCCCGCACTGGTCACCCTCCAGCTACCAACGGACTCCTTCCACATGATCACCTTTACGTTCCGGGGCGAAGGCACCTTCAACGCCCGGTTACTCGATGGCGACGGCTCCGCGATCATGTCGGTCTACGAGTTCGGGGACTTCATCCGCACTCCCTACACCGCCACCCGCCTGGTGGAGCTGGCCGCCCTCGGCACCCTGACGCCGGCGGCCGTGGAGGGGGTGGAGAGCGACGGCGAGTGGAGCATCCTGCTGCAGGACATCCAGGAGCCGCCAGTGTGGCCGGACGTGACACGCGGCACCGGCACCGGGCTGTCGCGGATCGACGCCGACGTGCTTGGCGAGCCGAGCGTGCTGGAAGCCGA
>Ga0079224_100007326_pt1 | contig 14789 bp, 12 predicted proteins | sample Stecom2015_FD_80414 | JGI IMG/M metagenome (GOLD analysis project Ga0079224, IMG submission 80414) | Agricultural soil microbial communities from Utah to study Nitrogen management - Steer compost 2015 | ecosystem: Environmental > Terrestrial > Soil > Agricultural land | place: USA: Utah...
ACAGATTTTGCCTATATCGTCATGGCCTTTACGGCGGCTTATGCTCTCGGCTTGTTGTTTTTTGGGTGGTTTGTGGGCAAGGTAGGTACCAAGCTGGGGTATTCTATTTCTGTCATTGTCTGGAGTGCCGCAGGAATGTTCCACGCGCTCGCACGAAGCGTTTTTGGTTTCTCCGCGGCCCGAGTGGGGTTAGGGTTGGGGGAGGCGGGCAACTTCCCAGCAGCCATGAAAGCGGTCGCAGAATGGTTCCCCAACAGGGAAAGAGGTTTGGCGACGGGGATCTTCAATTCCGGAACCAGTGTAGGTGTGGTGTTGGCTTTATTGATTGTCCCTTTAATATTGAGAAATTATGGTTGGCAGGAGGTCTTCTGGATCACGGGTGCATTGGGCTTTGTATGGTTGGTCTTTTGGTGGATTTTGTACGAAATCCCTTCCCGCCAAAAGCGCTTGTCACCGGAAGAATTAGATCTAATCGTCAGCGGCCAAGAATCTGGGGTAGGGGAGGCGGAAAATAAGTTGCCTATTAAGTGGCTAAAGCTGTTCACTTTACCCCAAACCTGGGCGTTTATCACTGGCAAGGCGTTGATTGATCCGATCTTCTGGTTTTTTTTGTTTTGGCTTCCAGCTTACTTTTCTTCCATCTTTGATTTGGACCTGACCAAGATCAGTCCGGAACTGATGATCATCTATACCGCCACCACGGTGGGGAGTATTGGGGGCGGGTATTTTTCCTCCTTGCTGATCAAAAGGGGTTGGCCGACATTGAAAGCCAGAAAATCTGCCCTATTGCTATTTGCGGTTTTGGAGGTTTCCGTTATTCTGGCCCAATTTGCTTCCAATGTGTGGGTGGCAGTTAGTCTGCTCAGCCTTGCCGTGGCGGTACATCAGGCTTGGGCCACCAACGTATTTACTATGGCCTCCGATTTGTTTCCAAAGCAAGCAGTAAGTTCTGTCGTGGGAATAGGAGGAATGGCCGGTGCAATTGGCGGCATTTTTTTTCCGTTGCTGGTGGGTACTTTGCTGGACAGCTACGAGGGGGCAGGAAATATTGCCGGCGGTTACCGGTTGATTTTTACCATCTGCGGACTCACCTATTTGACAGCCTGGGTCATTATCCATTTGTTGACCAAAAACTCAAAAAAAGTAGATGTTCATGAGATTATTTAGATATAGTGCGGCGTCTTTGTTGATTTCGGGTGTTTTTGTGGGTGTTTTTTTTTCCTGTGGCGGCCCGGGAGACAAAGTGAAGGGGGTTTCTGACGGACTGGAGAATAGCTGGACGGCACCTGATTCCGTTTCTCAATTGAGAAATCCACATACGGATGCAACCGCGATTGCAGCTGGAGAAGCCCTTTACCAAATTTATTGCTGGTCATGCCACGGTGAAGCGGGCTTAGGGGATGGGGCTGCAGGAGGTGCCATGGGATCCAAACCTGCTAATTTTCAGGACGACAGTGTAAAAAGCCAATCCGACGGGTCCATGTTTTGGAAGATTTCCCACGGCAGAGGAACGATGCCGGCCTTCATAGATGTGCTTTCCGAGGAACAGCGCTGGCAACTGGTTTCATTTCTGAGGAAGTTAGGTAGAGGAGCGAATATCCCTTTCAATAGGCAAACCCCCGTCGCTTTGGTGCCGGATATCACTATCTCGCATTTTATGACTATCGAACCCCAAGCCATCCGAATGCTGTATGAACCCAACACGGGTTTCTTAGGATATAGCACTTATAATGGCGAAGTTTTTAAAATCATTTCTGATGATGAAGGCCGACGGTCTTCAGAGAAAATAATTGGTGTACATGACCACGGAATTGTCCGCATGCAGGGTGCAGCGATTAAGGGCAATTCCCTATTCCTTACTGGAAATATCAGGTTAAACAACAACAAAGGAACCATGGGGAAAATGGTGCGCATTGATCTTACAGCGTCGGGGGAACACCAGTCCACAGTGGTTTTTTCTACTGAAGAGTATGGCACTACCAATACCCCTTTTGATCATGGTTGGAGTGCAACTGAATTCAGTCCGGACGGAAAATATATCTATGTCATCAGTGGTTCCCGTACGGATCATGGCGAAGTCCAGGATAATCTAGGAGCATACCCCAATTCCCGTGACGAACCACTAACTGCCCGCCTGTTCCGTTTTCCGGTTGACAGCGAAGACTTGTTTCTCCCCAACAATATCGAAGAACTGAAAGCCAAGGGTTATGTATATGCGGAGGGGATAAGGAATGCTTATGACATCGCTTTCGACTCCAATAACCAACTGTTTGCAGTGGTCAATGCCGGAGACTATGACCAATCTGAGGATATGTTTTGGGTTAGGCAAGGACAACATTATGGTTTTCCTTGGATCATGGGGGGAATGGAAACTCCGCAACAATTTCCGGATTGGCATCCTGATCCCCAAAAAGACCCTTTCATCAATACCTCTGCTGCAGCTTGGCCGGATGATTTCTACAATGATCCCACTTTTGCGCCCAGACCTAAAGGAGTGACTTTTAGCGCTCCAATTAAAAACTTTGGCCCGGATGCCAATGAATACCGAGAGACTGACTCTGGTAAGGTAGTAGATGGCGATGAGACAGGCAAGGCCGTTACCACCTTCACGGCACATTCCTCTCCTTTGGGGTTGGTGTTTGATAAAGAAGAGGTTCTGAAGGGAAATTATAAAGGAAGTGGATTTACTCTTCGATACACCAGCGGACTCAAATCCAGTTTGATGAAGCCATTCACCGATGAAGGGGAGGATTTGTTACACCTGGAATTGACCTTTGACCAGAAGCCAGACAATTACATACTCAAAACCACGAGAATTGCTCAAGGGTTTAACCAGCCTATAGACGCCGTGTTGATCAAAAACGAGCTTTACGTGATAGAGTACGGAGGAAGGCAGCACGGCGGGAATATTTGGAAGGTTACACTGCCCAAAGATCATTAGTATTTTGGGTTGATTAATAGACGCAGAGAATTCAAGACGGATTTTTCTGGTCACTTTTTGATATGGGGGATCGATCTTTCCTGACTACGCTGTGGATGTGAGCCAGCCAAAGGATCTCCATTGACCTTCACCTGCCAGTGGTAAGCTAGCTCAGAATACTGGTTCGGGTTGCATGGGGACGACGGGTAGTTATGGGTGTTTTTCTTATATTTTTTAATGATAAATGACAAGTATGGCCTCTGTTTTCCTATTTCTTTCAACTTTGGTAAAAAACTTGCTGTGTATCGGAGGTATATCAACAAAGAAAATCGAATGGAGTATTTTAGGATGACAGACGACAAGGCGCAAGAAGTATTTGTTAACCTTTGTAATGTGCTGTGGGTAGCATTTGCCGATAGCCGCTATACCATTACTTTTAACCGTTGTCAAAGCGACGCACTATCCATTACTGTACCGCAAAAAGAATATGAGGATACGAAAGAAAAATTGATGAAAGTACTGATTTCCTCCACCCGCGTTGTTTTGGATTAGCCAATTCCGTCCTTTTAATTCAGGAGGCCAGCCCTATGAACGTAATCGATGCTAATCGAGGCGTAGAAGAGGAAGCTGTATGTGGTATTTAACCGCAATGATCCTAATAATGATCACAGTCAACGCTGCAATAGCTTCCGCTATGGATGCGGATAAGGGGAACTGATAGCAAATAAAATATACGATTCCTCCGGCGATACAGGCGAGGGCGTAGATGTCCTTACGGAAGATCAAAGGGACCTCGTTCGTCAGCACGTCCCTGGCAATTCCCCCCACCACGCCTGTAATGGTACCCATGATGATGCAGACCCAAAACGGTAGTCCGGCATCTATACTTTTGGTTATTCCCACGATAGTAAATAGGCCGAGTCCTATTGAATCGAACAGGAAGAAGGTATTCCCCCACCGCAGTATCCTGCCCTTGAGCAACAAAGCCGATAGGAGTGCGATGCCCGTGGTGATCAAGTACATCGGAGTAAGCATCCAAAAAGGTGTGATGTTCAATAGCAAATCCCTGGTGGTACCACCGCCAATGGCGGTTACCAAGCCAACGATATAGGCACCAAACCAGTCCATATTTTTGCCGGAAGCCATACGGATGCCGCTCATGGCAAAGGCGAAAGTGCCAACTAGATCTAAAATGGTAGTAAAGCTCATTGCAAGTATAAAATGTTCAAAGAGGGAGTTCAAACTGCTTGCTCAACGCCGTTTGATCCTCATACGCTCAAAGATATTAAAAACAAGGTGCTTTCCTGTATCGTTTAGGATAGATGCCCACTTCGTTCTGCGACCGGTACGAAGTTAATCTCCTAAATGATTTTCCACTTGGCTAAAAGGCAGGCCGAAGGTCTCCGCCACAGCCGGATAAACCACGTGCCCCCGGATAATGTTCAGCCCCGACTTTAGTTCAGTATTGTGCCGCGCAGCTTCCTTCCAGCCTTTTTCTGCCAATTGAATCACATAAGGAAGGGTGGCGTTAGTCAAAGCCAAGGTGGAGGTGAATGGGACTGCTCCCGGCATGTTGGCAACACAATAATGGATGATACCGTCGATCGTAAAAGTAGGATCTTGATGTGTGGTAGGGCTGCAGGTTTCAATACACCCTCCTTGATCTACCGCTACATCCACCAATACGGTGCCTTTTTTCATGTCTTTCAACATGTCCCGGGTAATAAGATGGGGGGCTTTGGCACCGGTAATAAGGATAGCGCCAATGATTAAATCCGCGTCTTTAATTACTTTCCGTATATTCATTTCATTGGACATCATGGTGTTGACATTGGAGGGCATTACTTCTGAAAGATAGCGCATCCTGGCTAAGGACACATCCATAATGGTTACGTCGGCTCCTAAACCGGCGGCCATATGAGCTGCATTGGTGCCTACGATTCCTCCACCTAGGATGATCACCTTCGCGGGAAGGACCCCCGGCACACCGCCCAATAGAATCCCTCTGCCGCCAAAGGGCTTCTCCAGGTAATTTGCGCCCTTTTGGACGGCCATACGACCTGCCACCTCCGACATTGGGATCAACAGCGGCAGGCTTCTATCTGTCTTTTCTACCGTCTCATACGCCACGCACACCGCACCGCTCTTGATCATGCCCTGAGTTTGCTCAGCATCCTACGCGAAATGGAAGTAGGTATATATCACTTGATCTTTACGGATTAAGATGTACTCGCGGGCAATGGGCTCTTTTACCTTAAGGATAATGTCCGCTTCGGCATAGACCTCTTCAATTGTAGACAGAATTTGGGCACCGGAGCTTTCGTACAATGCATCGGAAAAATCGCTTCCCTCTCCGGCGGAAGCTTGGATATAGACCGTATGTCCTCTTTTGACCAGCTCATTGGCTCCGGAAGGGGTAAGGGCAACGCGGTTCTCATTGTTTTTTATTTCTTTTGGAACTCCAATAATCATGATGGCTTTGTTTAGTTTAACTAGCCTCTCGGAATAAGGCTCATCTACTCAGTTTGAAACGCAATAAAGTGTTTTTTAAAGATAATTTTTTTTCCTTATCTTTTCGGCAGTTCGTTTGGACTTAGAGGCGGCAAGGTTCACCCTTTCGGCAAAGTCTTAATCCAGATAAACGGGCGCTTAAAGAAACAACTAAAATTTCAATAAAACATTTATTTTAAGATATTATTTCGATTTAAATCCTTGTTGTGATGATAAACAGTAAAATGCCGAGGTTTTTTAGTGAATGCTTCAGGTGTGGGTGTTTGTTAAAAAGGACATTTTTGAGTAATTTTGTGATGTAATCGAATCGGGCTTAACAGCTAACTATTCGTTTTAATATAATATAATGGAACAAAGGGCGACATTGACCGGCAAGACCAAAAGGCAGGGTATCGATAAAAACCAGATTTTAACCGACTATAAACTTGTTTATTTGAGCAGGCAGGTCTCGTTAGTGGGGAGGAAAGAGGTATTTATGGGCAAGGCCAAATTTGGGGTCTTTGGTGATGGAAAAGAGTTAGCACAAATCGCCATGGCCCGCTTTTTTCAAGCGGGAGATTTTAGATCAGGCTATTATCGGGATCAGACGTTTATGTTTGCGATTGGGGCGCTGTCTGTTCAGGAATTTTTTGCCCAATTATATGCACATACAGATGTCAAGGCCGATCCCGCTTCTGGCGGCAGGTTGATGAATGCCCATTTCGGAACGCGGTCGCTAGACGATGACGGCAACTGGAATGATTTAACTAAAATCAAGAACTCTACTTCCGATATATCGCCTACTGCTGCACAAATGCCGAAATTGTTGGGCCTCGCCTATGCTTCAAAATTGTTCAAGCAGAACCCGGCTCTTCATGATCTGGAAGGATTTACCCAGCGGGGGAATGAAGTGGCTTGGGGTACCATTGGTAATGCGGCTACCGCAGAGGGAATGTTTTTCGAAACCATCAATGCAGGTGGTGTCTTACAAGTGCCCATGATTGTTTCGGTTTGGGATGATGAATATGGTATCTCTGTGCCCAATAAATATCATACCACCAAAGGCAGCATTTCCGAAATCCTTACTGGCTTCCAACGGGAAGAGGGTAAAGAAGGCTGTGAAATATTTGTAGTAAAGGGCTGGGATTATGAAGCCCTAATGGAAACTTATTATAGGGCTTCTGTTATTGCTAGAGAAGAGCATGTTCCTGTAATCATCCATGTAGAGGAAATGACGCAGCCTCAAGGGCACTCTACCTCAGGCTCCCACGAGAGGTACAAATCCAAGGAAAGGTTAGCTTGGGAGGCAGACCATGATTGCTTGTCTAGATTTAGAGATTATCTAGTAAAAACAGATGTCATAGCTGAGTCGGATCTTGACGAAATAGAACTGGGGATCAAGCAAGAAGTCAAAGAGGCAAAAGATCGTGCCTGGAAGGCGTTCTCAGATGATATTAAGGCCGATTTAAATGAAGCGGTGGCGTTGATCAACGAGGCCGCGTTGAACAGCGCAGCGGGCGCGTATTTATTGCAGCTGGCAGGAGAACTTGCCAAAGCCATTAATCCCATACGCAGGGATGTTGTCAGCTCCGTTAGGAAGGCGCTTTTGGCATTGAGGTATGATCAACCGGAAAATCAAATACACCTGAAGGCTTGGTATGCCGATAAACAAAAGGTTTATGAAGATAAATACAGCAGCCACCTCTACAGCGAATCAGCCTATCGTGCTACTTTAATTCCTGAAGTACCGGCAGAATATGCCGAGGACGCGCCGCGGGTAGATGGGAGAGAAATTTTGCAGGCCTGTTTCGACCAGATGCTCGGCCGGGACGCGCGCGTCTTTGCTATTGGGGAGGATGTGGGTAAAATAGGAGACGTAAATCAGGGCTTTGCGGGATTGCAAGCCAAGTATGGAGAGCTTCGCGTCACAGACACAGGGATTCGGGAATGTACGATAGTAGGTCAGGGTATTGGAGCCGCCTTACGTGGTCTGCGTCCGATTGCTGAAATACAATATTTAGATTATTTGCTGTATGCGCTCCAGACCCTTTCGGACGACTTGGCCAACCTGCTGTACAGAACAAAAGGTGGACAAAAGGCGCCTTTGATCGTGAGGACCAGAGGTCATCGTCTAGAGGGTGTCTGGCATTCAGGCTCTCCGATGAGCATGATCTTGGGAAGCCTGCGAGGAATGTTGGTATGTGTACCAAGGGATATGACGCAAGCAGCAGGCATGTACAATACCCTACTTCAGTCAGATGAACCCGCCTTAATGATCGAATGTCTAAACGGATATAGGCTGAAAGAAAAAATGCCGGCCAATATCGGTGACTTCACCGTACCGGTGGGGAAGCCTGAAATATTGAGGGTAGGATTTGACATCACCATCGTAACCTACGGTGCCATGTGCAAGATCGTGATGGAAGCGGCCGACCAACTGGAAGGATTGGATATTTCAGTTGAGGTTATTGACGTGCAAACCTTGTTGCCTTTTGATATTGACCACATGATCAAGCACTCTGTAAAAAAGACCAATCGGGTAATTTTTGCCGATGAAGATGTGCCGGGGGGAGGCTCTGCCTATATGATGCAGCAGGTATTAGAGGAACAAGGTGCCTATGTCTATTTGGATTCAGCTCCGGCGACATTGTCTGCGAAAGCCCATAGACCCGCATACTCTTCGGATGGGGACTACTTTTCCAAACCGAGTGTAGATGACGTGGTGGAAAAAGCTTATGCGATGATGTCTGAAGTGAATCCGGAGAAATATCCGGAGCTTTGAGAGCATGCATGTGTAGTTACCCCTAAAGGATGTTCGACACACAGACGATGAAGTTAGCTACTGATGGGTTTGGGCGGCTTTTGTGTTTACATGTGCTTATTGATATCCTCAAGATTTCCCTAGGATTATCTTTATAGATTTTCTGTCATGGAGACCAATAGGCCGACCGGGAAGGCAGCCAGCGAAAACTTTCAACTCTTCAACTTCTCAACCCAACAACCCCAGATCCAAAAACTCAATCAACCATTAACCAATCTCACCTTCGTATCTGCGGTAAGGTAAAGTCCGGCGAAGACACGATATTGCTCTTATTGAGGTTTCTGTCCTGGATCTGCACATCGATCCGAAGGGTGTCATTCCGGAAGATCGAGTTCCAGCCTAAAGACAGCATGGCATACTTGATGGTGCCTTCTATAGCCCTGTCTTTATCTTCCGTAAGAATTCTCGGAAAGCGTCCGTTAAAGGAGGAGTAAAATGGTGGACCTGAAAAATCGTACTCTGTGTAATTCCCGCCTCTCTTGATAAAGAACTTTACAAAGATATTATACTGGTCCGGGTTGACTTTGACCCAGATGGTGTCGTTGACAATTTCGGTTCCTACTAAAGGCCCTATGACCCAATCTCTGTTGTTGAACGAGGGTGCTTCCGGGGGACGAGTGCCATAAGTCACAAGGTCACCGTTCGGATGCCTTTGGTAATCCAAGGGATGAAACGGTGGGTTCACTTCCTTAGGATCCAAGCCCAAGTCGCCTTCCGCATCTTTAAAGTTGATGGCAATGATAAGCGAATCCGACGAGTTGGTTTCTATATATTCCATGTCCTTAAAATTAATCTGGGGGACAGAAGGAAAATCATCCGGAGGTGACACGCAACTCGTGGCCAATAAAGCGGCAAACAATAATGTATATGTATAACTTTTGACCTTCATGGGGAAAGCGTAAATTTACAATTTGTAATCTACTTATAAAAGTGCTAAAAATTGCTCACAAAAGTTAAAACGATGGATTATTTCAAAAGTTTTTCCTCCAGGCTACATAATCCAGAGGGCTTTGACTTTGATGAACTGACACTGGAGCTTTTTCATTTTCAGGCCGAACACAATGCGGTGTACAAGAATTACCTCGACGCCAGAGGGATAGTTGGCGGCAGCATATCACAGGTGACAGACATCCCCTTCTTGCCGATTCAGTTTTTTAAATCCCACCGCGTGGTTTGCGGTAACCCGGATGCTTTCCCAGTCTATTACGCCAGTAGCGGAACTACAGGAATTGTCACCAGCAGGCACTATATCTGGTCGGAAGACTTCTATTTAGATCATGCACAGCGGATTTTTGAACAGCAATTTGGCCCTTTGGACCAATACCATATTCTCGCTTTGCTTCCTGCCTATCTAGAAAGACAAGGAAGTTCGCTTGTTGCCATGGCAGATCATTTTATAAAGGTGTCTGATTCAGTATATTCCGGTTTTTACCTGTATAATCATCAGGAACTTATTGAGAAATTAGAACTGTTAAAGACGGATTCGAAACCTGTATTGCTAATCGGTGTCACTTTCGCGTTGTTGGATCTTGCCGAAAAAGCTCTTCCGGAGCTGCCAGGGCTGATCGTGATGGAGACCGGCGGGATGAAGGGGAGGCGAAAAGAAATGATCCGGGAGGAAGTGCATCAGATGCTTTGCGAAAGTTTTGGGTTGGACAGGATCCATTCAGAATATGGTATGACGGAACTCATGTCCCAAGCTTATTCTAAAGGTTTTGGCAAATATACCTTGCCGGACACGATGCGGATTTTCCTTCGGGACACCCATGACCCCCTTTCTTGGAGCAACCGGACCCAAGGAGGGATCAACATCATTGACTTAGCCAATTTCCATTCTTGTGCTTTTATTGAAACCCAGGATCTAGGAAGATATGATCAGGAAGGCAATCTGGAGATATTGGGAAGATTCGACAACAGCGAAATTAGAGGATGCAATCTAATGGTCAATTGACCGTAGCTGTGGAACAGTATTTGAGAGCGTACTGGAACATCTACTTATTGGGTAATCCAAATAAGTAGATAAATTGGACGTTGGTATTTTGTATTCCCTCGAGAAATAAACATATTTGATTTTGAAATAAAAAAGTAATATGAGAAGATTAGCAGTAGTTCTACTAAGTGCAGCGCTGATGGCGCTAGGAGCCTGTGCATCCAGCAAGCCTTGTCCGGCCTACGCCAAAGCAATAGATGCATCTGAAGTAAGAGGATAAAAATAACGCCGATCAGTAATCGGCGTATTTTTTTATGTCTTCAAGGGTGATCCTCTTGTCCCCCAAAATCATCAATCTCTCCACCACATTTCGGAGCTCCCGGATATTACCTGTCCAAGGGATCTCCTGAAGGCGAGCCATGGCATCTTTGTCAATCTTTTTCTTTCCGGTACCATACTCCTTCGCCAGGTCCTGTAAAAACCTCTCGACCAGTAAAGGAATGTCTTCTTTACGGTCTTTGAGTGGGGGTACATTGATTACAATGACACTGAGGCGGTGGTATAAATCCTCCCGGAAATTACCTGCCTCAATTTCTTTTTTAAGGTCTTTATTGGTAGCGGCTAGCACTCGCACGTCGACCTTGATGTCCTTGTCGCCTCCCACCCGGGTGATATGATGTTCCTGTAAGGCCCGTAATACTTTAGCTTGTGCAGACAAGCTCATATCGCCTATTTCGTCTAAAAATAATGTTCCTTCCGTAGCCTGTTCAAACTTTCCGATCCTCTGTTTTATTGCAGAGGTAAAGGAGCCTTTTTCATGACCAAACAATTCACTTTCGATTAATTCAGAGGGAATGGATGCACAGTTTACGGCTACAAAAGGGGATTTGGCGCGGTTGCTTTTCTGATGGATCCAATGGGCCACCAGTTCCTTTCCAGTCCCGTTGGGTCCGGTGATCAACACCCTTGCATCCGTGGGAGCCACCTTTTCAATGGTATCCTTTACCCGTTGAAGCGCGGGCGAGTTGCCTACCATGTCCAGCTTGCGCGAGAGTTTTTTCTTCAGCACGGCCGTCTCGGACATCAAACTGTTTTTTTCCAAAGCATTCCTCACCGTCAGCAAGAGCCGGTTAAGGTCCGGTGGCTTAGGGATGAAGTCAAACGCTCCCTTTTTAGTAGCTTCTACGGCGGTTTCGATGGAACCGTGGGCGGAAATCATGATGAACTGCGGAGCCTTGTCCATGGTGCTGACCTTGTCCAACACTTCAATGCCATCCATTTTGGGCATTTTGACGTCGCAAAGAACCAGATCGAACTCTTCCTCTTCAATCATTCGGACCCCTTCCTCACCATCTTGAGCTTCAAAAATCTCGTAATGTTCGTATTCTAATATTTCTTTTAAAGTAGCTCTGATGATTTTTTCATCATCGATGATCAGTATTTTTGGCATAAAACAACTATTTGCTAAAAAGAAAAAGTGCAAGCCTGTAAGCCGGGTTCTGTACCTTCATTGGCAGTGACACTGCCTGAAAGTGCCTGTCATTTATCTAGTTCCTGCCTCACGACAGGAATCTATCGATCTACCCACCCTGATTTTCTCACTGACAAAGTCGGTGAAAAGCGAACGAGCAGCTCTTGATCAGGGCCTATTTGATCTTTCAACCCATAAGGTTTACCATGCAATATCGGTCACCCGATACCCGGTGGGCTCTTACTCCACCTTTTCACCCTTACCCGCCAAGCGAGCGGTATATTCTCTGTGGCACTAGCTGTGACCGTATCGTCACCAGTACGGACCCTTCCCGTTAGGAAGTATGGCGCTCTATGTTGCCCGGACTTTCCTCTCTCCCCATAATGGGACAGCGACAGGCCGGCTTGCACCTACAAAAATAACCTTTTTAATCCGAAACACATGACTTTCGGCATGCTGTTTCTTTTTCAGCGGCTTTGTTAGGGTTTATTTGCTGGTGGATAGGTCGTTTGCCAACAAATCGTGTTAAAATCCTTAACTTTGCACTTTAAATGCAAGATGATATGATACTAGTGGGACAGGCGGTGATCAGTGATGATGTAAAGGAAAATTTCTTTGTATGCGATCTGGAAAAGTGCAAAGGGGCATGTTGTGTGGAGGGGGATGCGGGTGCTCCCTTAGAAGATGAAGAAACAGGAGTTCTTGATGAAATTTATCCCCTAATTAAGGACTACCTCACCGAAGAAGGGATTGAAGCCATCGAACGGCAAGGCACCTGGGTTCGTGATTGGGATGGAGAGAAAGTGACGCCTACCATAGGGGACAATGGGGCCTGTGCCTATGCGCTGACCGACGAACGCGGCATACTGAAATGCGGTATCGAACAGGCATATCTAGACGGCAAAATTGGATACAAAAAGCCCATCAGCTGTCATTTATACCCCATTCGAGTTACCCAATACGACGATTTCGACGCCCTTAATTATGATCGTTGGGACATCTGTTCTGCAGCCTGCGTACTGGGCAGCCAGTTAGGCGTTCCTGTTTACAAATTCTTAAAAGAACCATTGATCCGAAAATACGGGGAGGACTGGTACGCCGAATTGGTCCGGGAGATCGAGGGGGAGAAGGATTTTCAGGGTATTTAGTAATGGTGGCCTAAGAACCTTTACAACGTGCTAAGTCCAATGTGAGAAGGCCAATGAGCCAGATCACGCGAGGAGTAGCCGTGGACAGAGGGCCAACGCATTTATGTATAACTTAACAACCAATAATTCTGCGACAAAACTTCCCTTTATGAGAACCACACTTTTAGTAAGCTTATCTATCCTTATTGTCTTTTTGAGTGCCTGTGCCAGAAATCCGGTTACAGGGAAGAAGCAGCTGGTCCTGATGTCGGAAAAGCAGGAAATAGCGATGGGACAGGAAGCTGATCCCCAGATCGCGGGGATGTACGGTTTATATGAAGACAAAGCTTTACAGCAATTCATTGATCATAAAGGTCAAGAGATGGCAAAAATTTCCCATCGAAGCAATTTGGATTACACCTTCAGGATCTTAGATTCCCCTATCATTAATGCCTTTGCCTTGCCGGGAGGTTATGTGTATTTTACCAGGGGTATCATGGCGCATTTTAATAATGAAGCAGAATTTGCCGGTGTACTGGGGCATGAAATAGGACATATTACCGCCCGACATGGTGTGGCCCAGCAACGAAACAGTTTACTGAGCCAGCTGGGCTTGATAGCAGGTGTAGCCTTGGTGCCGGAGTTTGGACAGTTTTTGGATCAGGCTTCGCAGGGTTTGGGCCTGATGCTATTGAAGTTTGGAAGGGATGCAGAAACGCAGTCTGACGAACTCGGCGTTGAGTATTCATCCAAAGTTGGATATGACGCCAAGGAGATGGCTGGGTTTTTTAATACATTGGAACGTAATCAAATAGCAAGTGGTGCCGGTGATCTGCCAGAGTTTTTGTCTACACATCCCTCGCCCGCTGGTAGGGAGGCTGCAGTTGCACTGCTAGCGGAGGAATGGCAGGCGAAGCTTAATTTGACCGACCCCAAAGTAAACCGTGACAGCTATTTAAAGATGCTGGATGGGCTGGTTTACGGTGAAGATCCACGGCAAGGTTTTTTGGAAAACCAGGTATTTTACCATCCCGAATTGAAGTTTGAATTTGCTGTTCCCTCCAATTGGTCTTTACAAAATACTCCTCAGCAAGTGCAAATGGCTGAAAAAGAGGGAAAGGCCATGATGACATTAAGCTTGGTCGAGGGAAGTAGCCTGCAAGAGGCCGCGAGCACAGTATTGAAGCAGTACGTAATGGAGTTGGTCGAGGCGGAGGAAATCACGGTTAACGGTTTGAAAGCAATCCGAATGGAAGCCGGACAACAACAGCAAGAAACCATCATCAAAACCCTGTCCTATGTGATCCAATACGGCAAACATTACTATAACTTGATGGGCATCACCCATAGCAGCAACTTTAACAATTTTGAATCCACATTCTTAACCAGTATGAAGAGCTTCAAAGAGCTGAAGGACATGGAGATACTCAATAAAAAGCCGGAAAGGATCAGACTGAAAACAGTTTCCTCTGAGGGTACGCTCCAGCAGGTGCTGGCCGCGTTTGGTGTCCCTAAGGATCGTCTAGAAGAAGTTTCCCTAATCAATGGGATGTCTATGACGGATAGGGTGGGCAAAGGCAGTTTGATCAAAGTAGTTGGAGAATAAAGATATATACCGCGGTTCCGGAGAGTTTCTTTCCCCGGAGCCGCCATTTTACCTGAATTTTTTGAAATAAGTTTGATAAACATTACCTGCGAAGAAACGGGCGAATTTGGTTATTGCGGTTAATCCTTGCTTTTTTGATGGGGCACTAATGGCTTTTATGGTTTTTAATTGTTTCATAAAGTCCGCTAATTCAATATGCAGTTTCCCTTTTCCTATTAGATTATTTGACGAGCCGTCACCTTCGTAGACGCTGATAAACAGCGTTGTGGTATCTTTCCAGACATCTACTCCTTTGTCGTTGTAAACATCCTTAAAGCCATCAAAGAAGTACCGCTGACCATCCTGGCTGATCAATTGAGCACTGTACTGCATCTTCTTCCTTTCCGGCTGTGCAGGATCTACTATAAATAAATTAAAGACGCCT
>Ga0079224_100007327_pt1 | contig 14789 bp, 11 predicted proteins | sample Stecom2015_FD_80414 | JGI IMG/M metagenome (GOLD analysis project Ga0079224, IMG submission 80414) | Agricultural soil microbial communities from Utah to study Nitrogen management - Steer compost 2015 | ecosystem: Environmental > Terrestrial > Soil > Agricultural land | place: USA: Utah...
ACATCAATCTGACTTAAATACTTTTTGCCTTTCTTTTCCTGATTTACCTTATCTTAACGAAAGTGATTTTGCACAAGAAACAGCCAATTTTATCGGAACTAAACACCATACTTTGCCTGTTTCCCAAAAAGAAATGCTTTTAGCAGCAAATGAAGTTCTAAATTATTCCGACGAACTCTATGCTGATAGTAGTGCCATTGCTTTACAAGCCCTGTGCAAAACAGTTCGACCTCATTGTACCGTAGCACTTAGTGGAGATGGTGGTGACGAAGTATTTGGTGGCTACCGAAAATACCAAGCTATGAGTTTGGCTATGCAATACGAAAGCTTCAATTTTATCGCTTTTGTGGCAGCCAGAATTTTACATCTAATCCCTAGCTCGCGACATACTAAATTCGGTGATCAAATTCGTAAGCTGCAAAAATTTGCTAATCTCGTTTCGCTTCATCCTAACAACTATTATAATTTTACTCTCGAATGGTTTCATGGCGATTTTGTAAAAGATTTATTGAATCTCTCTAACGAAGAGTTGGCCGTTACTAGTCGTATAGATGAATTCAAAAAAACAAAATTTGCTTCGGTAAATAATTGGTTGTATAACGACTTAAATCTTTTACTACAAGGCGATATGCTTACGAAAGTTGATTTGTTTTCGATGAATAATTCCATGGAAATTAGAAATCCACTTTTAGATCACGAAATCATAGAATTTGCAGCTAAATTGCCTGCAGAATATAAAGTTGGCCCCGGTTTTAGAAAGAAAATTCTATTTGATGCTTTTAAAGATGAATTACCTTCTAATATGGCAGTCCGCCCTAAAAAAGGATTCGAAGTTCCATTACAACATTGGATGAAAAACGAATGGAAGGAACTTTTGAATAATGAATGGTTAAATCCTATTGTGATAAAAGAACAGGGGATTTTAAATCCATCTAAAATAGAAAGCTTAAAACAAGATGTACAAAAAGGAAATAATTCTGATGCACATTTTGCACTTTGGAACGCTGTGGTATTTACGAAATGGTTTTCTTTGTACAACTAATTGAATCATGAATTCTAAACCTAAAATACTTCGTATTCTAAATCGTTTTAACGTGGGTGGCCCCGTACAAAATGTAACTCTTTTAACTAAGTTTTTAGAAGATGAATACGAAACGTTATTGATAGGTGGAAAGTCGGAAGCTAATGAAGAAAGCTCTCTTTATGTGCTTGAAAAGTACAATGTTAAGCCACTTTTAATAGAAGAACTTCAAAGGTCTATTAATCCATTTCAAGATTTAAAAGCCTATTGGAGAGTTCGAAAAATAATTCGTGAATTTAAACCAGATATTGTACATACACATGCTTCGAAAGCAGGTGCAATAGGACGTTTAGCTGCAAAACACGAAGGTGTTCAGATAATAGTGCACACCTTTCATGGACATGTTTTTCATAGTTATTTTGGTAAAATTAAGTCGAATATTTTTCAGATTATTGAAAGATATTTGGCCTCTTTTTCAGATGCTATTATTGCAATTAGCGACAAGCTAAATAAGGAGTTAAGTGTTGATTATAAAATTGCTGAACCATCTAAAATTAGAACTATTCCACTAGGGTTTGATCTGGATTTATTTACTTCAGATTTAGATGTGAAAAGAAAGAATTACAGGACCAAATGGAAGGTAAAAGAAGATGAAATTTTAGTGGGTATAGTAGGTAGATTAGTTCCAGTAAAAAATCATGCTTTATTGATTGATGCGGCAAAAATTATTCAGGCAAAAACAACGAAAAAAGTTAGGTATATTTTGGTTGGAGATGGGGAATCACGCGCTGAAATTGAAGCAAAAATTAAAGAAAATCAATTTACGTATACATATAAAACGGCTGGAAATGGAAAGGAAGATTTCATTTTAACCAGTTGGGAACAAAATACTCCAGAGGTTTATGCTGGGGTTGATATAGTTTGTTTGAGCTCGTTTAATGAAGGCACTCCCGTTAGTTTAATAGAAGCTCAAGCAGCAGGTAAGCCTATTGTTTCGACAAGAGTAGGGGGGATAGAGAATGTAGTTTTAGAAAATAAATCGGCATTACTTACCGAAATTGATGTAAATGAATATGCAGAAGCTTTGCTTAAATTAATAGAAGATGAAGACTTCAGAAAAGCCATGCAAGGAGCCGGAAGAGAATTTAGTTTATCTAAATTTCATTACAATAGACTGGCTGCAGATTTTAAAAAGCTTTATAAAGAGCTATTAATTTCTGCTAAAGCACTCTAAACTACTTTCAGATAAGGAAATTTATAGCTAATATTGTTGCATATTATGCAAAAAACTGCTTACTTATCAATATTAATTGGAATTATTGTAGCTAGTTTTCTCTCAAGTTGTAAGGTTTTGACCCCTTCTATGATGATGAAAACCAACGCAAATTACCCTTATGCTCAAGTTCCTGATAAGCGTGATACTCTATATACTATTGGGATTAACGATGAGTTAGGTCTAGAACTTTATGCCAATGATGGTATAAAAATGATAGATATACTAAATGCAGGAAGTTTTAACGATAAAGGTGGAGAAAAATTAACCTATTGGGTTGATTATGACGGAACTGTTCGTTTCCCAGTTATCGGCAGAATCCATATTGCTGGCAAAACTATACGTCAGGCCGAAGATACTATTGAAAAATTATTTGCAAAAGTTTATAATAACCCATTTGCTCGCTTGAACGTTGAAAATCGTAGAGCGATAGTTTATCCTGGAAATGGAGGAATGGCTAAGGTTATTTCTCTTAAACAACCCAATGTTACTTTAATGGAAGCTATTGCCGAGGCCGGAGGTATCGCTTTAACTGGTAAAGCCTATAAAATTAAATTAGTCCGTGGCGACTACGATAATCCTCAAGTATTCTTACTTAATCTTCGTAAAATGGATGGATTGAAAGATGCAGATATTATTCTTCAACCTAATGATATCATTTATGTTGAAGAACAAAAAGGAAGTCAAGCCGTATTCCGTGAAGTTATTCCTTGGCTTTCTTCTGTAACTTCTTTATTAGGACTTGGTTTAACCATTTATACATTAACCAAAATTAAATAACTTGAAAACAAAACCGATTCCACAAATAAATCAGGATTTTGATTTAGGTCTTCTTTATTTTGTTTTCCGAAAAAATATTTTTTGGATAGTAGTGTCTGCATTTTTATGCGGACTTGTTGCTTTTCTTATTCTGCGTTATACTAATCCAATTTACGTAAGTAAAGCTGAAATTCAATTAACTAATGACGAATCTGCTAATTCTATTCTAAAAGATGGTTTAGTGGGGTATCCTGAAGCAAATCTTGCTAAAGAAATTGAATTACTTCGTTCTCCTGTATTCATTAAAAGAGTAGTTAAACGTTTACCAATTGATGTTAGCTACTTTAATGATGGACGATTCCTTGATTTTGAATCTTATGGTACTAATTTCTACAAAGTAAATTATCAGATTTTTGATTCCCGCTTATATGGGTCTAAATTCAATTTAGATGTTAATGATGATAATAGCTTCGAAATAAGAAATGAATTAATAAATCAAACTTTAACTGGTAAATTTGGCGATTCATTAAAGTTTAATGGAATTAATTTAGTTCTTAATCAAGTAGGGCAAATTAACTCTGGTAAATATTTCTTCGTTATTAATGATTCTTCTCAGTTAGTAAAATCAATTATTTCGAACTTACAAGTTACCGTACTGAATAGTGCAGCTAAAACCATTGAAATTTCGTATAGAGATCATAGCAATAAAAAATGTGCTGATGTTGTAAATGCAATAGCTCTTGAATTCGAATCTTTTAATATTGAAAAGAAACAAGATGGAGCTAATAAAATCATAGCTTTTATCGATAATGCACTAGTTTTAGTTACCGATCAATTAAACCAAACTGATGAAGAGTTATCTAAAAATTTTGGTAGGGTAGAAGACAATCCCTTCATATCTGAAAGAAGAAATAATTTAGAGACCGATAAAATTTCGTCTTATCAACAAGATTTAGTAAGTCTTGAAAAAGATTTAGAAGCAATAAAATTTCTACAAGGTAGAAAGATTAAAAGCAGAAATGATTTAATCGAAATTCAAGCTACAATAGCTGGTACAAACCTAGAACGTTATCTTCAAAGCTATGTAACTTCTATTCAAACTTCGTTTGAGAAAAAAGAAGAACTAAGATATAGCGCTCCAGAGGGTAGTCCACTCCTAGAATCTGTAAATTTTGCTTTAAAAAATCAAATTGAAGCGTTTGAAACGAGTTTAGTGGCCGTTCAATCTATTATTGAACTTAAATACAAAGATGTTTTAGCTAAAACCAATGCACTTAAGGCGAATATGCCTTGGTTTACTCATAGTGCAAAAGATACTTCTGATATTGATTTATCTAAATTAAAACGTTTGCGGGCCGTAAACGAAAAATACTTTAATCAACTTGTAGAAAAACGCGCTGAAATGGTATTCGTACGTGAAGGTATTACTCCAGAATATCAAATTTTAGCATTTGGAGCAATTCCTAATCATCCACAATTCCCAAATGAAAGAAATATCATTATTATGGCATTTGTGGCTTGGTTGTTCTTCTGTATAGCTTTAATTGGATTGAAATATATCTTCCACGATGAAATTTTAAGCGCAACCGACGTAGATAAATATACTGACGCCCCAATTTTAGGTATAATTCATAAGTATGATGAATATATTCCAGTTTCGCAATTGGTGGTTGATAAGAATCCTAAAGGTCTAATGGCCGAAGCATTCCGATCTTTAAGAACCAACATGGCATTCTTAAATAACGATGCAGTTACTAAAATTATTTCAATTACATCTACTATTTCAGGTGAAGGTAAAACTTTTGTGGCTATTAACCTTTCTGGTATTATAGCTTATTCAAAAGCTAGGGTAGTACTTATCGATTGCGACATGCGTAAACCAAAAATTCACGTCGGATTCGAAGTGGCTAATACCAAAGGTATGAGTACTATTCTAACTAAACAAAGTAGTTTAGATGAATGTATCCAAAAGAGTAGTATGGAATATCTAGATTTCATTACTGCTGGTCCGCCACCACCTAACCCGGCCGAATTGCTTATTTCTTCTGCAATGGAAGATTTAATTGAACAATTAAAAGAACGTTACGATTATATTGTAATGGATAATCCGCCTGCAGGTATAGTTTCTGATGCAATCATAAATATGCAACGTTCGCATTATCCTATTTATGTAGTTCGAAGTAATTATTCACGCAAATTCTTTATCAATAATATTAACCACTTAATTTACGATAACCAGATTGATAAGTTGTCGATTGTAGTTAATGGTATGGATTTTGTAAATCAGAATACCTACGGTTATGGTGCTTCTAAACATGGCTATGGGGTATATACATATGGAGCAGAATCTGAAAATGGTTACGGATATTATGTGGAAGAAAAGTCGTTAGGGGGAATGAAGAAACCTTTATTAAGAAGAATTTTTGGAACAAGAAGAAAATGATTGTAGAAGAATTTGAGATACCTGGTTTATTACTATTCAAACCAAAAGTATTTGAAGATGACAGAGGTTATTTCTTCGAAACTTTTAGAGATGATGTTTTTCGTAAACATGCTGGGGATATTCAATTCGTTCAAGAAAACCAAAGCTACTCCATTAAAAACGTTTTAAGAGGTTTACATTTTCAAGCAGCACCTTATGGTCAAGGAAAATTAGTACGCGTTACCAAAGGTAAAGTGCTCGATGTAGCAGTTGACTTAAGACCTAACTCTGCACACTTTGGCAAGCATGTTGCAGTAGAATTATCTGAAGAGAATAAAATGCAATTTTGGATTCCGGCAGGTTTTGCTCATGGATTTTCTGTGCTTTCTGAAGACGCCGTTTTTTGTTATAAATGTACCCAATATTATCACGCTGAATCTGATAGAACTTTATTATATAACGATGAAGAATTAAATATAAATTGGAAAATAGAAAATCCTCAAGTCTCATCAAAAGATCTTAACGGTATACCTTTCTCTCAAATTAAAAACTTCTTATAAGCGCATGCTTTCTTTTGTGAACAATAACATACAAGTATCGGTTTCGGTATTAGTTCTAGGAATTTTACTTTTCCTCTTAACCCTGTTTTTTACTGTTTTACTTAATAAAATCCTTTTAAAATTCTCTACCAACCTCGGTGTACGCGATCAGTCAAGTATACAAATTCGTTGGACGGCTACTACTAAACCTTCTTTAGGTGGGGTGGCATTCTTTGTATTCTTTTTATTCTCTTTCCTTGTATATCAAACTTTTTTAAGAGCTAACGAAGATAATATTTTGGAATATTTAACCTTTATGTTGGTAGGTAGTATTGCCTTTCTAATGGGACTTGCCGATGATGCTTACAATACCAGACCTTGGCTTAAATTCTCTATTCAATTATTCTGCTCTGCTTTATTCATTATTTCAGGTAATTATATTAAAACCTTTCCTAATGAATATCTCAACTATTTTATGACCCTACTTTGGGTTATTGGACTAATGAATTCTATTAATATGCTCGATAATATGGATGCTATTACTACCTCAGTTTCGTGGGGAATTATTGCTACTATTATCGCTTTAAATATTGTCTCAAAAAGCTCTTCTGCCTTTTATTTGATAATTAGTGTTGGCGTATTAGGAAGTTTAACCGGATTCTATTACCATAATTGGCACCCAAGTAAAATGTATATGGGCGACTCTGGAAGCCAATTCCTTGGTATTCTACTTGCATGGTTAGGGGTGAAATTCTTTTGGAATGGCCTCGATTTCTATGGACAACCTATCCAAATAAAACAGTTCTTAATGGCTGGTATGCTTTTTATTGCCCCAATCTCTGACACTACTACAGTTACCATAAATCGTATTTTAAGAGGTGTGTCGCCGTTTACTGGCGGCCGCGATCATACCACTCATGCACTCGTTTATAATGGTTGGGAACAACGCCATGTGCCTATTATTTTCCTTGGTATTACACTTTTAAGTGGGGCTATTATTGTCTTCTTCTTTAACTTCGTTAAAGAATGGAACCATTGGTATAGCGCGTTTGGCATATTTTATATGCTAGTAGTTTTTATTTCTTTATTTTTAACTACGAAAACCAAGGACTTTAAAAATAAGGTCTAGTAGTTAACGTTTATTCTTTATGAAATCTATACATTCTCTATTCATCCTTTTAGGTGCAGGATTCTCTGTTGCTGGGTCTATCATGCTTTTTAACTCTAGCGAGCTAAAAAAGATGGACGATAACCCCTCTGTTGTGCCTAATGCTGTTCAATCTTCTTTCTCTTTTAATACCCCAGTTTGGAATATACATACCTTAAATTTTGCAGGTGAAAAGGTGCCAACCGACGACCCTGAAGTAATTGAAAGAATTGATCGTGAAGTAGTGTTTAATACATTTAGAACTTCTTATTCTATCCTTATTTATAAACGCGCAGCTCGTTGGTTCCCAGTTATTGAACCTATTTTAAAATCTCAGGATATTCCAGACGATTTTAAATACTTATGTATTACTGAAAGCGAATTAACTAATGCAGTTAGTCCTGCTGGCGCCTCTGGTTTCTGGCAATTTATGAAAACTACAGCACCTAGTTATGGTTTAGAAGTTAACGATGAGGTTGATGAACGCTACGATGTTGAGAAAGCAACCTACGCAGCTTGCAAATACTTTAAAGATGCTTATAAAAAGTTTGGAAGTTGGACTTTAGTTGCTGCCTCTTACAATATGGGAATGGGAGGGGTGCAAAATAAAATTAATGAGCAAAAAGTAAATTCTTATTACGACTTATATCTGAATACCGAAACTCATAGATATGTAGCTAGAATTTTAGCATTTAAGTTAATGTTTGAAAATCCAAGTAAATTCGGTTACCATATTAAAAATAACGATTTGTACCCAGTACTTCCGTATAAAGAAATTGAAGTAACTAATAGTATTCCTGATTTGGTAGCTTTTGCTCAATTGCATAATATTTCTTATAAAACATTGAAACTTTGGAACCCTTGGTTACGTAAAAATTCTCTTACCAATACTAAAAGAAAAAGTTATAAAATTAGAATTGCAAATAGTGTGAATTACGAAAAAGAGCAATCTAAAATTAATATGTATTACGCTCAATAAAAAAACTTACTTCAATAAAAAAAGCCGTCGAAATCGACGGCTTTGATTTTTTACAAATACTTACAGGCTATTACTATTAAGCCTATTATGAATACTAATATGGTAATCCTATTTATACCATGCATCATTTTAGTATATTCACTTTTAGGCTCTTTGTCTTTCTTAAAAAGAGTAAGTGGATTTAAGTAGTATAATATTTTTTTTAACATGATTAACCGATTACGATATTAATAATACGTTTAGGAACTATAATCATCTTTTTAATAGTTTTCCCTTCTTTCCAACGTTCAGTACGTTCATCTGCTAATACGGCTTCTTCAATTGCTTTAATATCCAAATCGGTAGGTAACTCTAATTGGAAACGAGTTTTACCATTAAACGATACTGGATAATTAAAATTAGCTTCGACAAGGAAACTTGGATTTAATTCTGGGAATTTAGCGTATGCTACACTTTCTTCATGACCTAAATTAGACCACAATTCTTCTGCAATATGTGGGGCAAAAGGTGAAATTAAGATAGCAAGAGGCTCTAATATTTCACGTTGATTTGCTTTTAATTCAGATAATTCATTCACGCATATCATAAATGAACTTACACATGTATTAAAGCTAAAACGCTCTATATCATCGTTTAATTTTTTAATTAAGGTATGAAGAGCTTTACGTTCTTTAGGCCCTGCCTCTGTTTCAACTACGTTGAAACCTTCTTTATCATGGTATAAATTCCATAATTTTTTCAAGAAACGATGAGTACCTTCTATACCATTTGTATTCCATGGTTTACTTTGTTCTACTGGCCCTAAGAACATTTCGTATAGACGTAAAGTATCTGCTCCAAAATCTTCTACAATTTGATCTGGATTTACCACATTGTATTTAGATTTCGACATCTTCTCGATTTCTACACCACAGATATAAAGGTCATTTTCAAGAATGAACTCTGCATTTGCATATTCTTCTCTCCAGTTTTTGAAAGCTTCTATGTCTAATACATCATTCTTAACAATGTTAACATCAACATGAAGGGCAGAGGTATCATACTGATCTTTTAAACCATGCGAAACAAATGTATTCGTACCAGTTATTCTATATACGAAATTACTTCTACCTTGAATCATTCCTTGGTTAACAAGCTTTTTGAAAGGTTCGTTTACTGGAACTAAACCATAATCGAACAATACTTTATGCCAAAAACGGCTGTAAAGTAAGTGTCCTACCGCATGTTCTGTACCACCAACGTATAAGTCAACATCTTTCCAATATTTTAATGCATCTGTTGAGGCAAAAGCTTGATTGTTTTCGGGGTCCATATAACGTAAGAAATACCAAGAACTTCCCGCAAAACCAGGCATAGTATCCGTTTCTAACGGATATCCATCGTATTTCCAATCGTTTAATTTAGCGAGCGGACTTTCAGGACGACCAGTTGGCTTGAAATCGTCCATTTCTGGTAATAATAATGGTAATTCAGACTCTGGCATAGCCGTTGGAATTCCATTTTTATAATAAATAGGGAAAGGTTCTCCCCAGTATCGTTGGCGACTAAAATTCGCGTCGCGTAGGCGGAAATTTTCCTTTTTACAACCTATACCTTTATTTTCAATTTCGCTTACAGCCTTAGCTATTGCTTCTTTTACCGTTAATCCATTCAAGAATTCAGATTGAACTAAAATGCCTTCTTTCGCTTCGTAAGCTTCGGTTAATTCTAATGAATCTCCTTCTTTCTCAACTATAACACGTGGAGTAGGGAGACCAAATTGTTTTGCAAATCTGAAGTCGCGTGCATCGTGTGCAGGAACCGCCATAACGGCACCAGTTCCATATCCAGCTAACACATAATCTCCAATCCAAACAGGTACTTTAGCTCCTGTAAAAGGATGTATAACATAAGAACCCGTAAAGACTCCTGTTACATTTTTTACATCAGCCTGACGTTCTCTTTCGCTACGATTTTTTGCCCATTGAACGTATTTCTCAACTTCAGATTTTTGTTCAGGAGTAGTAAGCGTATTTACTAATTCACTTTCAGGAGCTAAAACCATAAAGCTAACTCCGAATATAGTATCAGGACGTGTAGTGAAGATTTCAAGTTTTCCGCCATTTTCAAGCTCGAAGAATACTGTGGCACCTACACTTTTACCAATCCAGTTACGTTGCATTTCTTTAAGAGAATCGCTCCATTCAAGACTGTCTAAATCGTTTAATAAGCGATCTGCGTATGCTGTAATTCTAAGGAACCATTGGCGCATTTGTTTACGCTCAACTGGGTGACCACCACGTTCGCTTAAACCGTCTTTTACCTCGTCGTTTGCTAAAACCGTACCGAGAGCTTCGCACCAGTTAACGTAAGCGTAGCTTTGGTAAGCAAGGCGGTATTTCATTAAGATATCGCTTTTTTCTTGCTCGCTCATTTGTTGCCATTCTTCAGCCGTAAAAGATGCATGCTCATCATGATAAGCTTGGATTTCGGAACCATCGTTTTCAAAAATTGCAACAAGTTCGTCGATAGGGCGAGCTCTATTAATTTCGGTATCGTACCAACTATTGAATAGCTTTAAGAAAATCCATTGAGTCCATTTGTAATAATTAGGATCAGATGTATTAATTAATCGATCCCAATCGAAAGAGAAGCCTATATTTTTTAATTGAGCTATATATCGTTCTGTATTTTCTTTAGTTGTAACGGCAGGATGTTTACCAGTACTTATAGCATATTGTTCAGCTGGTAACCCGAAGGCATCGAAACCCATTGGGTGCAGAACATTATAGCCTCTTAAACGTTGAACCCGCGCCATAATATCGCTGGCTATATAACCTAGAGGGTGCCCAACATGTAACCCTGCCCCAGAAGGGTAAGGGAACATATCTAAAACATAATATTTAGGTTTGTCGGAACTACTATTTGCCTTAAAGGTTTTATTTTCATCCCAGTAGCTACGCCATTTATTTTCAATCGTTTTAAACGAGTATTCCATCTTCGTACAATTTGAGTTGCGAAGATAACACTTTTACTGCGTAAAAAGAGGGATTTTACCCCTTTTTATTGAAAAAATAGACAGAACTAAAGTAGGTTGACAGTAGTGAAATAATTAGTTTCTTTCACGGCTTCAGGATGCACTAATTTTTGAATTAATGCATCTGATTTTTCATTGGGAACTAATCCAATTTGTTGAAGTCTATTCAAAGTCGATTTTAAGATTTCAGTATCAACCCCTAACTTTTTATTCCATTCAACTTCGGCATACCAACGTACGGCATCGAAATGAGTTAAATTAAATTCAGCAGCAATGGTATTTACTAAATTACCAGAATTAATCATGGTTTGTGTTTGGGTATGGATACTTAAAAAGTATTGACGTAAATTTTCGTATCCAACTTGTTCTACAAAGTGGTTATGAACCACTATGCAGAAAGATGGCCATGGGGTAGGGACTTCACCAATTCTTTCGAATTCTCCGTTATGAACGTAAGGCATGGTAATGTATTTTTCCCAGAAGAATAAATCAGCCTCACCTTTAGCCAATGCTTCGCGTGCACCATTCAAGTCTTTAACGATTACAAATTCCTCCTCTTTAATATCGTAACCTAGTTGGTTAGCAAGCACTTTAGGTATTAAGTGAGAACCAGAAAGGTAACGACTAATCGCAATTTTCTTGCCTACTAAATTAGGATATGAAATACCAGCACCAGCTTTAGTATGTATGCCCCAGATTAGGGGAGAATCGACATAAAATTTAACGATTTGAGCTGGTGTACCGTTTAATATACCTGCAATTGCACCTTCGGTAAGTAGGGTTGCTATTTGCAACGAACCATCTTCAAATGCTCGTAACATAGCTCCTGTTCCACCAGGAAAGGCTTTCCATTCAGCCTTAATAGGAGATAGCGTATTATTATTAAGCCCGTAATAGATTGGTATATTAAAATGTTCTGGCACACCGCCAAATACTATTGTATCCGTCATATTTTCTATTAAAATGCAGTTACCTTAATTGCTGTTTTACCTTTAACTTCGGCAACTATGAATTTGTACCTTTTCGCTTTATAAGGAATAGAATACCATTTTTCTGCGTTGTTCTCACGCATAAAATTTGGTTTCATGGTCTTAATTAATTCGTCAAGTTTCGTGCCACTTTCTTGAAATACTTGAAAATATTCAGCACAACGTTTGAAAATTATATCCACTTCTTCTCCTTCTTTTTTTAGGAAAAAGTTTGCACAAAAACCAGGTTGTACTTCTGTCGTATACCCATTCTTTTCAAGTATTAAACGAATATTATCCTGACTAGTTAAATACATTTCAACTAAATTATCGGTAGTTAAAACAGCTTCTCTACCAGCCGGACATTTTTCGCATTTCCCGAATACCGGATTTTGTGCTTGTGTGATGGTGAAAAAAGAGGTTAGGCCTAGTGTAAAAAGCAACTTTTTCATATATTTAATCGAGATATTTACCAACTATTGGCATTCTTCGTCCATGTCCAAATGCCTTTATAGATATACGTAAAATAGGTGCAGTTTGTTTGCGTTTAAACTCAACTTTATTTACCATTCTAAGTATTCTTTTAACCAAATTTTCATCAAAACCCATGGCTATGATGTCGTTAGGTCCCTTTCTTTGTTCTATATACTGATATAAAATTTTATCGAGTATGTCGTAATCAGGCAAACTATCACTGTCTTTTTGTCCTGGTCTTAATTCGGCACTTGGAGCTTTTTGAATTGAATTTTTGGGAATTCGTTCTATATCTCTATTGATATAGTTCGATAATTCGTAAACTTCTGTCTTGTATACATCTCCCAGTACAGCTAAACCTCCATTCATATCTCCATACAAAGTACCATAGCCAACTGCAGCTTCACTTTTGTTTGAAGTATTTAAAAGTATCCCATTAAACTTGTTACTATGTGCCATAAGAAGAGTACCTCTAATGCGCGATTGAAGATTTTCTTCCGCCACATTAAAAGGTAATCCTTTAAAAAGTGGTTCTAATGCTTTTTCAAAACTTTGAAAAATTGGTTCAATAGGAATAGTAGTATAAGACATTCCAAGATTGATGGCTAATTGTTCAGCATCGCTCACTGAATGGTCTGAACTAAATTTTGAAGGTAAAAGTATACCAGTGACATTTTCAGCACCCAAAGCATCTACAGCTAAAGTAGCCGTTAAGGCACTATCTATACCTCCACTTAATCCTAATAAGGCTTTTTTGAAGCCCATTTTTTGGAAATAATCTTTAATTCCGCATACTAAAGCTTGATAAATGCGTGCTACTTTTTCTTCTTTATAATTTGTAAGTGGACTCGGTAAATTATCTGTATCGATAACAATTAAATCTTCTTCAAAAGCTTTTCCTTTGGCAACAATTTCACCATTGGTATTAGAAACTAAACTATTTCCATCAAAAATAAGTTCGGTTTGGGCTCCCCAGTAATTTACATAAAATACAGGTAAATTTCCTTTTTTAGCCCAGTAAGAAACTACCTTCTCTCGATTTTCTAAATGAGCATATGAAAAAGGGGAGGCCGAAATGTTAATGACGAAGTCTGGATTTTCCCTCAATAATTCTTTCATTGGCGAAAGTGTATATAGCGGATCATCATCAATATCCCAAATATCTTCGCAAATGGTTAATGCAATTTTTTTTCCTTTAAATGTAATGCACGAGAAAGATTTAGAAGGTTCGAAATATCGATATTCATCAAAAATATCGTAATTAGGAAGTAAAGCTTTATGCGCATAAGCTTGAACTTTACCATCCGTTAAAAAACAAGCTGAATTATATAGGTTTTTACCTTCAATATTGGGATTTTTTGTAGGCGAACCCACTATAGCAGCAATACCATTACAATGTTTTGCAATAGATTCGACTGCTAGGTAAGATTTTTGAATAAAGTCGTCGAATTCCAAAAAATCTTGAGGTGGATAGCCACATACACTCAGTTCAGGGAAAACAATCAGGTCAATACCATTAAGTTTAGCCTCTTCAATCTTCTTAATTATAGTGGAAGAATTACCTTCAAAATCGCCTATAATAACATTTATTTGAGCTAGAGCTATTTTCATAATTATACTTTGTATAAAGCGCCACCAATAGAATTTCTTGACGCACCAGTTACGCTTTCTAGGATATTTACTTTATCGTGAAGATATAAAAAGCCAAGGAATGCAAACAATAAAGCTTCTTTAAAATCGACCGTTTGATGATCTGGAATAATGCAATCTTTATTGCTTAATTCTTGTATACGTTCCATTAAGAAGCTGTTGTGAACACCACCACCGGTAAATAAGATTTTATCTCCTTGTAAGGCATTAGTTGTATTTGAAATACGAATAGCGATATGTTCAACGAAGGTACGCATAAAGGTTTCGGCATCGTGGTCTTTAAGGTACATAAATATGTTTTTATTAACCCATTCAGCACCTAAAGAGCGAGCACCTTTTTCTTTATAAAAGGCTAAGTTATTTAACCAAATTAAAAGGTCTTCATTTAGATTTCCTTTACGAGCAATTTTTCCACCATCATCAAAAGGTTCTCCAAAACTATTGGCTAGTTTATTAAGTACCATATTACACGGACAAATATCGAAGCCTCTTCGGTTTCCATTTACATCTTGAAAAGAAACATTCGCAATTCCACCTAAGT
>Ga0079224_100007328_pt1 | contig 14789 bp, 13 predicted proteins | sample Stecom2015_FD_80414 | JGI IMG/M metagenome (GOLD analysis project Ga0079224, IMG submission 80414) | Agricultural soil microbial communities from Utah to study Nitrogen management - Steer compost 2015 | ecosystem: Environmental > Terrestrial > Soil > Agricultural land | place: USA: Utah...
AAAGCTTATAACCTATCCAGGTCTCTGGCCAGAATCTACCAGACCAGCAAAATCAAGGGAGTTGCATTCACCAAACTGGCTCACTGGTACAACGAAGTGGAACAGGCTGGATTTAAGTCCTTCAACACCGTGTCCAGAACCATCCAAAATCATTATGAAACCATCCTGAACTTCAACAAGCTCAGTGCGGGTTCTTCAACCGTTTCGCTCGATTTCCAGTTTCTCCAGGGTTAGCTCCTGTGTATGGCGATGCGCTTTCCCGTCCATGCCAAGAAAAATTATTTGGGGTAGAGAGAAATTAGATCGTATTCAATTTTCCGATTTCGCGCCAGGTATCCAATTCCTGATGGAATCTATCATTTATAACTTCACAAACCGCGTCAATCCGCATTGTTGGTCTGGTTTCTAGATCATAAGCTGGCCAAACAGGGGCGTTTTTCGCGGAGGGAACTCCAGTTTTGGCAAATGAGGTCCATAGCTCAGCGAAATAATGAGAGGCTTTGAAGCGATCCGGTTTGCTGCCTCCAAATCCCATTCTCGGTTCTTCGCCTTCTTTTGGCGGCACTTCGTTGTTGAATTTGAAGGAGATATCCATGGCGTGGGGAGTGCCCATCTCAAACTCAGTTTCCGGGATTTTCATATCCGATTTGTACCCAAAGTTGTAGAGATAGACGGGAGCAGCGCCCTGGATCGCTTTCTTTTCAGCTATTTCAATGGAGCCCAAGCCCATCATGTTGATAGACGAAATGGCCACAAAGATTTCAGGTGCCGTGGCTTGGGGATTGGCTTTTCTATAGCTGTCTACCAATTGAGTCGCACTTTCACCAAAAGGCCCTCTGAGCCGTTCTGTTATTTGTTCGAAATTCATGGTAAAAGGAGTAGTATCCCGACTTTGCCAGGCAAAGAAGTTGTATTCATCTTCATTCCAGCCAACTAAGAGTGGTTTGTTTTTGGAGATTTCCACAGCTTTGGGATCAAAGGGATGATGCGGCAAGACTTCGCCGTCTACCACGGGTCCGAAGCCCCAGATTGGAGATTCAGAAATCGGCCCGTTGATTCTAGGCTGAAATGGGGGGACGCTCGGAATGGAGCTTTGGATTTCGAGGAGCTTTTCAGCTGGAACATCCAGGAGTTTTTTCCATTCCTGAGGTGCTATTTCTAACTTTCCTAAGACGGCTGCTGTGGTTTTTCTCGCCTGCTCTTTGCTCAGCATCCGCACCCCCGGGCCGCTTTCGATAGAGGTTTTGTTAAAATATGGCCCAGCTTGCGGCATTGCGTAGAGGCAGGCGGTTTTGCCACCGCCCCCAGACTCTCCGAAGATCATGACATTGTCGGGATCTCCTCCAAAATTTGAAATGTTTTCGTTGACCCATTTAAGGCCAAAGGCAATATCCTGAACTCCTCTGTTACCAGATCCAATGTATTCCTCGCCCGCGATTTCGTCCAGGTATAAAAAGCCCAGTAAGCCTAGACGATGATTGGTTTGAACTACCACCACGTCAAAATTTCTGGCAAGATTAGCTCCATCCTGGCCACCGGAACCGCCTGAACCGATTACATAGCCTCCGCCGTGGCTATAAAACATGACGGCTCTTTTTTTGCCGTCGTTTGCCGGCGTCCATACATTCAGGTAGAGGCATTCTTCGGAGGGGTCGGGTTCTCCTCGCCTGGCGCCTTGGATGGCCGGAGCGCCGAGCTCCAGGGTGTCTTTGATTCCTGTCCAAGACTCGGGCGGACTGGCTTTTTTGAATCGGTTTGCGCCTGATATCTTTCCTCCATACGGAACTCCTTTGAAAATATTTACGCCATCGATCCTTTGACCATTTATTTTTCCGTAGATAGTTTCAGCAGTGATCGGGTCTATTTTCCCGTGGCCAAACGAAGGGATCGAAAAAGGAAATGTCGTCAAGGCTGTGGCCAAGGAAACTTTGGTCAAGAAGTCTCTTCTGGTGTACAGAGAGTAGCTCATAGGTCAATGGGTCTGGGTTTGGCTTATAGTTTGCAAATCAGGCTTGTACTAGTTAGGCGGATTTAGAAAGGGAGCTGTCCTGCACTGGATGGTATCTTTTAGAAACCGTAGGTTTTGGCCGGTCACTTTTTGCTCTGGCAAGCTGAATTTTGGTAAAGTAGAATAGCGGAATCTCGAATGGAGAGAATTTTTGGATGTAGAGAGATTCGACGACTCGATGTGGAAGGCCCAACGCCCTTCGGGGAGGGTCTGAATCCGAGCTCATCCTCCGAGCTCATCCATTACAATCAGGTTTCATCTGGAGCCTTTTTTAGAGACAAAACCGACCATGATTCCTTGCAGACGCCACGATTTTTATGGAATCATATCCGTATGCCGAAAGCTTTTAACCTTTTGTTGGAATTGGGATAACGTGATCACCAAAAATGGTTAGGCCCCGGTAAACTTCATTCCCGATAACGGCTTGTTCATTCCTCTTCAACCCACGTTCGTGAATTTATTTTTCCGATGATTTTCTGCAGTGCTTTTTTCAATAACCAGACAGAAACAAAGTTACTATGAGACAATCCCATGAAACACTCAGCAGGTCAATTCAGGAAAAGGTTGAGAAGTTCCGCGAAATCGACAGATGGTTGCCTGGGATAAAGGTGATCCAAAGGATCGATCCGGAGGAAAATCTTTTTATCTGCCAAAGGGGAAAGCAGCGATACCAGCTGAGTGAGACATTTTTCAGACACCTTTCTAAGGATGATTTCCGAAATACCATCTTCGATCCCACAAATCTCAATACTTGTCTTATTGGCACATTTGGCGAGGGAGTGCAAAGGCGAAACCTGTACATCCGCTATAACTCCACGAAATCTCCGCAGGAAGCCGAACTGGTGACTGTCGAACTGATTGAGGAAGATTTTCCAGGTTTGCCGGTATTGCGGTTAATTCAGATTCTTCCTTCCCATCTCATGGGTTGGGTGCCGGCCAAGACAGCGCGCATTGTAAATGAAATGTGCTTTCTGTCAGACCATAAGAAAAAGTACCAACAGCTTACTAAAAGAAACCGGGAAGTACTTGCGCTGATGGTTAAAGGAATCAGCGCGGAGGAAATCGGGGAGCGGCTTTTTATTGGAGTGAACACCGTGAATACCCACAAACGAAGGGTCAGGGAAATTTTGGAGATCAAAACCAATTATGAACTGCTTCAGTACGGACTGGCTTTTGATTTGGTTTAACCATAATATTAAGGGTCAGTTATCACCCCAATCACTACAACTGAAACTAAGCCACGGAGAGGCGGATGCTTTGATTCCAATTCATCCGCACAGCCCTTTGAATTGCGTAACAGGTCGGTTGCGGCCTCTTGAAGTCGGTAGCAATATTGTCTGCTTCATAGAGCACTGAATGAAGTAACCAAAACTTCAAAGTCCTTGTATTCCTTTCCGTCTTGGCATCGGTTTCCATCCGAAGCAATACATCCACCGAATAGGAGAATGATATTGAATACGACAAGGCTACAGAAGTTGTATTTGATTTTTGTTGTTAGCATATCCAGTATAGTTTGATTGTTTTCTAAAAAACTCTCAGACTTGGTAGAAGTGATGTCTGCCCTAAGTCGAGGATCACGCAAAAAAGACTGATTCACGCTGTTTTTGGATTCTAAAATTTTTGCTTGGAACGTTCTTGCCATCAATTATTGCCTATAGCTGACTTTCGAATATTATCTAACTCTTGAGTCAACCTGCCGGAAGGGGCAGATAAAGTAGTTGTTTTGGCTATGTTATCTCTTTCGCTAAACACCCTGCCTGTATTATTGGCGATATACCGACTTTCCCCTTTGTTGTCTAGCATGAAAAGGGCCCATTGAAAATCAGCTATCCCATCCGCAGTAATTTTCCCCGAAACCACCATTGCCGTTTGTGCCGTGGCATATTCAGCGCCATGCGAGGCATCGACCTTCAGAAAAGCTGAAAAAGAATTATCGTTTCCCGCGATCAAAGCACCGATTCCAGTACCCGACTCAATTGTTTGATTATAGGAAAAAGTGATGGATAAATCCCGATTGTCCTGATTTTCAAATTTCATTACCACATCCGAAAACCGATTTCCGATTTTGTCTCCCGGAACATTGCTATCCATTAGAAGAACTTCTCCCAAATAGCTTCCTTCGATGTTTGGGGGAGTATTTCCTGTATTTATCTCTAAGCCCAAATCCAACATTATCTGGGTAAGCTCCGGTGTGAGAAATTCCTCTATTTCATCCAAACTCCCCGTAAATTTGGGGTCTGGTTCCTCTTCTTTCTGACAACTGCTGAAAACTGTCTCCAACATAAGCGCAAAAATCACTCTCGAATAGGTTTTCATAGAATTGATAAGGTTAAAATGATCTGTTATTGTTTGAGCTGTTGTTTAACCGCCAGCCGTTAGTGATGATCGTATTTTTTAGCATCTAAGCCATTCAGCTAGCCAGTCTTTAATTTGATTCTATAGGGAGCTTCCAGTATTACCAACTTATTGCAACAATGCAAACAGATCTTCGTCCAGAGTAGCTATAGCCTTTTTAGTTTCTTTTGTTGCTGAATACTCCAAAGGATTTCCCTGAGAGTAGATTAGAATCTTCCAATCATCACCTTCAAATAGGGTGGTGATGTCCGATGACCCGATCCCAGCAGTATACCGTGAGACAAATCCTTTTTTGCTTCTCTCATGAAACAAAAGCTTGGGAGTTGTAGCGGAAAAGTGCGAGGATTCACTGTAAATCAGCAAGCTGTCTATGCTGGCAACCTTTTCGTCCCTATAAATACTGAGATTAAGGATTGCAGTTTTTGTGGATGATTGTCCATCTCTGAATGTAAAGTCCATCAGTAGATCCCCATCGCTTCCCAGACCAGAAAGGGCCAGCGGCTTAATGAAGTATTGAGTGCCGTTTTCGACATAGAATGTTTCAAAGTATTTCTTGCCAGACTTTGTGGTGCTGGGCTTGACAGACACGCAGGAACAAAGTAGCAGAAAAGGGACTGCAAAGGTGGCTGCTAAACTAACCAATGAATCAAATCTTCCCGTTTGGTTTGTATCCAGATATGATTTCATCAATAGCAACCACCTTTTGAGCCAGGTATCAGTTGATCCAGAATGATTGTAGTGGGATTTTCGGGCCCATCCTTTAATCTCCAGTAACAATCGTCTCATAGGTCACCAAGAGTCCCAGTATACTTGTATGCTTGATATCAACTGTGGAAATCTTTGTGATTCCACCGTTCTTGGCAGCTTTCTGAACGCTGGCATCCTGGCCAAAGAACAAGATACCCAGATAGCCGGTTGCTTTTGAGGTACCCACCTTCATTCCCACAGCGTTACTGGTGGCGGTCACTGGGAGTGTGAGGGCGCAGCCAGATATCATCATTCCGGCTATTATTACTGCTGCTACTGTTTTGAATTTTTTAAACATGGTTTTATTTTGTTTGAAATTTTGATAAATGTATTTAGAATTTCAAGCGGAGAAGTCATTAGAACTGGTGAAATATTTTGTCTTAAAGTTGGGGGTCAACTTGGGTCATTCTATTAATATCACATTAAAGGATCCCGTATGATTCAAGGCTAAGCAAGTCCCGTCTACTATAACAGAGGCTCCCTTTCTTGTCAAAACATTGTTGTCCGAATTAGTATATCTTTTTACTAGAATTTGCTTTGATCACCGCTTGCAAACTCGACTGAGATAGCATAGTTTTCCAGGTATTTATAGTCGAACTCTGCTGCTGTGTTTTATCGGTGTGAACACTGTAAATACTTACAAAGGCAGAGCAAGGGAAATCCTCGAAATCAAAAGCAACTACGAGATGCTGCAATACGTGCTGGCTTTTGATTTGGTCTAGTAGTTTTTAGGTGAGTTTTACTTTGTATTATGGCCAATATTATCCATCCAGTTTATTCTCGTAGGATGAGTCGGATAAAGGTCCAGTTATAATATTTCTAATTCCGACGTGGTAGATTTCATCATCTTATGGTAGGACGCTTCCGTAGATCTCAATACATAAGCTAAACCGGATTGTCTAATGCTGATTGATATTAGTGCGTTTCTAGCATACCACTTTCCTAATGGCCGAAATGATTAGATCTTTTATTTGGAGATGTCGGTTTTTCAATTCTTGTTTTACTATTTGCTTAGCGATTTTTAGAGTTGGGCTGAATATTTAGCTTAGTTATAATTCTGCGATTGTTGTTCTGACAGTTACAGTTTTTCTATTTCAAATGATAGAAATGGAAGACTCTTTTCATAATTCGGACGAAACGGAAGCCACTCATAAAACATGCTGAAAATATAGACTTTTCCTTCATGAATGAGTGGATCACTACCCCCAATCATGTTCAATCCTATGCGAATTTCTTTCGAGATTTCTCCACTACCGCTATCCACGATCAACAAGTAGCCGGTGTTATTTTGTAATGTTGTTTTGCAGAACAACAGCCTGCCATCATCCAATTGGGTGTAATTGGAATCGTTTTCACCTTGCGAAAATTTGAATTCTAGATCTATCGAAAAATCTGAAGTTAATTTGACTAGGTAGTCATGCTCATATTCTACGGCTGTAGACTTATCCCTAAGTGCCTTGAAATTTCCTTGAAGAAGGTAGCCACCGTCCAATAAAGGTAGCATTCTATATGCTGAACCCATGTAATCATTATGGATCTCCATTTGCATAGCAACCAACTCGTAGTTAAAAGTGAAGGAATTGTCGATTTTCCCATTCGGAAGAATCCGCATCAGGTCTCGATATGTTTTCCCGCCGACAATATGCTTGAACTGACCGAGTAACATCAATTTTCCGTCCGGAAGCACCGTCAGCGTTTTGAATTGTCCGACGTCGGTAAAGCTTTGGTAAGGAAATCGGAGTTCGAAATCGTTCTGGATTGATCCAGTGCCGTCGATTTTTACGACATGTCGGTCAAATACGGCAAAGTAAAAGTTTCCATGTTGTTTTACCGACATAAGCCAAGGGTCGTTAATCCCGGGCTTCTCGATAAACTCAGGAGGGAGATTGTCTAAAAACTGGTAATCGATTTTACCATTTCTATCAAGTTTTACAAGCTTGTATATTTTATTGTCAATGGTAAATTCACCTTTGACTAATATATGTCCGTCATGTCCCAGCCTTAGGTTTTGCCAGCCGATCGACGTGGCGGTATTGTAGAGTTCTGTGTCCATAAATGTCGTGTCTTGAACCCCATTTTTGTTGATTCTGTAAAGCCTTGTAAAAGGTCTTTCTAATCCTCTTTTAGTTCCAAGTAAAATCATGTGATCTGGGTCTTGAAACAGCCCCTCATAACCGCTACCGTGAAATAAGTCGAGCATTTCCTTCTTATCTTCTCCAGTTTCTTCAACTGGGGCATCCACTACCGGCTCTTCGTCCGGGTCAGACAGCTCGCACCCTGGCAGGAAGCCAATTAAGATAGAGATCAGAAAGAGTTTCTTAAAAATTTGCATTGAGTTGTTGGAAGAGATGCTGTGGACAAGGAAAGATGGGTTATTTATACGTTAATTTTTTAGGTTTGCCAGTGGGGTATACACTGGCGCTGTTTTTCCCTGACCTTGATAAAATGATCCAGCTATCAGTGTTTCGCTTGCAGTTAGAGGTAATACGGTGATAAAATTTCCATCGGGCAAGTACTCTCCCAATAGATTTCCATTTTTGTCTGCGTGATATAGTTTGCTTGAATTGTCGAATCCCACAAAATGCTGACTGTAATAGAAGCTTTCATTCAGCCCCTTCCATATTCCCATCTCGCCACTGAGTTCCTGGACTTTGAAGGAGGTGTCGATTTGTCCATTGGGAAGAAGGCAGGCTGTGTTTATATAGTTATAATGGGTGTCTCGTTCCGTTTCGTTGGTCAACCTGAAGAACTTTCCGTTGATCAAGACCTTGCCATCGCTTTGGACAACCGCATTTGAGATATATCCTTCTCCCGTCGTTCCGGGTGCGATTGACTGTTCCAGTTTCTCATAAAGTGAGAATGTGGTATCCACCGTGCCATTTGGCAAAAATCTCACAATTGAGCGCCAGAGATATCCTCCATGCACTAAACCATACCCTCCCATCACATAGAGTTTTCCGTCATTAAGTGGAACTACATTATGGAGACTCCCATAATGAAAAGAACCTTCCCGATTGAACACAAAGGAATCATCTAGCGTGCCATCCGGATTTAACTTGACTACATTCCGGTCGAAAATGGTAAAAATCCGATTGTCTGATGTGACAGCGATTTGCTTAATGCTTGAGTTGAATTTTAGCTTTCCTACAAAGTCTCTATCGAGTGTTCCGTCTGCCTTCAGACGTATCATATATTGGGTTTTTCCGTCGACAATATATTCGCCAATCATAAGGACGCCATCTCCGTGAGTGCGTACTCTACCCCAGCTTTCAAAACCAAAATCGCCTTTTTTTGGCCACCAGGTTTTGTCCTTTGTCCAGTCAAATCCGGTTATCAATTTGCCGTTTTTGTCGATTTTATAGACTCCTCTTTTAGGTAAGTCTTCAGTGGCAAATTGGTAAGTTCCTTGGTAAATCAATGTTCCGTCTGGTTGGAAATCTGCATAGGTGGCAGACCCCGACAATCCTTTGAAGAATGAAAAAGGCCCTTCATTAATCAATGGTGTATCGGGTTCAAGGTCTTCTTTTTGAGAGCAAGAAAGCAGAGTGAACAGTACTAGTGCGATAGTGGTGGAGAAGTATTTCATGTAGTTTTGAATTAACTGGTTCAATTCAGAATCCGGTAGTTCTAAAATTTTTACACTTAAAGGGGAGTCAATTGTCGTTGATTGCCCTATTCTTGAACATTCCCTATTTTGGGTGGTTTCTGGACTCTGCTAGTTGATATTGGAGAAGGCGATACATTTAGAGACCGATCCTTTTCGATAGTAATGGGCTTCGCGAGCGTAAGAGGACGGTTGCGTATTAAATGTCAAAAATCTCCCCGCACTTGTTGCAATGCCACTTTTTTGACCATGCTTGCATCAGAACAGGATACTCGGTTTTATTATAGGTGAATCCCTTGTAGGCGGAATAAGCTGCGCCTCCAATTAGGCCCAGGATCGCTAAGGTGGCCATCCCAGCCATATCCATTTGGGCTAATCCGTCAAATATGAAGATTGCGAATAGTGCAAGCATTCCCATGAGCAGAGGGGCTTTGAAGTTATACTTGTCTGGTGGAGCACAACGTTTCGCGAGGTCAGAAGATGTCGTGGTATTAACTCTGGAATTTGAAGAGCCTACGCCCCCAAAACCGGCGAAGCCTCCCGATCCCAACCCAATGCCGCCGCCGGTATGGGAAGAGTGGATGTTGCCGGTTGTTTTAGAGGTTCCATTTTGGAAGATGACGCTTAGTTTTTGCACATTGTCCGATTCGCAGGTGTAGCATTTCATGGGGAAGGAGGTTTGAGGTTGTGTTAAAAATCAGGATTGGAACCGGGTTGCCCTTTTCCATGACTGAACACTTCAAAACTATTTCGCGAAAGCATTATCATCCTCATCAGAAATGGTGATATTCAGTTTATAACGGAAAAAAAATTGGACAAAATACAGTTTACTGTCTTTTTGCTCCGGAAAGGATTTCCATCATCATTCTTTTGTTATCGCCATTTGCGGGGATGGGAATCTTAAACTCACTTTTTTTGCCTGAAGCGGTTGTCCATTGCAGAAACACGTGGTTGTCCTTGATCCGGTGGATGCGGGAGAGGTGGATGACGTGTTGTCGGCTTAGTTGGTAAAACTCATTTCCATACGCCTCCAAATGCTCTTCGAAAAAGTTTTTCAGTCCGGGAGAGGTGAACACGATGGGAAATTCACTGCGTGAGGTATAGGCCCGGATGATCTTGCCGTCTGCCTCAAGGAATAGGAGTTCATCGAGATGAAGCGGAACCATTTCGCCGCGGTTGACCGTCAAAAAAACAATGCCTTTTTCCTTTGAAGTTGTCGGATTCCCATTGGCAGAGCTGACGCGGTGTTCCATGCTCTTTCTGACCAGCAGCAATTCCAGCTGATCTGCCAGATCCTGCTTCCGATAGGGCTTTCTCAGATAAGCAACTGGTAGTGTGTATTTGGCTTGGTCAAATCCCCGGGGCAAGCCGGACAGAAAGGTGATGGGGATAGGGTGGGTGCGGTTAAGGTACTCGGCAATGCGGATTCCCGAAAAGTCGTCTTTCGAGCCTAGGTTGATGTCCAAAAGCGCTATGTCCGGTCTTTCGGATTGTATGAGGGATATTGCTTCCTGGTAGGTCGTGGCCGGGCCGATCAACTGAAGTTCGCCATGTGGATACAGGTCATTGAGATCCGAAACTACCAGATCGCCAAGGAATGGATCGTCTTCCACTAAAAGCAACTTGGTCATGGGTGGTTTACTTAAGAGAACAAAAGAGATACAATCCGGCTATTATCTTCCAAAATAGTGTAAATCAGATATATTCCCCCGTTTTAGTTTAAAAAATATGGTCTGTTTTAGCCACAAGTGATACAAAAAGAAATCAGGTCGTTTGCGAGGTCCGTCCTTGGCAATGAGGCAAAAAATAGCTTGTTCCGATTCTGGAAAACAGTCTCCCAATCGGAGCCGTCACTGGTAGGAGGCAGGACGAAGTCTTATAATTTCATTTCTGGTTCCAATAATGAGATCGGCTTCGGGGGATGAAGCTCGCAAATCAATTCACGGCTGGAAGAAGTGCCTCGCAGAGACGAGTCTGTCATCGGTAGCGACTTGTGGTGAGCATTTCGAACTAAATCGGAAGCCGATCTACCCAGCCACCTTCAGAGCTAGAGAATACTGTGTCCCAGAGTCGTTGGATAGCGTTAGTTCGGCATTGATGTATCTTGCCAAGCGTTGGATCAGTCCGGATCCCATTCCTTTTTTCTGGATGTCGGCGATGCCCACTCCGTTGTCGCCAACCTGGATGGAGAGCGTCCCGCCGGTCTTTTGGACCATGATCCCAACTGCGGGCTCGTAAGTGCCAGCTGGGAAGGCATATTTCATGGAGTTGGTGACGATCTCTGAGACAATTAGTCCAAGGTTTAGTACTGTCTGAACTGGAAGCCGGACATCTTCTTTTACTGTTACCTCTAGCTTGGCGGTATTGCCGGTCAGCTGAAACATCTCCCGGAGGCGAACCGTCAGTCCCTCCAGGTATTGGCCCACGAGCATCTCTTCGTTTTCCAGATCAGTATAAGTGAGATGCTCCTGCAGGGCTGCAGCGGAGACGATCGCCGCTTCTGAGTTTAGGAGGATTTGCCGGGAAGTCTGATCGGTCACACTCGCGGAAGCAAGACGGAGCAGGCCTTGCAGGCGGGAGAGGAAATTGTAGATCCGGTGCTCGTTGTCCCGTTTTTGGTCTTGGATGATTTCGTTTTTTAACTTGAGTTTCCTGTTGAAGCGGAATAGCTGGATAGCAAACAGCAAAGTCAGGACAATGATGACGGATAATAGAATGACAAATTGATTGGCGGATTTCGCATTGGCTTCGGCCAGACTTGCCTGCTGCTCCGCGGTCTCCCGAAGGAGAGATTCCTGACTGATTTGATAGCTCGCCTCTACCTCCTGTACCTTCAGTTTTTCGTCTTGGAAGATTCGCTCATTGATGGCGGTCAACTCCCGGTACACAGGCAATGCTCGGGCGAAGTCTCGCTGCTTTTCGAGAACAGCCAAGCGTAGCTCCAGATTGTCCCGCTTAAAAACGAGGTCGCTGACTTGCGCAAAAAGAATAGCGCCCGAGTCGAGGTAAATCTGAGAGCGTTCCAACTGATTTCTTCTGAGGGCAAGGTCTCCTAGATTATTATAGCTGGCCAATAGCCCTGAGGTATCTTTGACCTGTTTATATAAGAGGTTGGATTCTAGAAAGTGCATTTCAGCCTCAGAGAGATTGCCCATTGCCATATGGGTAGTGCCGATATTATTGAGCGTAGGGACGACAAAGCTGGGCTTGTTTCCGAGTTGCCTTTTCAGTTCTAGGCTTTCCAGATTGTAGTATAGGCTGCTGTCCAGTGCTCCCAAAGTTTTATGGCTAATAGCTATATTATGGAGGGAATTAGCCATGGAGGTTGAATCCATTGCCTCTTGAGCTTTTTCAAAGGAGGCTAAATGGTAGCTGAGTGCTTCATCATCACGTCCCAAACTTTGGTACATGAGTCCGATATTGGTTAAGATATTTGGTTGTACACGTGGGTCATTCCATTTTTGAGCCAAATCCAGTGCCCTCTGTGAATAGTCTAGTGAAAGACCAAATTGGGACATTGTCCTATATCCCATTGCTATTGAATTCAAGGAGGTAATAATTTTTGCTGTGTCTTTCAATGCAATTGCATATACATTGGACTTTTGGTAATAGAAAATGCTTGAATCGAATTGATTTAGATGGTGGAAGGCGTAACCCAGATTATTGTAAGTTTTTCGAAGGTTGACAGGGTCTTGGGACCAATCCTCCCTATCCTTTAGTAAGGTCAGCTTATCAATCGCCTCTTGGTATCTTTCGTGATCCAGGTGTTTGGATGCTTCTTTATAGAGAGAATCAGCGTTAGGAGTCGGTTGATTAGAATCTTGTGGGAATACGGTGAAAAGCAGAAAGGCTAGCCTTAAAAATAGAAGCATAAGTTTCGAAGATCTCTCGAACCAATTTAGTAGGTCTATGCAATATAACCGGGGAATCTTCTATGTTACAATGTCTTATGGTCATTTTTTATGAAATTTTTAATTTGGCTTGTCCGATCTTACTGAACACGGTTTACCGGCCTCCCAAAGAGAGTAGATAAATAATTTGTGTATCGCTGCTTTAGACTCCGCCAGCCCCTACAGCGACTTACACCTCACGTTACTTGTGCTTTCTGCTTCCTTCAGGTCATCCCCACACAGTTCCCCGATAAAGTCACCGTCCATTTCACAGTTTTTACAATCAGAATCACTGCAGGACGAGAAAACGAGCACCAAGAGAGTGATCGCAAAAATTGATTTTAGTGTCTTCATAATTTCGTATCGATCAGAATGAGTGGATGTGAACACCAAATGTATTTCTCGGAATCTTAAGGCCCTTCACTAATAATGGTGGTTTTTAGCGTTTTGTCGGAGGTATGTTCTCGGGGGTGTTCAAGTGGGTAAGCGTTATTAAAGCGATAGCTGCACGGCAACGATCTACGGGTGGAAGTGGCTGTCGGGGCGAAGGCGATCCCTTCAAGCTCCCAGGTACGTCGTAAGCGGGCAGGTGTGCATCCAAAATCGGTGGACTGTCTGTTGATGGAGTATCGACTAAAAGAATATGGAAAACCACAGCATTACTCGCAACGACGGACTTCTGCTGAGAAGATAGCTAATAGTGAGAATCGTTAGGCCAAAACTTCATCTAGCCAGTCTAGTACGCGTCGGTTTAGCCATGAGCGGTTCTTCATTTCGCAGTGATCACCCGCACGTCTGTCGGCAGTAAAAGTCAGCAAGGTTTTTGGGCATGTAAGCGAATCGTAGAAGTCTTTAGCTGCGGAGGAAAGTGGGTCGTTCTCTGTCATCGTCAGTAACGTAGGGCAGCGAATAAGTGATTCGCGTCCGCTCATGGAATACGTTTCTAATGAGGCTAGATACGCCTTAAGGCCTGCTGTTCCGTTAGCCCAGTAGCCGCGCTGGATGACGCTCCAGTTCAGCTTTCGGTTGCTGTGGATGACGTCCTCCAGCCGGTCCAGTAGATGTCTATCTATCGTCCCCAGATCTGCAACCTCTTCCGGTGAAGCACCGACCAGACCCTGGGCCGCCCGGCGGAAACTATCCGCCAAGCCTGGCAAGCCGGGGTCGGCAATACAAGCTGCAATCCGATCATCGCCCGATGCAGCCCGAGGAGAGAAATAGCCCCCCAAGCTCCAGCCGCTGATCACGATGCGTGTCCGGTCCACTTGAGGCAACGCTACGGCTACGTCGATGACACTGCTGATGACTTTTTCCCAGTCTGGCCGAAGAGGCATCCCGTGTTCAATTAGCATCTCTCCCTGACCAGGTCCGTCAAACAAGAGGCAGTGATAGCCCCGGTTTAGGGCCGCAACTGCAGATGCAAAGTACATATCGATGATCGTCCCATCATAGCCATTGGTCAGAATCAGCAGTGGTCGCGCCGAGTCCGGGAATTCTATGGCGGGAATAAAATAGGCCGGTAAACTCCCGGTCTCGAACGGAATACGTATCGGTGTTGCAGGTGTTTTCGATAAGGCCATTGCTTGGTCGAACGCGGCCGTCTGTCTCCGAAAAGCCGCGACTAGCCTTGGATCGACCGGAAGTCCGAAGATCGGATGCTTGGCCGTCGCGTAGCATTCGCTCGCTTTCAAAAACAACTCACGCGCAACGTCCCGTCGGCCGTGATCTAGGGCATTGGTCGCCTCGGTTGTAAATCGGTCACCAGCCGTAATCCAGGCCTGATAAAACGCCGAGTCATCACCGTCGCCGACTGCCTGTGCTATGCCCAAGATTTCACCGAAATCAATCCCCCCATACGGAATATATGCCAGTGGCCAAGAACCAAATTCATCGTGAAAGTCACTTTTGAACAATAACCCCATTTTTAGGAATAGTTAAAGACACAGCCATGTACCGGAGTCATGTGATTGAGTTAGCCGGCAAAAGGAATTGATTTTTCTTAGACTCAACGCTCTGTCTCGGTCATTACAGGTGAAAATAAGACGCATCTCCCTTCAAGCCTATATCTTAATTAGTTGAGGGAAATCCCCGCCTGTGAACTCATAGTCATAACTTGCCTCATCGAAAGCCAAGCTCCCATAGCAGTCTCCTTCCCCGGCCTTTGCCAAATCAAAATATCCCCAGA
>Ga0079224_100007330_pt1 | contig 14789 bp, 12 predicted proteins | sample Stecom2015_FD_80414 | JGI IMG/M metagenome (GOLD analysis project Ga0079224, IMG submission 80414) | Agricultural soil microbial communities from Utah to study Nitrogen management - Steer compost 2015 | ecosystem: Environmental > Terrestrial > Soil > Agricultural land | place: USA: Utah...
CAGGGATCGGGGTCAAGCGCACCACCACCCGCGCCTTGCTGCCGTCGACGATCACGCGTTTGGGATAGTGCCCGTCGCGCCGCACCGAGAGCTCCACGCGTTCACCCTGCGCGACCCGCAACGTCACCGGCATCGCCCCGAGGCGCTCGTCGCCCCGAAACGCTTCGGCGTCGATGGGCAGCATGATGAGGTGGACCTCGTGCCGGCCTGCCTTCAGCGGTGCCGGCGCTTGTGCCTCCGCTTCCGCGCCCGCCAGCACCTGCAGCACGACGGCGGTGGTGCTCGGCTTGGTGTGCCGGATGAGCAGCGGCAAGCTGCCCTCCACCCGCGGCGCGAGCAGCGCGGCCAGCACCGTCAGCCCCACCAGCGGCGCCGCCACGATGGCGGCCAGCATCGAGGCACGCCTCCGGCTCCCCGGCGCTCGCACCGGCTCGGTCGGCGTCGGCAAGCGCGCCTCGGGCGCGCTGCCCTGCTCGACCCGCTCGAGCTCATCGACCAGCTCCCCCATCGAGCGATAGCGCTCGTCGGGGTCTTTGGCCAGGCACTTGAAGATCACGGCCTCGAGCCCTGGCGGCACCTGCTGCGGGAGGTCCTCGAGCTGGGTGAGCCGCGGCGGCGGCTCATGGATGTGCTGCGACAAAATGCTCATCGGCGCTTCGGCGTCGAACGGCACGCGACCCGCGCACATCTCGAACAAGATCACGCCGAGCGCGTAGATGTCGGTGCGATGATCGACGTTGCTGCCGCGCGCCTGTTCGGGCGACATGTAGTGCGGCGTCCCGAACACCGCACCGGCGCGCGTGAGCTTGTTCTGGACCGTGGCCACCTTGGCGATGCCGAAATCGAGGATTTTGACGAAATCGCTCTGTTTGCCCCGCTGAACGATGAAGACGTTGTCCGGCTTCAGGTCTCGGTGCACGATCCCTGCGTCGTGCGCAGCGCCCAGCGCTTCGGCGATCTGCTTGCCAATGGACAGGATGCGCGACAACGCGAGCGCGGGCTCCGCGCTCATGATCGCCGTCAGCGTGCGGCCGTCGAGGTACTCCATCGCGAAGTAGGTCGAGCCGTCCGGCAGCTGACCGAAATCGACCGTGTCCACGATGTGTGGGTTGCCGATGGCGGAGGCCGCTCGGGCTTCGTTGACGAAGCGACCGGTGACCTCCGGATCGCGCGCGATCTCCTGGCGCAAGATCTTGATCGCGACGAGCTTGTCGATGACGCGGTGGCGGCAGCGGTACACGAAGCCCATCCCCCCCTCGCCGAGCACCGACTCGACCAGATAGCGTCCATCGATGATCGTGCCGAGGTGGACGTGGGCGGCGCTCGACGGCATCCCGTCCGCGCTGAACGGCGCGGGGGTGGCGTGCACGACCGGCGCGTGCCCCTCAGCGTCGGGGGCGCCTGGCGGGGGCGCGCCGTCGGAGGGCAACGTCGCGCGATCGAACGGGGCCGCGCCCGGCGCCTGGATCATCGTGCGCGCGGTCTCGATGCTTTGGGTGGGCGCTCGCGCGTCGACGTCACCCGAGCCGTCGCTCGCCGGCGATGTTTTGGAGCTCGGGGGATCGGTGCGCAGGCGAACGTCGGTGTTGAAGACGTCGCTCAAGCGAGTGGCTCGGCCAGGAACCGCGCGCTCGGAGGTCGCGCCGGATCTCTCGGGAGGCGTCGAGTCGGATGCCGCGGGCGCGGCAGCGGTCGGCGCCTCCGGCGCCTTGGCGCTGGGACGTCTCGAGTCCTTCAGGTTCTTGCCGGTGCTTCGCCCGGGCCCCGAGGACCGCCGGGCGGCTTGAGACCGCGCCCTGCGCTGACGCTTAGCCATGGGATTGCACGTGACCGGGCCCCGGCCCGCAGGGCCCCGGAAGGCAAAGCTTTCTTTAGCCCGGGCACGCAGACAAGCGGCCGTTCCCCGATCTCGCGCCAGGGCCGAATTTGCCCCAGACCCGCCGGCCGGACCAGGCTGACGCGGCCGGGGCCACGCTGGCGAGGCGCGGCGCGCCCCCGATCGGCTTTGGCCCCCCACGCCCAGGCCCCAGCGCCGAAAACCGCGGGCGGCTCGTGTTACAAGCCCTGAGCATGCAGATCGAGCTCATCGCCACCGCCAGCGAGGATTCGGCCTACTTGCCGCGCCTCGGGCTGGGAGTCCTGGCAGCGCTCACCCCCCCGGAGGACGAGATCATCTACACCGATGATCTCGTGCGACCGTTCGACGTGGAGCGCGACGTGAAGGACGTGGACCTGGTCGGCATCAGCGTCGATAGCAAGACCGCTCGGCGCAGCTACGACATCGCAGCGGCCTACCGGGCCCGAGGGGTGAAGGTCGTGCTCGGTGGCATCCACCCGACCGCGGTTCCGGAAGAAGCGCTCGAGCACGCCGACGCGGTGGTCCTGAGCGAAGCAGAAGATCTTTGGCCCGCGCTGCTCGACGACTTCAAGCGCGGCGCGCTCAAGCCGATCTACAAAGGAGCGCTGCCCGATCTCGGCGGCAAGCCGATGCCGCGGCGAGACCTGTTTCGTTCGAAGAAGTACATCCCCTTCCAGGTCGTCCAGACGATGCGCGGCTGCCCCTACCCGTGCGAGTTTTGCAGCGTCTCGACCGCCAACGGCACGACGATGCGGTTTCGGCCCGCCAGTGAGGTGATCGCCGAGCTCCGCACGCTCGGGAAATTCATCATGTTCGGCGATGACAACGTGATGATCCACCGCAAGTACTCCGAGGATCTTTTCACGCGCATGGCCGACCTCGACAAGCACTGGATCGGGCAGTGCTCGCTCGCCGCGGTCAAGCGCTTGGAGAACGTCAAGCTCATGGCCAAGAGCGGCTGCAAGGCCTTGTTCATCGGCTTCGAGAGCATCGACGAAGAGACCGTGCGCTTCACGGGCAAGCGGCAAAATCGCCCTTCGCAGTACCGCGAAGTGATGCAGATGCTTCACGAACACGGCATCTCCACCTGGGGCAGCTTCGTGTTCGGCTTCGACACCGACGACCCGGAGGTGTTCGACCGCACGGTCGAGTTCGGGATCGAGATGAAGCTGACGATGGCGCTCTACGCCATCCTCACGCCCTACCCGGGAACACAGCTGTACCGCCGCCTGAAGGCCCAGAACCGCCTGACCGATCCGAAGTGGTGGCTCGGCCGTGACCACGACGCCGGCTCGCCCTACTTCCTCCCGCAGAAGATGAGCCGTGAGGCGCTGCGGGAAGGCTGGGTGCGCGCGTGGAAGCGCTTCTATTCACCGCGCTCGATCTGGAGCCGCTGGACGCTGACCAAGAACTCGAGCTGGATCCAGACCTTGGGTTTCTTCCCGCTCAACATGATGCAGAACCGGCTGGCTCAACACAAGATCGCCGCAGGGATGCAGCGCTTCCGCACCACCGGGTTTCGCGACCCGGACCTGTCGTCGTTGGAGACGAGCGCGCCGACGCACGCCGAGGAGCGCGCCCGCGACCCGCGCCGGCTCCGCGTGGTCGAGTGAGCGCGCACACCGATCACGACCGCAAGAACGCCAAGAGCTCGCGGTTGACCTCGTCGGCCCGATCGCGCAGCAAAAAATGCCCCGCGTCGGGAAAACGCCGGATGCGCACGTCGCGCGCGTAGCGTTCGATGCCGCTCAACACCTCGGGACCGAGCGCGCGGTCGCGCTCTCCCCACAGCACCAGGGTCGGCGCCGCGATGACGGCGGGCGCGCGCCAGCGCTCCCGCAGGGCCGCGCGGTAGTAGTTCATGGCGCCGGAGGCCGCGCCGGGCCGGCGCAGCGCTTCCACGTACGCCTCCACCTCCGCCTCCTCGAGCCCGGCCCCGCCAAGCGCGCTCCGCACGACGCTCGGCCGCGTCACCACCCACTCCGCGAGCACGGGCACCTGGAAGAGCCCCACGTACCACGAGCGCATGAGCTGACGCGGGTGCAGGATCCTGCGCCGAAACAGCTCGGGGTGGGGCGCGTTGATCACCGCCAGCTTTTCGACCCGGTCGGGGTGCTCGCCCGCGAACCGAAACGCGATCACCCCTCCCCAGTCGTGGCCGACGATGAACGCGCGATCGATCGCCAGCGCGTCGAGGAGCCCCAGCACGTCCCGCGTGAGCCGATCGGGGCGGTAGCTGTCGACGAAGCGAGGTTTGTCCGACAGGTTGAAGCCGCGCAGATCCGGCGCCACCGCGCGGAACCCGCCCCGCGACAGCGCGTCGAGCTGCGAGCGCCACGTGAACCAAAAGCCGGGGAAGCCGTGCAGCAGCACCACCGCCGGGCCATCCCCTTGGACGGCGACGTGCAGGTTCACTTGCCCGACGTTCAGGTTGCGGTGCTCGAGAGCGGGTTCGGACGCCACGGCGGCGGACTTTATCAAGACTTCGGACCGAGCGGCGCCGATCAGCGGACGCTCCGCGCGGCCGGGCCTCAACCCGCCTTCTTGGAGCGCGCGCGCGGCGCGGCGCGGCTCGGCGCCTTCGCCTTGGCCCCGACCTTCCTCGGCGCGTCGGGCGCCGGCTTGCGCGCCCGGGCCGCCGCCGGTGCGAGGCGCACCTCGTCGGCTGCCAGGTTGGTCACGGCCAACAGCTGGCGCTCGGCCTCGAGCCAGTCCTGCTCGGCCGTGCCCTCGGGGCAGCCCCTCGCTATCCAGAGCTCGTAGGCCTTCACGCGAATGCTGTTTTCGTCGCGCTCGAAGGGGTGACGTTGCATGCGGACCTCCTCTCGTTCGTCGTGTGCTCGGCAGCAGACACCGAGCTCGGTGGCCGGTACAAATTTCGGGCGGTACTGGCATCGTGGCCGAGCGCGCGTCCCGCCATCGCCCCGGTCATGCTACTTAGCGGCGCCGTGGCTGAGTTCACTTGTCAGGAGTGCGGGCGGGACTTTGCGATCCCGGAGGCGACGTTGGCCAAGTACCCCAACTGGGCTCCGAAGCGCTGCCTGCGTTGTAAAAACCAGGCCGGGACCGAGCCCGCGGGGCGCGCCCGTCGCACGGCTCCCGGCAAGCCCGGCGGCGGCGCTGCCGCTCGCGGTGGCTCGGCGCGCGCGCGCTCCACGTCGACGCCGCGCGAAGAAAACCTGACCACGGCCGAGGTGCTGCAGAAGTACACCGGCGGACCCACCGAAGGCGTCTTCACCGATGGCGCGGCCGAGCCCAATCCTGGGCCGGGCGGTTGGGGCGCCGTCTACGTCGTCCGCAACGAGGTGGCCGCCGAGCGCTGGGGACACGAGCCGCACACCACCAACAATCGGATGGAGCTCACGGCCCTCATCGCCGGCTGTGAGCTCGTCCCCGTGGGCACGCCCGCCGTCGTCTTCAGCGACAGCGAGCTGTGCGTCAAGACCATCAACGAGTGGGCCAAGGGCTGGAAGGCTCGCGGCTGGAAGCGCAAGAGTGGCGCGATCAAAAACCTCGATCTGGTGCAGCGCCTGTACGCGATCTTCGAAGATCGGCCGGAGCTCGAGCTGCGTTGGATCGCAGCCCACTCCGGAAACCGCTGGAACGAATACGCCGACGCCCTGGCGACCGCCTACCGGCGCACGCAGCGCTGACCCCGCGCTCCAGGGGCTAGCCCTCCTACCGGTGCGGATCCGACTCGTGCCGTCGGAAAAAATTGCCGCGAGCGGCGGACGCGCGCCCGCAATTCGGTCACCCCGCGAACACCACAAGCCGTTGAAATCACGAGCGTTCGTCGGACACCGGCGGGCGGCGGGCGCTGGATTTTGAAAACCAGCGCTCCAGCGCGCCACTCAATTTGGGATCGGATTCGCTCCTAGCTCGAAAGGGGCGACACGTTTGGGCATCTCGCATCAGGAGGCCAACATGGAGCGGCGCATCAACATCCGAGCCAACCTCGAGTTTCCGGTGGTGTGCATCAGCGACCAGAGCCAGGATCGAGGACGCGCCATCAACGTGTCGTCCACGGGGATCCTGGTCGAGCGCCCCGCGCCCTCCAACCTCGATCCAGCCCCGGTGACGCTCGCGCTCGCGCTCCCGCACCGCAAAGGTTGGCTCACACTGCGCGCCAAGTGCGTCTGGAGCGACGGACGGCGGCACGCCTATCGCTTCATCGACACCCACCCCATCGACCACCTGGAGCTCGCCGAGATGATCGATTGGGTCGCCAGAATCCGGGCCTCCGCCGGCTTCGGTTCGAGCGCCGCGCTCCCACCCTGAGGCGCCAGGCAAGCATTCGGTCCGTTTGCGACAAACGCGTTGCGCGCGCAGCGTTCCGCTCTAGGCTCGGGTTCGTTCGATCGACTCGTGGTCGAGCGCGAGCGACATGCCTTCCGAGCCTCGAGAGCCTAGATCCCCAACGCCGACCGGGCCCAGCAGCGCCGACCGGGGCCGCACGGCGCGCCTGATCGCGATCATTTGGCTGCTGGTGATCGCGGCCTCGATCGGGATCTGGAGACTGTCGCGGGGCCCGTGAGAGCAGGCGGGCATTCTGTGCCAAGCGCCGCTCTCGCATGACACCAATGTCGTCCCTCCGTCCCACGAAAGCGGGAAAATCCCGACGAATCGCGGGAACAGCCGGACTGGAACGAATCCTGCTCAAGGCCGCCCACGATGGCACAAGGGACTCGTTCGCGACCAGCTGCGCGCTGGCTCCCGGCGGCGCTCGGCTCGACCCTGACGGTCCTCGGAGCAGCCGTCGCTTGCAGCGCCAGCGATAGATCCGAGATGGCCGCCGCCGACAACAACGGTGGCGGCTTCGGGGCGGGGGCGACGACGTCCACGGGAGGCGCTTCGGCGCTCCCGAACACTGGCGGAACAGGTGGGACGGGTGGGGATCCTCTGCCCCCCGAAACCGAAGTGCCGATCGAGTTCGAGCGACCACACGCGGGTCAGCGCTACGTCTACGTGGCCAATCCCAACTCGGACAGCGTCGCCATCATCGACGCCACCACCCTGGCGATCGAGACCGTCGAAGCTGGCGACGAACCCCGCTACCTCGAGACGCTCGGCGACGAGGACGCCGCGCTGGTGCTGAACCTCGGCTCGGCAGACCTCACCTGGATCCGAACCACGAACGGGACGTCGACCACACGGCAAATTCCGGTGCTGCCTGGCTCGAACGCGCTGGCCGTCTCCCCCGATGGCCGGCACGCCCTCGTGTACGTCGACGCGGCGCGCGTCGGCGCCGGCGTGAGCACCGGCAGCTTTCAGGACGTCAGCGTGATCGCACTCGACGGCGAGGAGGCGGAGCGGACCGATCTCACGATCGGCTTCCGCCCGAGCCGCGTGTTCTTCTCCGAGGACGGAGCGCGGGCGCTGATCGTCACCGACGACGGCATCTCGGTCTTGGACTTCGAAGCGATCGCCTCGAAGAGCGCGGGCATCGCGCCGACGCTGCCCTTGGTCGACGTGACGGAGCCCAGCGCGCTGGACGTGTCGGTGACGGCCGACGGCCGCTACGCCGTCACCCGCCAGCCGGCGGCGAACACGCTGCGCTTGCTCGAGATCGCAAGCGGCGAGAGCACCGTGCTCGATGTCGCCGCGCTGCTGCCCGCGGCCAGCACCGAACCGGAACCGAATCCCGACGCGGGCAGCGACGGCGGCGTGCTCGATCCGGGCGCGGAGCCGCCGGCCTCCGCGGGCGGCCTGGTCACCGATCTCGATCTGACGTCGGCGGGTGACGTGGCCGTGGCGGCCGTCCGCGATCGAGGCCGGCTGCTCAAGATCCCGGTGCCGGAGGGCTTCTCGGACCCGGAGCTCGTGGAGGTGTTCGAGGTGAACGATGTCGTGGCCGGCTCGATCACCCTCACCCCCGCGGCCGACCGCGCGCTCGTGTACACGACCGCCGACCTCAACGCCGAGCGGATCGCGGTCGTGGACCTGTCGACGGGGACGACCGACGCGCTGCTCGATCTGCGCAAGAGCGTCGCGGCCGTCGCCATCGCGCCCGACGCGAGCTCGGCCCTCGTGCTGCATCAGCGCGTGCCCGGAAACCCCGGAGACCCTGGGCTCAGCTTCGACGAGCAGGTCGATCGCTCGCCGGGCTACAGCCTGGTCAGCCTGGAAGCAGGGTTCGCCAAGAAGCTGCAGCTCACCGCCGAGCCGCCCGGGCCCTTCACCATCGTGCCCGACAACAGCTCGGTCTTCCTGCTCTTCGGCGGGCAGGCCCGCGAGGTGCACCGAGCGAACCTCGACAACTTCATCGTGGACCGGGTAGCGCTCGGCAGCTTGCCGCTGTCGATCGGCGCGGTGCCGCAGTCCGAGCGGGTGTTCGTCGGCCAAGAGCACCCCGACGGGCGCATCACCTTCATCGATTGGAACTCCCTCGCGCTCAAGAGCGTGACGGGGTTCGAGCTGAACAGTCGGATCCGGGAGTGACCATGCACAAGGGGCGTACCTTCTGCGCGGGGCTCGGTCTGCTCGCGCTGGCCTGTGGCGGACGCGACGACCGAACCGAAATCGCGCCGAGCTTGCTGGAGCCCGTCGCGCTCGAGCACCAGCTCGCCTTCGTCGACCGGGCCGGTGGGCGCGCGCTCTTGGTGGACGTCGCCGCCGCATCGCCCGACCCCGTCGTCGCAGAGCTCCCGCCCGGGGCGGTGAGGGCGCTGCGCCGGCCGACCCAGGACGAGCTCCTGGTCCTCTGCCAGGGCACGCCGGATTCGGGCGGTGACGCGCCGGCCGCGCTGGCCGTGATCGGAGCGAGCGGAGAAACGACGAGCTACGTGCTCGGGAGCCGGTTCGACAACCTCGCCGTCTCCGAAGACGGCCGCTACGCCGTGGCCTACTTCAGCGAGGAGGCCGGGCCGCAGCAAGATTTCTTGTTCAACCCGAACGAGATCGCCATCATCGATCTCGGGGCGCCGCCCGCCGCTCGGAATCCGTCGGCGCGCACCCTCGAAAGCGCCGGCCAGACGCTGCGGCAGGTCGTCTTCTCGCCCGAGATGATGATCGCTGGCGAGGCCCGGCGCCTGGCGGTCGCGCGCTTCGACTCGATGCTGGCGATCATGGATCTCGGCCACCTCGACCGGCCGGCGGTGACCGTCTCGCCGAACATCAACCCTCTGTTCGAAGAGGCGCTGTTCGCCCCCGAGCAGGCCAAGATCTACGTCCGAGGGCGCGCCTCGAACGAGGTCTACGTGCTGCAGTTCCTCGAGAGCGACGGCACCCGGATCAACGACTTCACCGTCTCGCTCAATCAGCTCGGCGCGGGGCGTCCGCCCGCGGACATGGCCGTGATCGGCGCGGCGGACAGTGAGCGGCTGCTCGTCGCCGCCGGCAACGCGCTGGTCATCGACGCCGACTCCAACCGCGTCACCGAGCTCCCGCTCGGCGCCAGCGCCGACTCCGTGCTGCTGTTCGAAGGCGAGGCCCCGCTGGATCCCGAGGTGGAACAGCGGGCCCTGCTCTATGCCCGGCAGGGATCCGAGCTGACGTTCCTCGATCTGGACCGGGTGGAAGAACGGACCACCCGAAACCTCGAGCGCATCTCACTCCATCAGACGTTCCGCGAGCTGGTCCGCATCGACGAGCACCTCGTCCTGCTCCTCTACTCCGGCAGCGGGCTCGGCTTGCTCGACCTCGAAGAGCGCACCGTCGCGCCCATCTCGGCGTCGATCACGCTCGACGGAGCCGTCGCCGATCCCGCGCTCGACAGACTTTGGGTCGCGCCGCCCAATCAGCCGCGACTCGGCTTCCTTGACTTAAATACCTTCCACCCCAGCGATCTCCGGTTGAACGCGCCGATCCAGAAGCTGTTTTCGTTCAGCCACCTCGACGCTCCGCGGATCGCGATCACCCACCCGAGCTCCCTCGGGCACGTCACGCTGCTCGACGCCCGAGATCCGAGGGCGTTCTCGCGAGCGGTGTCGCTCTACGGCTTCGTCTATTCGGGCACCTTCGATCAAGGGGAAGAGTGATGCGCACCCGCCACGCCTTGGGTCTTGGCCTTGCCAGCTTTTGGATGGCGGCCGCGGTGTTCGCCCAGCCGGCGCCGGGCACCGAACCGCAGGATCCGCCAGGACAACCCCAGGTCCCGGCCGCCCCGGAGCCGCCTCCGACCGGCGCCGCCCCCGGTGCTCCCGGCGTGCCCGTGCCACCCGCCCCCCCTTCCGACGCGGAAGCAGCCTCGCCGCCGCCGCCGGAGGTCGAAGCCTCGCCGCCGCCGCCGGCCGCTGCCGCGCCCCCCGCGACGCCCTACGTTGCGCCGCCGCCAGCCGAGCCAGCGCCGCTCCCCGCGCCGCCGCCCCCGGCCGCCTACGGGAGCGAGCCCTCCACGCTGGACCGAAGGCCGCAGCCATCCAGTCCACCCATCGATCTCAACCTCTGGATCTATCTCGAGGGCACGCACATCTGGCAGACCGATCCGGGTTTCGACCTCTTGTCGAAAGACGATCTGACCAGCAGGTGGGGACCCGCGCTCGGCGTCGATCTCTTCGAGCCAGCGCCCGGGCTGTTCGTGTCCGCCGAGCTCGGGTGGAACGGCGAAGAAGCCAGCTCCCGCGGGCTGTTCGGGGGCGACCTGCACGAGGTCGAGCTGTCAGCCCACCACCTCTTCGGCGGCGCTCATTTGCGCTACAGCGTGCTCCCCTGGCTGATGCCGCACGTCAGGGTCACGGCAGGGGCGTCGAGGACGAGCCTCGAGCTCGCAACTCGGAGCGACGCGCGCCTGGAGGATGCATCGTGGTCACCGTTCGGCGGCCTCGGCGCCGGGACGTTTCTGGCCATCCCCGTTGGCAAGACCCGACTGGGCCCGATCAACATCGGCGTCGTCGCGGAGGGCGGCTACCTGCTCGCCTCGGCGCTCGATTTCGATCTCGAGACGACCGGATCGCCGGTCGGTCAGGCGCGGATCAGCGATTTCGGCGACCTCTCCCGCTCGGGTCCCTACTTGCGCACGAGCGCGTTCCTCCACTTCTGAGCTCACGGCGCGCGCCGCCTGGTTCGGTCGGCGGCCCACCGATTGACGCGCTGGGGCCCGATGCCCAGAAGCACGCTATGCGCGTCCACTTCCTGAACTGCATCTCGACCTGTCCTCTCGGGGGCGCGTTGATGGACGGACACGGCAAGGGGCTGCGCGGTCGGTTGACCTGCACGTGTCTGCTGGTCGAGGGGCCCTCGAGCTTGATCCTCATCGACACCGGCTTCGGACTGCGTGACGTCGCGGCGCCGCGCGCTCGGCTGAGCCCCTTCTTCTTGAAGCTGCTCGAGCCCGAGTTTCGCGAGGAGATGACGGCGATCCGACAGATCGAACGGCTGGGGTTTCATCCGGACGATGTCCGAGACGTCGTGCTCACGCATCTGGATTTCGACCACGCTGGGGGCCTGGACGACTTCCCCCGAGCGCGGGTGCACCTGCTGCGGGCCGAGCGCGATCACGCGCTCGAACAGAAGACCTGGCTCGATCGCCAGCGCTTCCGGCCCGAGCAGTGGTCAACGCAGCCGAACTGGCGCGTGCACGACCCGGGCGACGGCGAAGGCTGGTACGGCTTTCGCTGCGTCCGAGACCTCGAAGGCCTGCCCCCGGAGATCCTCCTCATCCCCTTGCGGGGCCACACCTTCGGCCACGCAGGCGTCGCCGTCCGAACCGACGCACGCTGGTTGCTCGACGCCGGAGACGCTTATTTCTACCACGCCGAAATGGATCTGCAGAACCCACGCTGCACGCCCGGGCTCGTCTTGTACCAAACCATGATGGAAAAGGACCGCAGCGCGCGCCTCGACAATCAGGCGCGGCTGCGGGAGCTCCGGCGCGCCGCGAGCGGCGAGGTCGAGCTCTTCTGCTCCCACGTCGTGCGGGAGTTCGAGCGCCACGCCGGCCGCTCGAGCCACGACCCGCCCGAGCGCGCGGTCACCACAGCGCCGAGCTGGTCCTCCCCCGGCGCCGAAGCGTGAGCCACGTCGACGAGTCTGGCTCGGAGATGGGTCACAGGAAGGGCGGACGATCTCCGATCCGCGCCCATCGCCGCACCCTGCCGCCTCAGCGGTCGATCGAAACTGCGCCAGGTGCTCGCGGATCCTGCTTGAAGTAGCCCACCAGAAGCTCGAACAGCTCGGGGTCGTTCTGGGCGAGCTGCTCCGGCTGCTCGAAGAAGACTTCGACGGCGACGGCGAAGAGCTCGGCGCGGTTGGTGCCGGCGTACGGGTCGAGGGTGCCGCCCCCCTCGCGCAGCTCCGCCAGGCGCCGCGCCATCACCTCCACCCAAGGCGCGGCGGCGACCCAGTCGATGTCGGCCGGGACGCCGTCGGCGTGCCCGTCGGCCATGTCCATGACGTGCGCCAGCTCGTGCAGCGCGACGTTGTGGCCGTCGTCGGGCCGCCGAAAGCCGAACCTCAGGTCGCGCCGCGAGATCACGATCGGTCCCTGCATGTGCACGACGCCGATCAGATCCGGATCTTGGTGCATATCGTACTCTTCGCTGAAGGCCTGCGGGTAGACCACGATGTCCCGGAGGTCGGTCCACTCCCACTCCGGCAGCCCGAAGCCGAGCATGGCGGCCGACGCCGCGATCAAGAGCTTCGCCTCGTCCCCCACCCGCGCCCCGCGGATCCCGTAGATCCGCTGCTCCGCCAAGAAGATGCGCACGTCGTCCTCGAAGCGACGCCGGCCTTCGGGGTCGAGGCGACGGTAGTACGGCAGCCGCTCGGAGAGCACCGCGCGCCAGCGCTCGGGAAACGGGCTGCGAACAAGCGCTCGCCGGCGCCGGAACCGGCGCGTCGCCCCCCAGAAGTAGCCCGCGCCCACGACCACGCCGAGCAACGCGAGCGCGGGTCGTCCGATCGCCGCCAGGCACAGGGCGAGCACGACCGCGAGGATGACTCCCAAAGTGGCATGCCAAGCGATAACGCGACGGGGCCAGACCAGCACGGTCGGCAATCTACCTCATCCCCTCGGCACCGCGCGTCCCCGCCGCACCATGGGGGCCGGTTCGGCACCTGGCGCCTGGCTTCGGCGACCTTCCGAGCGAGGCGGCCTGGAAGCAGGCCTCGCCGCTGGGCTCCAGCGGTATCTGAGCGCCCTTCGCCATCGCAGCCCTCCGCCAAGTCGGGAGGGCTGCGACGCTCCCCACAGAGGCAACGGACGCCCGGCTGCTATCGGTGTGCGGAAAACGAGGCCTTCATCTTCGCCACGGCCTGATCGATGGTGAAGCTGGCCGCCTTTTGCCGAGGGGGGAACTCCTCGAACGTCTTCAGAAACTCTGCCACCAGCTCCTGAGCCGCCATGATGATGTATTCCTTCGAGATGTACCAGTCCCAGTAGGTATTGGCGGTGGTGTCAGCCCGCTCGAACGGATCCGTCCGCAGGTTGAAGAGCTTGGGGAGCCTCAGGGGGGTGAACGGTTCCGCCCACAGCTGCAGCGTGCCCTGACAACGCTGCTCGACGAACACCATCTTCCAGTTGTCGAAGCGCACAGCGAGCACGTCGCCGTCGTCGCTGATGTAAAAGAACACGTTGCGCGGGCCCTTCTCTTCCTCACCGCTCAGGTAGGGCAAGAAGTTATAGCCATCGATGTGGACCTTGAAGGTCTTACCTGCCGCTTCGTGGCCCTTCTTCAGCTTCTCCGCGATGTTGGGTTCCCCCGCGGCCGCGAGGAAGGTCGGAATCCAGTCGTGGTGCTGAACGATCTCGTTCGACACCTGTCCGGGGCGGATCACGCGCGGCCAACGCAGCAACGATGGCACCCGGAAAGCCCCCTCCCAGTTGGTGTCCTTCTCGCTACGGAACGGTGTCATGGCACCGTCCGGCCAAGAGTTCATGTGCGGTCCGTTGTCGGTGCTGTAAAGGACGATGGTGTCGTCAGCGACCTCGAGCTCGTCCAGCAGGCGCAGCATGCGCCCCACGTTTCGATCGTGGTCGATCATGGTGTCGTGATAGGGCGACTGCCAGCGCCCTGCCTGGCCAATGCTCTCGGCCTTCGTGTGCGTCCGCAGGTGCATGTGCGTGGTATTGAGCCAACAGAACCACGGTTTGCCGTCCCGGTGCTGGCGTTGAATCCAATCGCCGGCGGCGCTGACGAAATCATCGTCGCAGGTCTTCATCCGCTCGCGCGTGAGGGGCCCGGTGTCCTCGATCTTCTGCTTTCCGACTCGTCCCCAGCGTGGTTGCTCGGTCGGATCGTCGTGGTCGGTCGCCCAGCAGTGCAGCACGCCTCGCGGGCTGAACCTCTCCCGGAAGCGCGGAAACTCCTTGGGGTCTGGGTAGTCCGGATCCTCCGGATCCTGTTCGGCATTGAGATGATAGAGGTTTCCGAAGAACTCATCGAAACCGTGAACCGTCGGCAGGTACTCGTTCCGATCGCCGAAGTGGTTTTTGCCGAACTGCCCGGTCGCGTAGCCGAGCGGCTTGAGGAGCTCGGCGATCGTGGGATCCTGCGCCTGGATCCCCACCGGGGCACCGGGCATGCCGACCTTGCTCAACCCGCTGCGCAGCACGCTCTGACCCAGGGCAAACGCGGCGCGACCCGCCGTGCAGCTCTGCTCGCCATAGGCGTCGGTGAAGCGCATGCCCTCGGCTCCGATACGGTCGATGTTGGGCGTGCGATACCCCATCATACCGCCGCTATAGCAGGACAGATTCCACATGCCGATGTCATCGCCGAAGATGACCAGGATGTTGGGCTTGTGATTGTTTCGTGGCTTCGCCATCGTCTTCCTCCTCATGTTCACCCCCGATTCGAACCGGGGGGCGCTCCGTTCAATGGGCCTTGCAGCCGTCTCCTCGATACCGGGAAGCAGACGTCATGCCCGCCGCACGAGCCGGCTCGCCGAAAGGGAGTGGCGGACAATACGTGCGTGGCAGCCCCCGGGCATGGTGGTCCCGCGCCGTAGAGTAGAGCCATCCCGCACCGGGGTCCCAGCGCCGACCGAGCTCCGC
>Ga0079224_100007331_pt1 | contig 14788 bp, 11 predicted proteins | sample Stecom2015_FD_80414 | JGI IMG/M metagenome (GOLD analysis project Ga0079224, IMG submission 80414) | Agricultural soil microbial communities from Utah to study Nitrogen management - Steer compost 2015 | ecosystem: Environmental > Terrestrial > Soil > Agricultural land | place: USA: Utah...
CAGGCGAGCGCGAGCAGCGCCGTCCGCGTAGCCGCGCGCCTCCTCTCGGCTCGCGGCCAGGAACGTGCCCGCGGTGCCGCGCCCGAGCGGGGGCCCGGAAGGATCGTCAGGGATGGCGTCATACGGTCCTCCTGGCAGCAGCTTGGCCAGGGGGCCGTTACGCCGGCGTCACCCGGGGAGCGCCTGCTCCTCCAGGAAGTCCACCAGCGCCCGTTCGAACCAGGGGTTCGCGAGGACGTCGTAATGCGTGGTGCGCGGCAGCACGGCCAGGCGCGAGCGCGAGAGGCCCTCGCCGCCCAGGCCGCCGTCGCGCCGGCCGCCGCCCAGGAGGGCGAACATCTCGGCCGCGTGCGTCGGCGGGAGGCTGTCGCCGTCGCCGAGCGCGACGAGCACGGGCACGTTCAGCGCCCGCACCCGGTCGCTCCAGTCGTACTCGTGGCCGCCCAGCAGCCGGCCCAGCTTGTCGAGCAGGGCCGGGAAGTCCTGGGGTCGCGGCGCCACCGCGGCGTGGTCGCGGTAGAGGGGGCTCTCCTCCACCGCCGGCCACTGGTGCGAGCCGGTGGCGCGGAAGTTGGCCATCACGTCCGGCAGCCAGCCGCTGCTGCGGAACGGCGCGCTCACCACGGCCAGCCTCGTCACCGAACCCGGATGCCTGAACGCCAGCTGCAGGACCGTGCCACCGCCCATCGAGTACCCGACGGCTGCGGCCGGGCCGACGCCGAGGTGGTCGAGGACCGCGGCGCAATCGTCGGCGAAGCGCTCGTAGCTGAACGGCTCGTGCCTGTCGGCGGTGCGGCCGTGGCCCTGCAGGTCGACGAGCACGGCGCTGCGGCCGCGCGTCACGGCCGGCAGCAGGCCCGTGAACTGCCGCGTGCCGCCGAACGCGCCGTGCACCATCAGCACCGGCGGCCCGTCGCCGTGGACCTCGAAGTAGACCTCGGTGCCGGCCACCGGCACGTAGCCGGAACGGACCGGCGCCGTCACGAGCGGGCCGCCCGCGCCGTGCCCGTGGCGCCGGCGGCACCGGGCGCGGCCGCCGACGCGTCGCCGGCCCCAGGGACGCCTACCGGCGGCTTCAGGAACGCCCTCACCACCTTCGCCTCCACGGGCCCCTCGTTCACCAGCTCGTAGCGACCGGCGGCGGCGGGCACCGCGAACGTCTCGGCGAAGCTGAACACGGCCTCGCCCTCCGCCGTGCGCAGCCGCACCGGCCCGCCCTCCACGACGTTCAGCACCTGCGGCGAGCCGTCGGTAGCCAGCTCGACGCGGCCCGTGAGCTCCACGCGGTGCACGTCGTAGAAGTGGTCGCGGTGCGTGGGCAGGTGCACGAGCCGCCAGCCCTCGCCCTCGCCGATCACGCGCGGCCGAGCGACCAGCTCCGCGTCCACGACCTCGCCCTGCCGCGACAGGTCGAGGTTGTCGAACGCCCTCTCGAGGTTCAGGGGCCGCGGCCGGCCGTCCAGGTCGAGGCGCAGCCAGTCGTACATCTTGAACGTGAAGATGTACGGCGTGGCGCTGATCTCCAGCACCATGTTGCCGGCCCCGGAGCAGTGCACGGTGCCGTGGGGGATCAGGTAGAGGCCGTGTCGTTCGGCCGGCACGGTGCGCACGTACCTCTCGACGTCCACGGGCGTGCCGTGGCGGGCGCTCTCCTCCAGCTCGGCCCTGAACGCCGCGGCGTCGACGCCCGCCTGGAAGCCGAGGTAGACCTTCGCCCCCGGCACGCGGTCGACGATGTAGTAGGTCTCGTCCTGCGTGAAGCTCTCGCCGAAGCGCTCGCTGATGTAGCGCGGCGAGGGGTGCACCTGCACCGACAGGTTCCCGCCGCCCATGGTGTCGAGGTAGTCGAAGCGTATCGGGAACTCGGCGCCGAAACGCGCGGCGTGGGCGCCCAGCACCGCCTCGCCCGCCACGAACATGAGGCTGTCGAACGACACCTCGAGTCGCTCGTCGCCGCTCGCCAGGGTCAGGCCGGCCTCGGGCGCGATGAGCTCGAACGACCAGGCGATGTTCGGCGCGTCCTGCGGCAGCCCGGGCACGATCTCCTTCAGCCACTGCCCGCCCCACGGCCCCGGCGTGAACCAGGGCCGGGTCCTGAACCAGCTGCGGCCCATGCGCTGCAGGGCCGTCCTCAGCGCGTCGCCCGACAGGTAGCTGGGGTCACGGGGCTGCTGCCCGTCGAGGACCAGGTCGACGCGCGGCAGCAGGTCTCGCTTGTGGCGGTTCAGGAGCGGCCAGTCGACGAAGTAGAAGCGCTTGTACATCGCCTTCGCGTCCTCGGGCGCGCCGCGGCCGAGGTTCGTGACCTGGCCGGCCTTCGCGCGCCGCTGGACCTTGTCCTTGGGCAGGTCGACGTACGCCAGGAAGGCGTCCCACCGCGCCAGCGCCGCGCCGCAGCCGTAGACGATCGACACGCCCTCCTCGGCCGGGCGCAGCGCCGCCAGCTTCTCCTGGTCGAACAGGTCGGCGAGCCGGCCGGGGCAGCGCGTGCCGAACACGGGGTCGTCGCCGCCCAGGTAAGGCGCGGCGTACGCCTCCACCTCGGCCTCCGGCCGCAAGGCGTCGCGCACGTCGAACCAGGTCGCCCGCACTCCCGCCGCGGCGAAGCGCTCGCTGAGCGCCGCCCGCAGCTCCTCCCACAGCACGCCCACGTACCCGTCGATCGCCACCACCCGCCGCTCGGCGAGGAGGCGCGCGAGCGCCTCCACGTCGCGGGAGACGAGGCCCGGCTCGAGGGGGTAGGCGGGCGCGGGGTCGAAGACCCCGGCGGGGCGGTAGGGCGGGTCGGCGTACGTGTTCATTCGGCTTCCCTTGCCTCCTCGAACGGCACCCTGACGAAGCGGGGGCGGTAGACGGTCGCGTCGAGGAAGAGGTCCCCGAACGTCCGGCTGTTGACGTTGTAGCTCACGACCCAGCCGCGCTCGTCGGTCAGCTGCGGGTGCGCGTGGGCGTTGTAGGTGATCAGGTCGCGCTGGCCGCTCTCGGGCGTGCGGTAGAGGAGCGTGCGGTTCTCCCACGGGCCCTGCGGGGCGCAGGCCGTGTACGCCACCAGGTCGGGGCTGAAGGTCGTGCGGGTGTCCATGGTCACGAGCACGAAGCCGCCGGCGTGGGCCGTGACGCTGTACTCGTTCGCCACGCCGTGCAGCAGCCTGGCGCTGGCGGCGGGGTCCCCGCTCCAGGCGCCGCCGTCCCAGAACTCCCACGGGCCGGTGAGGCCGTCCTTCGGTGCCCGGGCGAGGTGCATGTACTTGTCGTCCCCGTGGTCCTCCGTGCCGTAGACGTACGTGTGGCTGGGCGTCTCCAGCACCGCCGCGCCCCAGCTGACGCCTCCCTCGGAGGTCACGGGGACGATGGACTCGAGCTCCAGCTCCGGCAGCGAGAGGGTCGCCAGGGCGTTGCCGCGCCACCGGAAGCCGAAGACGCCGTCGCCGGCGCGGCTGAAGTGCAGCAGGAAGACGCGGAGCTTGTCGCCCTCGGGCGTGCGCTCCACGGTGCCGTCGTAGACCCAGTACCAGTCGTCCCTGCCGCCGGTGGGCGAGGGGAAGTACGAGGCCGGCAGCGTCGGGTCGCCGCCGTGGAGGGTGGTCAGCACCTCGCCGTCCTGTACGACCAGCGTGTTGTTCACGAGCGGCGAGAAGCGGTGCCTGCCGCCGCGGTCGTCCACCACGCCCAAGAACGTGTCGGAGAACAGCCAGACGGTGCGGCCGTCGGGGAGCGGCACCGAGTAGGTGCTGTCGGCGCCGGTCCAGCCAGGGCCCTTCAGGTCGAAGAGCGCGTTCATCTCGGGCGCCGGCACGGCGCTGAGGGGCGCGGGCAGCGTCTCGGCGACGCGGCACGACCCCTGGGCCCCTCCCTGGGCCCCGGCCGGGACCCCGGCGGACAGCGAGAGCAGCAAGAGCGTTGCCAACCCGTACCTCATCTCGTCTCCTCGGGCCCGGGGCGCCCGGTCCCACGCGGCGGAACCCTCAGCCTACCCCGCGCCCTCGAGCAGGTGCACGGCCGCGCCGCGCAGCGCGGCCGCGTCCGGAGCGGCCGCGGGGACCAGCGGCGGCGCGCCCGCCTCGCGCGCCGCGGGGCCGAAGTGCCTCAGGCTCTCGGCGACCTTGCCGCCCAGCACCACGACCTCGGGCCTGAAGGCGACGAACACGGGGCCCAGCGCGGCGGCCAGCGTCCTCCCGAAGCGCGCGAACGCCTCCAGCGCCGCCGGGTCGCCCGCATCGGCCAACAGGCCCACCTCGCGCGCGGTGGTCGCGGAGCGCGGGTCGACGCCTCGCTCCTCCGCCACCTCGCGCCAGCGGCGCAACACCCCGCGGGCCGAGAGGAGCTCGTCCACCGCGCTGCCCTCGTGCTCCAAGGGGTAGACGAAGCCGCCCTCGGGCACGCCCTCGCCCGCGGTGACCAGGCGCCCGTCCACCGCGAACGCGGAGCCGCAGCCCGTTCCCAACGTCAGGAAGACCGCCCGCGCGGCGCCGCGGCCCGCCCCGAAGCGCAGCTCGCCCAGGGCGAACGCCTGCGCGTCGTTCAGCCAGCGCCACGGCAGGCCGGCCAGCGCCGCCGCGCGCGCGGTGACCTCGGCGGCCAGGTCGAGGCCGTAGAGGGCGTCGAACTTACCCAGGCCGCGCATCAGCGGCACGCCGCGCTCGTAGTCGCAGGGGCCGGGCATCGACACGCCCACGCCGCGCACGTCGCCGCCGGCGGCCGCTGGCAGCAGCCGCGCCAGCGAGGCGGCGAGCACCGCGAGCACCGGCTCGGCGGGACCGGCGCTGTCGAGCTCCTCCCGGTACGGGCCGGCGATCACCTCGCCGGAAGCGAGCACGACGCCGCTCTTCACGCTGCTGCCGCCGACGTCGAGGCAGAGGACGGCGGGCACGGCGCCTCCGGGCGCCGCCCCGCCACCCGCCGCGTCGTCACGGGCGGCCCTCGTGCCCGCCACCGTCAGGCCGCCCCGCCCTCCAGGACGTGGTCCTCGCCCCGGAGCCTGAGGTTGCGGAGGCTCAAGCGCACCGGCAGGTCGCGGGGCTCGACGGCCACCTCCCCGCCCGGGACGGGCCGCACCCCGGCCAGGGCCTCGATGACGACCTGCGCGTACTTCCCGCCCGGCAGCAGCACGGGCTTCTCGATGTGCGGGAACTCCATGGGCGCCTTGGCGGCCACCCCGCCCACCGTGGGGCTGCCCTCGTCGCCGTGCGTGTACGCCTGGCCGAACGGGCCCTGCCGGGTGACGTCCGCCAGGCCCGGGGCGCCGTCCAGGCCGACCCACTCCAGCGCCTCGCGGGCGTGCCCGGTCTGCAGCAGCACCTCGAGCGAGTAGGCGGGCCAGGTCGTGTAGGCGCCCTCGTCCTGGTGGTCGGTGCGCGAGCTGAAGGCGGCGTCGGGGTCGAGCGGCGAGAGGGCGTGCATCCAGGTGCGCGTCTTGAGCTCCCGCAGGAAGAACGCCACCATCTCCTCCGTCCGCTCGCGGCCGAGGGCGTCCGGCATGCACTGCAGCACGGTGAAGAAGTCGAGGCAGTGCCGCACGGGCACCAGGGTGCCGTCGGGCTGGCGGCAGCCGAAGAACCCCTCGCCTGGCAGGTAGAGCTCCAGCACCGCCGCGGACAGGGCCGAGGCGGTCGACTCGAGCTCCTGCGCCTCCGCGTCGCGCCCGACGAGCCGCAGCAGCGCGGCCACGGTGCGGCCGTTCCAGACGTTCGCCGCGTTGAACGAGGCGACCTTGTGGGTGTAGCTGCTCACGCACTCGAGCAGGTTCGCGGCGGTGCCGTAGTCGGCCAGCCCGTCCTCGCCGGCGATTCGCCGGTAGTAGCGGGCGTGCTCGACGAGCAGGTCCAGGACGCTACGGCCCCTCACGCGCTCGTCCAGGAACGCCAGGTCGGCGGTGTAGCGGACGTACTGCCAGGCCATGTGGACGGCCGCGTAGTCGTTCACGGCGTACCAGTTGCCCACCGGCTCGCCGGTCCTGAAGTCGATGGCGCAGCCCCGGTGCAGGTCGGCGGAGAGGAACGCCAGCACCATCCGGCGCAACGCCTCAGGGTCGAGCAGACTGAGGACCCCCGAGACCATCATCGTGTCCCAGGGGAAGACCCAGGTGTGCGGGAAGGTGCCCAGCGACGAGGGGAAGCCCGTCACGTACGTCTCGGCTCGGCCGCCCCACACGGGCGTGCGCTTGCAGTACAGGAGCGTGAGCGCGCCCATGTAGTAGAGACGCGCCACCGACGCCTGGTCGCTCTCCAGCACCGGCAGGTGGCCGGAGAAGCGGCCGCCGTCGTCGCCGAAGGCGGCGCGCCACTCCGCCTCCCACTCGTCCCGGGTACGCGGGACGAGCGACCTCCCGTCGGCCAGGCAGCGCCGCGCGAGCGAGGTCGCGTCGGCCGCGTCCGCCCCCAAGGCGTGGGCCCAGGTGACCTCGGCGGAGCCGCCGGGCTCGAGGTCCAACCGCAGGTGCAGGGCGACCCAGCGCGAGTCGGCGTCGAGGGAGCCGTCCAGGCGCGCGGTCGTCAACGCCTCGCGCCAGCGTGGGTCGTCGGGCGCCCGGTCGGTGAGCACGTGCTCGGTGGGCGCGAACGGGTCTCCCACCCTCGCGAAGGCGCTGACCCAGCCGCTGGCCTGCTCGTCGAAGCCGGCGGCGCCCGCCAGCGGGACGCTCACCGCCACCGCCGAGGCGACCGGCGAGTCGCGGTCCTCGAGGAGCAGCGTCTCCCCCTCCAGGCGCACGCGCGCCCGCACCGGGTCGCGCGGCGGCCAGGACGTGTCCCAGGCGGCAGAGGTGTCGGCCGCCACCAGGGCGAGGAGGTCCAGCGAGGCGCGCTCGGCGCCCGGGTTCGTGACGGTCAGCAGGTTGACGGCGGCGGCGCCGTACGTGGGCAACAGCGTGACGACGTCGAAGCGCAGGCCGCGCCACGTCTGGCTGCGCTCCACGCGGCTGGGGAACCAGCGGTAGACGACGTCGCCGGCGGCGGAGAGGTCCTCCAGCGCCCCGCCGTCGAGGCCGGCGTAGAGCCGCCCGTGCTCGCTGGCGGCGTAGGCCTCGGGCGTGCTGAACCCCGCGTAGGAGAACACCCCGCGGCCGGTCACCAGGCCCGCCCACTGGTTCGTGAGCGCGGGCGGCGCCCAGTCGGGGTCGCACGGGTCGGTGGCGACGGCGTCGCCGGCGAGGGACTCGGCCGTGGGCAGCCCCGCCAGCGCGCTGTGGTCGAAGGCGGCGCGCCGCAGGCGCGCGGACTCACGTTCGGCAGGCAACTCTCTCGTTCCTCCTCGGGCCGTCTAGCGGTTGAGCCCGGACAACGCCATGCCCTGCACGAAGTAGCGCTGCAGCAGGAAGAACAGGACGATCACCGGCAGCATCACGATCAGCGAGGCCGCCATCAGGAGGTCCCACTCGGTGCCGGTCTGCTGCTGGAAAGCGCGCAGGCCGATGGGCAGCGTGAAGTTCTCGGGGCTGTGTAGGTAGATGACGGGGCCCATGAAGTCGTTCCAGGTCCACAGGAACGCGAAGATGGCCGCGGTGGCGATGACGGGCTTCGACTGCGGCAGGATGATCTGCCAGAAGATGCGCCACTCCGAGGCGCCGTCGATGCGCGCGGCGTCGTTGTACTCGCGCGGGATCGTGCGGTAGTACTGCCGGAACAGGAAGACGTTGAACGCGCCGCCCCCGAAGAAGCTCGGCACGATGAGCGGCAGCAGCGTGTCCACCCAACCGAGCCAGGTGAAGATCACGAACTGCGGGATCATCGTCACCTGCGCGGGGATCATCAGCGTCGCCAGCACGAGGAAGAACACGACCTCGCGGCCCGGCCAGCGCAGGCGCGCGAAACCGTAGGCGACGATGGACGCCGAGAAGACCTGCCCGAAGACGGCCAGCACCGTGACGATCACGGAGTTCCTCAGGTAGCGCCAGAAGGGGAAGTACTCGATGGCGTCCAGGAAGTTGCGCCACTGCGGCGGCTTCGGGATCCACTCGGGCGGGTAGGCGAAGAGCTGGGCGTCGGGCTTCAGCGCCGTGGACAGCATCCAGAGCAGCGGCATCAGGAACGCGACCGAGCCCAGGGCGAGGAGCGCGTACACGGTGACGGCGTAGGCGGTCTTGGCGGCCTTGATGGAGCCCACGGGCTAGTTCTCCTCGTAGTAGACGAGCCGCCGCGAGACGGCGATCTGGATGAGGCTCACGGTCACGATGACGAAGAAGAGGATCCAGGCCATCGCCGAGGCGTAGCCCATGCGCAGGCTCTCGAACGCCGTCTGGAACAGGTAGAAGACGTAGAAGAGCGTCGAGTGCACGGGGCCGCCGTCGGTCATCACGTACGCCTGCGTGAACACCTGGAAGGAGCCGATCGTGAGCGTCACGAAGTTGAAGAAGAGGGTCGGCGAGAGCATGGGCAGCGTCACGTAGCGGAACTGCGCCCAGCCCGTCGCGCCGTCGACGCGCGCGGCCTCGTAGAGCTGGGGCGGGATGCTCTGCAGGCCGGCCAGGTTGATGACCATCACGCCGCCCATGCCCCAGAGGCTCATGATCACCATCGCCGGCTTCGACCACTGCGGCGAGAAGAGCCACAGCGGCCCCTCGATGCCCAGGTACGAGAGGGCCAGGTTGATGAGGCCGTAGTCGGGGTTGAAGATCCACAGCCACAGCAGCGCCACGCCCACGCCCGACAGCACCGACGGCAGGAAGAAGACGGTGCGGAAGAGCCGCATGCCGGGCAGCTTCGAGTTCAGCAGCAGGGCGACGCCCAGGCTGAGCGCCATCATCAGGGGGACCGACAGGAACGTGTAGTAGGCGGTGTTGTAGAGCGCCTTCCAGAACAACGGGTCGGTGGTGAGGGCGCGGTAGTTCGCCAGGCCGATCCAGCGGGGCGGCTGGAAGACGTTGTAGCTGGTGAACGAGTAGTAGACCGACAGCCCGATGGGCAGGGCCGAGAACAGCAGGAACCCCAGCACCCAAGGAGATATGAAGAGCCACGCCGTGAGCATCTCGCGCCGGGCGAGTGGGCTCAGGCGGGCTCCAGGTGGGCGTGCGGCGGGCCCGCCGCTCACGCGGCGGGCCCGGACCAGGTCAGTTGGTCTCGCGATACCGCCTGACCTCGTTCTCGTACGACCGCTGGGCGTCGTCGAGCGCCTGCTGCGGCGTCTTGGTGCCGAGCAGCGCGGCGTCCACCTCGGGCTGCAGGGCGGTGTCGTACCAGGTGGGCGCCTCGAGCGAGAAGGCGCGGAAGCGCGAGGTCTCCATCTGCTCCACGAACACGGGCCAGGCGGCGTCGGCCATCAGGTCGTCGGCCTGGGCCGCGGCCATGTTGCCCACCATGGAGTAGTTCAGGCGGGCGTAGGCGGCCTGGACCTCGTCGGACATCAGGTACTCGACGAGCCTGTAGGCGGCCTCGGGCGCCTGGGTCGAGGCGCTGATCTCGAGCGAGAAGCCGTTGCTCCAGCTCGCCGGCGTGCCGTTGTGCGGCAGCGGCGCCACGCCGTAGTCGAGGTCGGGCGCGTACTGGGCGATCTGGCCGGGGAAGGTGTTGTTCTGGATGATCATCGCGACCTTGCCCGACATGAACGGGTCGCTGGCGCCGGTGCCGAAGGTGGCGGAGAAGGAGGTCATCGCCCGGCTGCCGTAGGCGTTCTGCCGGTCGACCATCCACTGCAGGGCCTCGACGGCCGCGGGCGTGTTGAACCGCAGGCTACCGTCCTCGGCCAGGAAGTCCTCGCCGTTCAGCATCGCGTAGAGCGGGAAGTAGGTGTTGCCCAGCGTGGGCCCGAAGCCGAGCTGCTGGATGCGGCCGCCCTCGACGACGGTGAGGGCGTCGGCGTACGCGACGAGCTCGTCCCACGTCTCCGGCGGGTCCTCGGGGTCCAGGCCGGCGGCGCGGAACAGCTCCTTGTTGTAGTAGAGGACGCGCACGTCCGTCTCCATCGGCATGGCCCAGACGCGACCGTCCCAGGTGACGGCCTCGCGCGTGGCCGGCCAGAACGGCTCGAGGCCGTCGTCGCCCAGCAGGTCGTCCAGCGGCAGGATCACGCCCGCCACGGCGCGGCTCGGCACGTTGCCGAGGTCGTTCATCGCCACGTCGGGACCGATGCCGCCGGCGGTGGCGGTGGTGAGGCGCGTCCAGTAGTCCCAGAAGTTCGTGCCCAGGTGCGTGACCCTGACGTCCGGGTTCGCGGCGTTGAAGTCCTGGACCACCTGGTCGATGAACTCGGCCGCCGGTCCGGCGTCGAAGATGTGCCAGAACGTGATCTCGGTCTGGGCCGAGGCCGTGACGGCGGACGTCGTGACGAGGAGCGCTGCGAGAAGGGCGCGCGCCTTACGGGTGACGGTTCGCATGAGCCTCTCCTAACCTGCGCGGAGTCGTGGAACTCGCCTGATGCTAACAAAGCGCTCCGGTCGGCCCGCCAGGGACACCGGCCCAGCCCGGGCACCGCGTCCGGCTCAGGCGTCGTCCTCCGGCAGCGCCGGCGTGTCGAGCTGACGCTTGAGGTAGACCCAAGGGAACGAGCCCTGGCCGACGCGCTGCCAGCCCTCGGCGAGCAGGACGTCCACGGCCGGCGACGACGCCAGGAGCCGCAGGTGCTCCCACTGCCTGTCGGACCGGCGCACCACGTGGTGCAGGAACCCGTACCCGATCGAGTGCCAGCCGTGGCGGCCGAGGCGCTCCAGGGCTTTCATCTCGTTGACGGCCGTGAGGCCCGAGACCACCCGCACGTCGCGCCCCTGCGCGCCGACGGCCGGCGCGGAGGCCCCTTTGTCCTCGACGCCGCGACCGAAGCGCTTCTGCGCGGCCTGCCGCGAGACGTCGAGCCGGGCGCCGATGGCCTCCCAGCTATGGCCCGCCGAGCGCGCCGCCGTCACGGCTGCTCTGAGCATCTCCTCCGTCTGCTGCTCGGCCTTGGCGGCGATGCTCACCAGGTCCAGGTAGGCCTCGGGGTCCGTGGCGATGCGCTCCTCCAGGTCCCGGACCGCCTCGGTGACCGCGGAGGCGAGGCCCTCGGCGAGCAGTACTTCGTCGAACCTGGTCTTGTCGGCCATGTCCACCTCCCTGCCGAACGCCGTAGGCGCGGCGTGCGGCAGCGGCGCCGCTGTGTCAACTATAGGTTGACAACCGGGCTCGTGTCAACTTGGGGTTGACGCTTCGGAGGACGTCGCGTCATAGAGGGAAGACGAGGGGCACCAGCAGCAGGACCACGCCCGTGAGGAGCAGCTGCAGCGGCACGCCCACCTTCGGCAGGTCGCTGAAGCGGTAGTGCCCTGGCCCCAGCACCAGGGTGGTCACGGGCGAGGAGACCGGGTTGATCAGCGTGCAGGACGCGCCCAAGGCCACGGCCACGAGGAGGGGCGCGGGCGAGACGGCGAGTGCCTCGGCCGCCTGCAGCGCGATCGGGGCCATCAGGACGGCCGAGGTCGTGTTCGTGAGGAACTGCGTCACCGCCACGGTGACCAGGTAGACGCCGGCCAGGACCGCCACGGGACCGGCGCCGCCGAGGAGGCCGGTGAGGGCGCCGGCGGCGAGCTCCACCCCGCCCGTCTGGGTGAGGGCCGTGGCCAGGGGCAGCATCCCGGCCAGGAGGACCACCGACGGCCACTGCACGCTGCGGTACGCGTTCTCGGGCGAGACGCAGCCGGTGGCCACCAGCGCGATCACGGCCAGCAGCACCGACGTCACCAGCGGGAGCGGGGTGAGCGCCATGGCCGCCAGCATCGCCAGGATGACCGCGGCCGCCAGCGGCGCCCTGGCGGCGCGGGGCGCGGGCGCCTGGCCGTCGCTGGCCTCGCTCAGCAGCACGGCGTCGTCGCGCTCGCGGCGTAGCATCTCGATGGCCTGAGGGAAGCCGCGCACCAGCAGCACGTCGCCGAAGCGCAGCCTCTCCTGGGACAGGTCGCCGGAGAGCCGCTCCCCGGCCCGCTGCACGGCCAGCACCACCAGGCGGTAGCGGTCGCGGAAGCGCAGCTCGGCGAGGGTCTTGCCCTGCCAGCTCGAGCGCGGGGTCACCAGCACCTCGGCGAAGACGAGGTTCGAGGGCACGGCTTGGCCAGCGCCGGGCACGACGTTCTCGAAGCCGAGGCCGTGGGCGTCGGCCAGCTCCGCCAGCCCTCGCGCCGGGCCCTGCACCAGCACCCTGTCACCCGCCTCGAGGGTCGTGAACGGGCCGATGCGCTTCGACACGCCCACCTGGCGGCGGCGGTGGAGGCTCCGACCGGCGGCGACCGGGTCGGCGTCGACCGCCACGACCCGCACGCCCAGCAGCTCGGGCCAACGCAGCTCGCCCAGCGTGGCGCCCGCCAGCGGCGAGCCGGGCGCCACCACGAAGCGTCGCAGCTCGTCCGCCAGACCGTAGCGGTGCGCCAGCTCGCCCAACCCGACCGTTCGCGGGCCGTCGGCGACGGGCTCGGCCGGCGCCCTGGCCGGCAGCAGGCGCCTGCCCACCGTGAGCACGTAGAGGACGCTGACCAGCAGCATGGCCAGGCCCACCGGAGCCAGGCTGAGGAAGCCGAGCGGCGCGTGGCCGGCGCCGGCGAGCGTCTGCGACGCCACGAGGTTCGGCGGCGTGGCGATGAGCGTGAGCGTGCCGCCCATGAGCGCTGCGAACGCCACCGGCACGAGCAGCTTGCTGGGGCTGAGGCGGTTGCGCCAGGCCAGCCGCACCGCGATGGGCAGCATGATCGCCACTGTGCCCGTGGAGCTCATGAACGCCGACAGGGCGGCCGTGGCCAGCATCAGCGCGGCGGTCAGGCGCAGCTCGCCCTCCCCCGCCACGCGCGCGATCCAGGCGCCCACCCGCGCCGCCAGCCCCGTCTCGACCAGCGCCCCCGAGACGACGAACAGCCCAGCGATCATCACCACCAAGGGGTCGGAGAACCCCGCCAGCGCCTGCTGCGGCGTGAGCACGCCCGTGAGGGTGAGGGAGACGACGACCAGCAGCGCCACCAGGTCGAGGCGCACGCGGTCGGAGACGAACAGGACCAGCGCGACGCCGAGGACGACGAGGACGATGACGAGGTCGCTGCCCATGGGCCCAGGCTACGCGTCCGCGGCGCGCCCGCGGCGCCGCCGACCCGGCGGGCGGGAGAGGGCGGCGCTCTCCCCACCTGCCCCGTCGTCGGCTGAGGTCTAGCCGGCCGCCGGGGCCCGCCTGGGCGCGGGGGGCAGGACCAGGAAGGCGACCACGCCCACGGCCCCCAGGACGGCCAGGGCGCCGAACGCCAGCCCGTACTCGCCGCGCAGGTCGGTGAGCAGGCCCACGAGGAGCGGGCCGACCACCGAGCCGACCATGATGATCAGCGAGGAGTAGCCCATCACCATCGCGAACGCCTTGCGGCCGAAGTAGTCGGCGCGCATGGCGCTCATGAGCGGGCCGCGCAGGCCCCAGGCGAGCCCGTGCAGCACCGCCGCCGAGCCGACCGCCGCCGCCGAGCCGGCGACGACCAGCACGACCATGGCCAGCGTGTGCATGGCCATGCCCGCGGCCGCCAGCCAGCGCTTGTCGTAGCGGTCGCCCAGGACACCCCCCAGGGCCTGCCCCGCCACCTGGCAGAGCGTGATGAGCGTGAACATCGCCGCCGCCGTCGTCACGCCCAGCTCGAGCTTCTCGCCCACGTAGATCACGAAGTGCACGGTGACCGCGCCCACGATCGCCAGCGCGTTCGAGTGGCCCAGCGACAGGAGCCAGAACTCGCGCGAGCGCAGCACGCGTCGCGTGTCGAGGGGCCGCGCCGGCGCCGCGCCCTCGGCTTCGGCCTGCGCCGTGACCTCGACGCCGTCGGGGCGCAGGCCCATCGCCTCGGGCTCGTCCACGAAGACGCGGCCCAGCGGCCACGCCAGTAGCAGGTAGACGACGCCCGACCCGATCGCCACGGGCCGCCAACCGTAGGTGACGAGGAGCCAAGCCAGAACCGGCACCAGCAGGCCGCCCAGGCTGATGCCCAGGGCGACGACCGCCATGGCCCGGGCGCGCAGCCGCTCGAACCAGTTGACGACCATCGTCATCAGCGAGAGGAAGCCGCACAGGCTCACCCCGACGGCCATGAGCAGGAACACCGCCAGGAACTGAGCCAGGTCCCGCACGAACCCGAGGGCGACGAAGCCGGCGCCCAGCATCAACATGCCGCCCAGGACCACACGCCGCGCCCCGTACCGCTGGAGCAGCCAGCCGTGCACCGGCCCCAAGAGCCCGCTCTCGGTGCGGTGGAGCGAGTGTATGAGCGAGACCGTCGTCCTGGTCCAGCCGAACTCGGCCATCCAGAACGGCGCGTACACCCCGAAGGACTGGAAGAAGAGCAGGCCCTGCAACGCCTGGATGCAGGTGGCGCCCGCCACGACCCACCACCCATGGAAGACGCTGACGGGCAGGCGGAGCAGGCGGGTCACTCGACCCAAGCTAACCCGTCGCGCGGCGCCGCTTGCGGGCACGTGCCCGCCGCCCTCGCACGGTCGGGGTCCGGTCGGGTCCGCGTTCGAGGGGCGCGCGCCCGAGGAGGGCTGGGACTTCCGAGTCTGGCTGGAGCACAACTTCTTCGACCTGGACGACCCCGAGGTGATGTCGGCGATCGCGGCGTTGGCGAACCTGGGGGTGCAGGTCACCTACGAGCCCCAGTCCGAGGGGCCGCCGCCCGGTTGACGTACCGGGGCCCGAGTCGAGCGGGGGGCACGGGATGCGCCCCTCCGCTCCCTTCCCGGCACGCGTACCGCGCGGGTCGCGGGCCCGCTTCCGCGCGGCTCAGATCACGCTGAACGTGATGCGCAGCCGGAGCTGCTTCACCTCGTAGCTGATCGTGGCCGTGCCGTCCTCCTGCGCGGTGACGTCGTCCCCC
>Ga0079224_100007332_pt1 | contig 14787 bp, 16 predicted proteins | sample Stecom2015_FD_80414 | JGI IMG/M metagenome (GOLD analysis project Ga0079224, IMG submission 80414) | Agricultural soil microbial communities from Utah to study Nitrogen management - Steer compost 2015 | ecosystem: Environmental > Terrestrial > Soil > Agricultural land | place: USA: Utah...
AGGTTCGCCAGCCCAAACCGTTGCAGCCGGCCGTTGGCCGACCCCACCGCCGGGTTCTCCCCGATCAGGAAGTAGCCCTTGACCTTGCCGTCGATCTGGTCCAGCACGGTGCGGTAGTGGCCGTGGTCGCCGGTGAGGCGGGGCAGGTAGTCGAAGCAGAAGTCGTTCTCCGGCTGGGCGGCCTCCCCCCACCAGGCCTTGAGCAGGCTGACGATGTAGCTGGGCATCCGGCCCCAGAACCCGGCCTTGTCCACATGCTCGGCCACGTACGCGGCCAGATCGGGGTGCTTGCTCGCCACCGGCATCGGCAGGTAGCCGGGCAGCAGATCGTACAGGGTGGGAATGTCGGTGGAGCCTTGGATGGAGGCGTGCCCCCGCAGCGCCAGAATCCCGCCGCCGGGGCGGCCGATGTTCCCCAGCAGCAGCTGCAGGATGGCGGCGGTGCGGATGTACTGCACCCCCACGGTGTGCTGGGTCCACCCCACCGAATAGACCCAGGCGGTGGTCCGGTCCCGCCCGGAGTTGCGGGTGATCGCCCGCGCCACGGCCAGGAACTGCTCCTCGGAGACCCCGGTGACCCGGGCCACCTCCTGCGGGGTGTACCGGGCGAAGTGGCGTTTGAGGATCTGGTAGACGCACCGGGGATGGGTCAGGGTCGGGTCGGTGGCGGGTTTGGCCCCGACGGAGGCGCCGGCCGCCCCGGTCCGCTCCGGGGCCGCGGTCTCCCGGGCGATCCGCCCCTCCTCTACGCCGTTCTCCCGCTGTTCCCGCTCGTATCCCCAACTCTCCGGGGAGTAGGTGCGACCCTCCGGGTCGTAGCCGGAGAACAGCCCGTCCAAGTCCTCGGCGTCGACGAATCGTTCGTCCACAATGGCGGCGGCGTTGGTGTACGCCAGCACATACTCCCGGAACTCCCGCTCGTTCTGCAGCACGTAGTTGATCAACCCGCCGAGGAAGGCGATGTCGCTACCGGCCCGCAGCGGCACGTGCAGGTCGGCCAGGGCGCTGGTCCGGGTGAACCGCGGGTCCACGTGGATCACCATCGCGCCGCGCTGCTTCGCCTCCATCACCCACTGGAACCCGACCGGATGGCACTCGGCCATGTTCGAGCCCTGGATCACGATGCAGTCGGCGTTGACCAGATCCTGCTGGAAGGTGGTGGCGCCGCCCCGCCCGAACGTGGTCCCCAGACCGGGGACCGTGGAGGAGTGTCAAATCCGGGCCTGGTTCTCCACCTGGATCGCGCCGAGGGCGGTGTAGAGCTTCTTCATCAGGTAGTTCTCTTCGTTGTCCAGGGTCGCTCCGCCCAGATGCGCGATCCCCAGCGTGCGGTTGACCCGCCGGCCCTGCTCGTCGGTGTCCTGCCAGGTGCGCCGTCGGGTCTCGATCACCCGGTCGGCGATCATGTCCAGCGCGGTGTCGAGGTCCAGGTCCTCCCACTCCGTGCCGTACGGGCGGCGGTAGCGGACCCGGGTCTGCCGGGTCGGGGAGTTGACCAGCTGCTCGCTGGCGGCTCCCTTGGGGCACAACCGGCCGCGGGAGATGGGGCTGTCGTCGTCCCCTTCGATCTGGGTGACCCGACCGTCACGCACGTACGCCAGCTGGCCGCACCCCACCGCGCAGTAGGGGCAGATCGTCTGCACTACCCGGTCCGCGGTCTCGGTGCGTGGGGTGATGCGCTCGGTGGCGGCCGAGCGGCTAGCCGGCCCGCGCCCCAACGGGTCGGTGCCGGTGAGCTGCCGGTAGACCGGCCAATGCGTCAGCCACGTACGCACACCCATCGCAAGCCCCCCTCGTGCCGGAGGTTACCGGTCGCCGCCGCCGGTGGGGTGGATTCCGATCACTCACTCGGGTGAACCACCGGAAAACAGTTAAGCAATCACTTGACCTTCGCCCGATCGGTATCGATACTGAAGCACATGCTTAACCAATCCGCGGCGCTCGACCGGGCGTTCCACGCTCTGGCCGACCCCACGCGCCGGGCGATCGTCGAGCGGCTCAGCCACCGACCGGCCACCGTGAGCGAGCTGGCCGCGCCGCTGGCCATCTCCCTGTCCGCGGTGCTGCAGCACCTCCGGGTGCTGGAGACCAGTGGCGTGGTCCGTTCGGAAAAGGTCGGACGGGTGCGCACCTGCCGGATCGAGCCGACCACGCTGCGGGCCGTCGAACAGTGGATCGCCGACCGGCGCACCACCTGGGAACACCGGTTCGACCGGCTCGGCGAGGTGCTGGCCGACCTTCCCCCCGAAGACTGATTTCCCTCGCGCACCGCCCCCGAGCAGCCGACGTCCGTCGGTGAACCCGGCGGAGCACACCGCTTAATCCGAGAAAGCGAAGGAAGTGAAGTATGTCCGACCGTTCGGTCACTCACGCCACGTTCGCAATCGAACGCCACTACGACGCCAGCCCCGCACGGGTGTTCGCCGCGTTCGCCGACCCAGCGCTGAAGGCCCGGTGGTTCCGGCATCCGGAGGAGCGGGAGCCGGAGATCGAGTTCGACTTCCGGGTCGGCGGCCGGGAGACCAACCGGGGCGGGCCGCCGGACGGCCCCACCTATATCTTCGACGCCCGCTACTACGACATCGTGCCGCAGCAGCGGATCATCTACGCCTACGAGATGTACCGGGAAACCACCCGCCTGTCCGTCTCGCTGGCCACGATCGAGCTGCTCCCCGCCGGGAACGGCACCCAGCTGATCTTCACCGAGCAGGGGGCGTTCCTGGACGGGCTCGACGCCGCGAAGGAGCGGGAGCACGGCACCCGGGAGCTGCTGGAGGCGCTCGCGACCGTGCTCGCTCCGGTGGACGACCGGGGGTGACGGGGTGGCCGACCTGATCCTGTGGGAGATGCTCAGCCTGGACGGCTACTACACCGCCGGGCCGGACGACGACCTCACCTGGTTCCGGTTCGATCCGCAACTGGAGGAGTACATCACCAGCACCCAGCTGGACGCGACGGCGCTGCTGTTCGGCCGCCGCACCTGGGAGGAGATGGCCAGCTACTGGCCCCACGCGACCGGCCGGATCGCCGAGTTCATGAACCGGGTGCCGAAACTGGTCTGCTCCCGCACCCTGACCCGGGCGGACTGGCCGCCCACCGAGCTGGTCCGTGACGATGTGCCGGGGCGGGTGGCCCGCCTGAAGCAGGAACTGGCGGGCCAGGTGTTCTGCTTCGGCAGCGGTGAGCTGGCCGCCACGCTGATCGAACACCGGCTGGTGGACGAGTACCGGATCGGGGTCAACCCGGTCCTGCTGGGGGCCGGACGCCGGTTCTTCCCCGGCCACCCGTACCAGCAGTCGCTGCGGCTGACCGACCACCGGACCTTCGACTCCGGCCTGGTCGTGCTGCACTACCGCCCCGCGTGATCCCCTGTCGGCGGGCGCTGTGCGGGGGGCCGGAACGCCCCGGGGGACCATCAATCTCAATCACTGTGAGCCCGGCCACGATGGCTGGTCGCACCCGTTCCGATGGGGGGTCGTCCGTTCGGACGCCCCCCCATCGGAACGACTCCCCACACCGCAACCGGCCTCTTTGCAGTCACAGTGGACGGTGACGTGAGTTGGACCACCATCGGCCCTAATCCTTAGCACATAGGCATACCCGCTCTTACGGTGGAGGTTCGCGCGCCCCGCTAGGGGGTGCGAATGACGGACAAGCGCCGTCCCCCACAAACGCATCTGTACGCCCTATCGATATCCCCCGGGCTGATAATCGTGCAGGTTCTGCTGCGTACCCTCCTATCGCGTGTCCCCCACCACACTCGGCGGACTGACCGTCGCCCGTTCTACGGCTGGCGGATCGTGCTGCTCGCCGCCCTGGCGATGGCGATGACCGCCCCGGGTCAGACCGCGGGTGTGACCCCGTTCATCGGGCCGATGAGCGCCGAGCTCGGGCTGTCCTCCTCCAGCATGTCCACTGCGCACCTGGTGGGCACCCTGGGGGCGGCCGCCGCGCTACCACTGGTCGGTCGGGTGATCGACGTCTACGGCCCCCGCCGCGTGATCATCGTGATCGGGCTGGTGTTCGGCGCCTCGCTGCTGGCCCTGTCGGTGGTCCAGGAAATCATCGGACTGACCGCAGGGTTCATCGCGGTGCGGGTGGCCGGTCAGGGCGCCCTGAGCCTGGCGGCCATCACCGTGGCCTCCTACTGGTTCGACCGGCGCCGCGGGCTGGCGCTGGCCGCAGTCTCCGCGGGCGGGTTCGCCGGCATCCAGCTCACCCCGATCCTGCTGGAGCGCCTGATCGCCACCATCGACTGGCGGCAGGTGTGGCTGCTGGAGGGGCTGGCGGTGTGGGCGATCGTGATCCCGCTGGCGCTGATGCTGCGGGACCACCCCCATCACGTAGGGCAGCAGGTCGACGGCGACCAGTCCGCCCCCGCCGCGACCGAGGCGACCGGCATGACCCGGGCCGAGGCCGTGCGCACCCCGTACTTCTGGGTGCTGATGGCGGTGGTGGGGGTGTCCAGCCTGCTGACCACCGGCCTGGTCTTCCACCAGATCAACCTGCTGGCGGAGCGCGGGTTCTCCAGCGCGGAGGCGGCCGGCAACTTCCTGCCGCAGGTGGTGGCCGGCGTGGCCGCGACCTTCCTGATGGGGCACCTGGTTGACCGGACCCGCCAGCCGAAGCTGCTGGTGGCGACCGCGATCGCCCCGCTGGCGCTGGGGCTGGTGGGCGCCACCATGATCCACCCGGGCTGGACCGCGCTGGTGTACGGCGCGATCATCGGTGCCTCCAGCAACGCGGTGCGTGCCATCGAGACCTCGCTGGCGCCGCGCCTGTTCGGCACCCGCAGCCTGGGAGAGATCCGGTCGCTGCTGGGTTCAGCCGGCGCGATGGCCACCGCGCTGGGGCCGGTGCTGTTCGCGCTCGGCTCCCAGGCCTCCGGCAGCTACCTGCCGGTACTGCTGGTCAGCGCGCTACTGCCGGTGGCGACCGTGGCCGGCGCGCTGATCGCTCGGCTGCCGCAGGCGGCCGACACCGCGCTGAGCGCGCCCGGGACGCAGGCGGAGCGTCCGCGGGGTCGGATCCGGGTGCTGGTGTCCCGGCTGCGCGCCCGGCCGCAGCGCGGCGGCCTACTGGCCGTTCCGACCCGGCGCTGGCAGCTCGGGTTCCCGGCCCCGCAGCCTCGGGCCTGGCTGGCTCGGCACGTGGCGCCCCGGATGCCACGGCTGGCGACCTTCCCCGGGTCCCGCCGACCCCGCCCCGGGCGGCCGACGCCGGCGCGGGCGGCCGGCACCGGCCCACGGGTCCAGCTCCGGCGGGCGGTGACCGGCCCGGCGGCGGCGGGGCGGGCGATGGCCCGTCGCCTGTCGGCGCGCCGCGCGGTGGCCCGGGTGGCGGCTCCGCGGGAGCCGGTCAAGGTCACGACCGAGGCCGACTCGACGGCTCCGCCGGTTCCCGCCCGTCCCGCTGCGGATACAGCCGCAGTCCGGTGATGGCGTGCCGCTCCACCCCGGTGATCTCCGCGGCCCAGCCGTCGATCACCACGGTCTCCCCGGGCCGTTCGGGGAGGCGGCCCAGTGCGGCGATCACCATTCCCGCCACGGTGGTGTAGTTGCCGTCCGGCCGCCGGTCCAGGTGCACGCCGATGTCCGGCAGATCGTGCACCGGGAAGATCCCCGGCAGCCGGAGCGCCTCGTCCTCGTCCCGCCGCACCTCCTGGATGTCCCGGTCGGTCTCGTCATAGATCTCGCCGATGACCTCTTCCACCAGGTCCTCCAGCGTGATGATCCCGCTGACCGATCCGTGTTCATCCACCACCAGCGCGAACTGCTGCCGTTCGGTCTTGAACCGCCGCAGCGCCTCGGCCGCGTACAGCGAATCCGGCAGCAGCACCACCGGCCGGACCAGCTCCCGCAGTTCGTGCCGGTCGCCGGTGACCAGATCCCGCAGGTGGGCGATCCCGATGGTCTCGTCGAGGTTGCGGTTGCGGGTCACCGGTGCTCGGGAGTGCCCGGAGGCCGCGAGCTGGGTGCGGGCCAACCCCACCGGGGTGTCCACATCCAGGGTGAACACCGCGCGCCGCGGCACGAGCACCTGGCGGAGGGTCCGCTCGGTGATCTCGACCGCGCCACTGATGATCAACCGCTGTTCGGGGGTGAAGCCGCGGTGCGCCGCCACCAGGTCCCGGATCTCCGCCGGGGTGATCTCGTCCCGGTGCTTGGTGGGGTCCCCACCGAACAGCCGCACCACCACGTTGGTGGCCTTGCCCAGCAGCCACACCACCGGGGCAGAGACGGTGCCGAGCAGGTGCAGGGGGCGGGCCGCGCCCAACGCCCAGCTTTCGGCGTGCTGCATCGCCACCCGCTTGGGGGCGAGCTCACCGACCACCAGGGTCAGGAACGTGAGGGCCAGGGTGGTCAGCACGATCGCCACCGGCCGGGCGGCCGTGCCGAAGACGCTCAACAGCGGCACCAACGGCTCCGCCAACGCCACCGCCGCGGTGGCCGAGGCCAGGAACCCGGCCAGGGTGATCCCCACCTGAATGGTGGCGAGGAACCGGTTGGGATCGCGCGCCAGGCGCGCCAACACCCGGCCGGTGCCGGACCGGCGCTCCAACCGGCGCAGCTGGCCTTCCCGCAGGGAAATCAGCGCGATCTCACTGCCGGCGAACAAGCCGTTGATGAGCAGCAGCACCCCGACGATGAGGAGCTGTGGCAGATACTCGCTCACGTCGACGCCCCGATTCAGCCATCCGCTCCCGGACGCCGGGGGCGGTCGGGGATCGCCGGTCGGGCCTGATGACAAGTCAGGGATGCCGGGTCAGAGCCCGGCCACGTACTGCATTCGTCCACGATGTCAAGGTAGCAGTCTGGGCGATACCGTGACAGGAGCAGTTCCACCGCCCTGATCAGGGGGTCCTGTGAACGAGATCCGCCGGGAGCGGGCCGCGCTGTGCGACCTGTTGGCCACGCTCGGCCCAGACCAACCCACCCTGTGTACCGGGTGGCGCACGCGGGACCTCGCCGCCCATCTGCTGCTGCGGGAGCGACGGCCGCTCGCGGCGCCGGGCATCCTGCTGTCCTCTCTGGCGGGTTACACCGCCCGGGTACAACAGCGGCTGGCCTCCCGGCCGTACCCGCAGCTGCTGGCGCAGTTGCGCCGCCCGCCGCTGCTGCTCCGGCCCGCTCGGCTTGATTACGCGGTCAACTGCCTGGAGCTGTTCGTCCACCACGAGGATGTCCGCCGGGCGCAGCCGGATTGGCAGCCCCGGCCGCTGCCCGCGGGCTTGGCACCGGGGCTGTGGCGGCGAGTGCGGACGTTGGCGCGGATGCGGCTGCGCCGGTTCCCCGCTACCGTGACGGTGCTCGCTACCGGCTACGGGCAGATCCACACCGGTGCCGGTGGGCCGATGCTGACGTTGACCGGTGACCCCGGTGAGCTGGCGCTGTGGTTGACCGGTCGACCGGAGGCCGCCCGGGTGCGCCTCTCCGGCCCGGATGAGTTGGTGGCGCAGCTGACCGCTGTCCGCTTCAGCGTGTGACCAGGTTGGAAGGAGCTGCGAGGATGCACCTCATCCCCACGGACCGGTTCGACTGCCCGCCCGGGGCGCCTAACCACTATGTGGAGCATGTGCGGGTGGAGTCGATGAGTGTCGGCACCTACGTCATCCCGGTCGGTGGGGTGGATGACCAGCAACCGCACGGCGAGGACGAGGTGTATGTGGTGCTGTCCGGCCGCGGGCAGTTCACCGCCGGCGACCGGACGGTGCCGGTGGCGGCCGGGAGCACGCTGTTCGTGCCGGCCGGCGAGCCGCACCGGTTCCATGACGTGACGGAAGACCTGGCGGTGCTGGTGGTGTTCGCGCCGCCGTACCGCGGCCGGAGCGCGTGATCGGAAGCCCGGGATGATCCGACCAATCGTCCTGATTTCCTGACTTTCCGCCGCGGAACTCCCAGAATCAGGATTATGAAAATCTTTCGCAATCCTGGCCGGGAGGTACTCCGCCGGTTGGCCGCCGCCGAACCGGCGGATCCGCGGCACCCGTACGATCACCGGACGCTACCGCCGGTAGTGACAATCTACGCCCAATCCGGCACCGGGGTGGAAACAATCGCCCCCCAGGTGGCCGCGCAACTGGGGGTGCCCTGGCATGACAACGTCATTCCACCCGAGCTCGCCGCTCGGGCCGGGCTGCCGCCCGACCTGGTAGCCGACGTCCTCCACCGTCGGCGCTGGCGGCGACGCCGGCGGTCGGAACCGTCCGAGACCACCGGGGCCACCGCCGGCCGCACCCCGCCGGGAGCGGTGGTCGTCGGCCCCGCCGGCGCGGTGTTGCTGCGGTCGATACCGGGGGCACTGCACGTGCAGCTCGACGGCCCCTGGGAACGGCGGATCGCCAGGATCATGGCCACGGAGCGGGTCGACCGTCCCAGCGCGGAACAGCTGGCCCGCACGGCGGACCGGGCCCGGGCCGCCTGGATCCGGCGTACCTTCGGCACCACCGCCGACGATCCGGACCTGTACCACCTACGCCTCGACAGCACCGCCTACAGCATGGACACCTGTGTGGACTTGATTGTCAGCGCCAGCAATCGACGGACGGGGGTGACCGACCTGGCACCATCGTGGGTGTGAGTGAGTCCTCTGGTTCGACCCTTCGCCGGATCACTGCTCTCGCCCTGCCAGCCCTGGTGGTGCTCGCCGCCGAGCCGCTGTACGTGCTGGTGGACACCGCGGTGGTAGGCCACCTGGGCCCGGTGCCGCTCGCGGCCCTGACGATCGGCGGCACCCTGATGACCATCGCCGCCTGGCTGGGGAACGTGCTGGCCTACGGCACCACCAGCCGGGCCGCGCGGCGGTTCGGCGCCGACGACCGCGCGGCCGCGGTCGCCGAGGGGGTGCAGGCCTCCTGGCTCGCCCTGACGGTCGGGGTGGCGCTGACCATCATCGCGATGTTGGCCGCCGGTCCCGTCACCGCGCTGATGGCGGGTGGGAAACCAGAGGTAGCCACCGCGGCCGCCAGCTGGTTGCGCATCGCCGCGCTGGGCATCCCGGGGCTGTTGCTGGCCACCGCCGGCAACGGCTGGCTCCGCGGGGTGCAAGACTTCCGCCGCCCGCTGCGGTACGTGCTCGGCGCCAACCTGCTGTCCGCGGTACTGTGCCCGATCCTGGTCTACCCGGTCGGGTGGGGGCTGGAAGGCTCGGCGGTCGCCAACGTCACCGCCCAGACGCTGGCCGGTGCGCTGTTCGTCCGGGCCCTGATACGGGAACGGGTGCCGCTGGCCCCCCAGGCGGCGGTGATCCGCCGACAGCTGGCGGTGGGGCGGGACCTGCTGATCCGGGGCGGGGCGATGCACCTCTGCTTCCTGTCCGCGGCGGCGGTGGCGGCCCGGTTCGGTGTCGCCACCCTGGGGGCCCACCAGATCGCGCTGCAGCTGTGGTTCTTCTGCGCGCTGGCGCTGGACGCGGTGGCGATCGCGGCCCAGGCCCTGGTCGGGGCGGCGCTCGGGGGCGGTCGGGAGGCCGAAGCGCGCGCGCTGGCGTTGCGGATCACCGGATACGGCCTGGCCGGCGGGGCGTTGTTCGCGCTGGTGATCGGGCTGGGATCCGGGTTCCTCCCCGGACTGTTCACCAACGACCCGCAGGTACGGGCGGAGGCGATGGTGGCCTGGCCCTGGTTTGTGGCGCTGCTGCCGGTCGCGGGGGTGGTGTACGCGCTGGACGGGGTGCTGATCGGCGCCGGGGACATGCGCTACCTCCGGAACCTGACCCTGATCGCCACCCTGGGCGCGTTCCTCCCGGCGATCTGGCTCGCCTACGCGCTCCAACTCGGGCTGGCCGGGATCTGGTCCGGGCTGACGCTGTTCATCGCGGTCCGGTTGTTCGCCCAGCTCGACCGGTTGCGGACCGGCCGGTGGATCGTGCTCGGCGCGGTCCGCACCTGACCGCCGGCGGCGCCCCGCCGCCGGCTACGCCCCGGCGATCCGCTCGGCCAGCGCCAGGGTCGCCGCGTCGAACAGCACCAGCCGGGCCAGTTCCACCGGGTGCGCGGACTCGCGCAGTCCGGTCAGCGCCTGCGTGATCGCATCCTCCTTCGGCCACCCGTACGCCCCGGCGGAAATCAAGGGGAAAGCGACGCTGGCGGCCCCCAGCTCCGCGGCCACCCGCAGGCTGTTGCGGTAGCAGGCCCGCAGCGTCTCGGACCGATCCTCGGTCTCGCTCCACACCGGCCCTACCGTGTGGATCACCCACCGGGCCGGCAACCGGCCGGCGGTGGTGGCCACCGCCTGGCCCGGTGGGAGCCCGTCCGGGTATTGCTCGGCGCGCAGGCGTCGGCACTCGGCGAGGATCTCCGGGCCACCCGCCCGATGGATGGCCCCGTCCACTCCCCCGCCTCCCAGCAAGGACGAGTTGGCGGCGTTGACGATCGCGTCCACCCGCTGTTCGGTGATGTCGCCGGACACCAGTTCGATCCGCATCCGTCTCCCTGCCCTGCTCGGTCTGGCCACTCGTTACCGTAGCCGGGCTGATGCCGGCGCCGGCGCGGGCACGCGCGCACGGCCTCAGCTGACGTTGAGGTTGTCCGACACCTCGCCCGCCAGCCGCTCCAGCGCCTCCTGCACCTGGGCCGGATCCGGGCCCTCCGCCCCCTCAATCGCCACCTCGGCGGTGCTGCCCCCGGCCGGCCGGTCGCGGACCGTCAACTGCCCGGACCAGTCCCGCTCCACGGGGTGGATCGACGCCCGCAGCTGCTCCCGCCACACCGAGGTGGCGATCTGCTCGCTGCCCCCGTCCCACACCACCTGCAGCTGGTCGTCGTCGACCGGCTCCAGCCGTACCTGCTCCGGCAGCCACCGCGCCCACCGATTCAGGTCGGTGGCGGTGCCGAACACCGTCTCAGCCGGGGCTGAGAAGTCCCGCGATACGGTGAAGCCCATCGCCTCGTCCTTCCGCCACCCGATCTACCCCGTCCAGGCCCCGAATCCCTACCCCGCACCGGGCCGCCGTACACGCCGGTTTGCCACCGACCGGCGCGGGCACTCCTGTCGGTGTGCCTGGTTGGTTGGAGGCGCTGGGATGGGGGCTGCTGACCGGTGGAGCGCTGGTGGTCGGCGCCGGGCTCGGCTATCAACTGCGGGTGCCCCGCCGACTGGTGGCCAGCGCGATGGCGTTCGGCGCCGGCACCCTGCTGGCCGCGATGGCCTACGAACTGATCGCCGACGCCCACGAGCGCGCCGGGCTGCTCCCCACCGCGGTCGGCGCCGTGACCGGGGCGCTCGCCTACACCGGTGTCAACCTCCTGCTCGCCCGCCGAGGCGGCCGCCACCGCAAACGCTCCGGTGGGCAGCAGCCCAGTGAGCAGCAACAGGCCGGATCCGGGTTGGCGATCGCGGTCGGTTCCCTGCTGGACGGGGTGCCGGAGTCGGTGGTGATCGGCGGCAGCGTGCTGGCGGGTGGCCCCGTCAGCACCGCGGCCGTGGCCGCCATCATGATCAGTAACGTGCCGGAGGGGCTGTCCAGCGCCACCGGCATGCGCCGGGCCGGCCGCCCCGCCCGATACGTGTACGGGGTGTGGGGCGCGGTGGCGATGGCCTCCGGGGCGGCGGCGCTGATCGGGTATCTGCTGCTGGGGCGCGCACCGGAACCGGTGCTGGCCGGTATCACCGCCTTGGCCGCCGGCGCGATCCTCACCATGGTCAGCGACACCATGATCCCGGAGGCGTTCGACCAGGCTCACCTGTTGATCGGCTTGGTGACCGTGGCCGGGTTCCTGACCGCCTTCGGCCTGTCCCAGTTGGCCGGCTGACCGCCCCTCGCCGACGCCGGCATACTTGAGGCCACCATGCGCGTCGGGCTGTTCCTCACCTGCGTCAACGACCTGATGTTCCCGGACACCGGGCGGGCCGTGGTCCGGATCCTGGAGCGGCTCGGCCACGTGGTGGAGTTCCCCACCGACCAGACCTGCTGCGGCCAGGCGCACGCCAACTCCGGTTACCGGGCCGAGGCGGTGGCGCTGGCCCGGCACTTCGCCGCCACCTTCGCCCCGTACGAGGTGGTGGTGGCGCCCGCCGGATCCTGTGTGGCGATGGTGCGCCACTGGTATCCGCGCCTGTGGCCGGCGGCCGCCCCGGTGGCCGCGCGCACCTATGAACTGTCCGAACTGCTGATCGACCGGCTGGGCGTGACCGATCTGGGCGCCCGGTTCCCGCACCGGGTCACCTACCACCCCAGCTGCCACGGGCTGCGCGGCCTGCGGCTGGGTGACCGGCCGGTGCGGCTGCTGCGGGCGGTACGGGACCTGGAGCTGGTGGAGTTGCCGGACGCCGCGCAGTGCTGTGGGTTCGGCGGCACGTTCGCGGTGGGCAACCGGGAGGTGTCCGCCGCCATGCTGGCCGACAAGTGCGCGGCGATCACCGCTACCGACGCCGCGTACGTGGCCGCCACCGACAACTCCTGTCTGTGGCATATCGGTGGTGGCTTGTCCCGGCAGGGCCGGGTGGCCCGGCCGATCCACTACGCCGAGATCCTCGCCGCCGGGGAGGACTGATGGATCCGGAGACGCCCCTGGTGGCCGCCCGCCCGTTCCCGGTGGCGGCCCGCGCCGCGCTGGCCGACCGGCAGCTGCGGGACAACCTGCGCCGCGCCACCGGCACCATCCGGGACAAGCGGGCGCGGGTGGTCGACGAGGTGCCGGACTGGGAGGCGCTGCGCCGCGCCGGTGCCCGCATCAAGGACGACGTGCTGGCCCGGCTGCCGGAACTGCTGATCGAGTTCGAGGCCGCGGCTACCCGGGCCGGCGCCACCGTCCACTGGGCTCGGGACGCGGCCGAGGCGTGCGCCATCGTGACCCGGCTGGTCACCGCCACCGGCAGCCGGCGGGTGGTGAAGGTGAAGTCCATGCTCACCCAGGAGATCGGGTTGAACCGGGCGCTGGCCGCCGCCGGAATCACCGCGGTGGAGACCGACCTGGCGGAGCTGATCGTGCAACTGGCCGAGGACACCCCCTCACACATCCTGGTGCCGGCCATCCACTACAACCGGACCCAGATCCGGGAACTGTTCGCCGCCCGGATGCCGGGCATAGCCGCGGAGCGGCTCACCGACGATCCGGCCGCGCTGGCGGAGGCGGCCCGTCGGTACCTGCGCCAGCAGTTCCTCACCACCCCGGTGGCGATCTCGGGGGCCAACTTCGCGGTGGCCGAGACCGGCAGCCTGGTGGTGCTGGAGTCGGAGGGCAACGGCCGGATGTGCCTGACCCTGCCGGAAACGTTGATTTCCGTGGTGGGGATCGAGAAGCTCGTGCCGACATTTGCGGATCTAGGGGTGTTTCTGCAACTGCTTCCCCGTTCATCCACAGGGGAACGCATGAACCCGTACACCTCGATCTGGACCGGGGTCACCCCGGGAGACGGGCCGCAGCAGGTGCACATCGTGCTGGTGGACAACGGCCGGAGTCGGGTGGCGGCCGACCCGGTCGGTCGGGCGGCGCTGCGGTGCATCCGCTGCTCCGCCTGCCTGAACGTGTGCCCGGTGTACGAGCGGGTGGGTGGGCACGCCTACGGCTCGGTCTATCCGGGACCGATCGGTGCGATCCTCACCCCGCAGCTCACCGGGCAGAGCGCCGGCGCCAACCGCACGCTGCCGTTCGCCTCCACCCTGTGCGGCGCCTGCGCCGACGTCTGTCCAGTCCAGATCGACATCCCGGAGATTTTGCTCCACTTGCGGCAGACCGGGCCGAAGCCTTCCCCGGAACGAGCGGTGATGCGCATCAGCGCCCGGTGGTTGGCCCACCCCGCCCGGTACATACGGGTGCTGCGGGCGGTCACCCGGATCAGCCGCTGGCTACGGCCGGTACTCCGCCAGGGGCGGCTGCGCCGGCTGCCGTGGCCGCTGTCGGGCTGGACCGCCAGCCGGGATCTGCCCCTGCCGCCTGGCCGGTCGTTCCGGGACTGGTGGGTGAACCGGTGAACGCCCGCACGGAGATCCTGGCCCGGTTGCGGGCGGCGCGCGCTGCGGCGGCCGCCCCGACCGGGGCACCCGCGAGTCCGGCACCGGCGCCCCCAGCGGAGAGACCAGCGGGTGACCTGATGGATCGATTGGCCGAGCGCCTGCGCGACTACCGGGCGGTGGTACACCGGTGCCCACCCGACGGCCTCGCCGCCACCCTGGCCCGGGTGCTGGCGGACAGCCGGCTGGTGGTCGCGCCGGCTGATCTGCCCGCCGAGTGGTTGCGCGGCCACGACGGCGAGGTCCGGCGGGAAGCGGTCGAGGAGCCGCTGCCCTGGTCGCTGCTGGACCGGGCCGGCACCACCGTGGTGACGGGGTGCGCGGCGGCGATCGCCGAGACCGGCACCATCCTGCTGGATAGCGGACGATGGCAGGGTCGACGGGAGCTCACCCTGGTGCCGGACCATCACGTGTGCGTGGTGTTCGCCGCGCAGGTGGTGAGGTCGGTACCGGACGGGCTGGCCCGACTCCCCGACCCGACCCGGCCGCTCACCCTGATCTCCGGCCCCTCGGCCACCAGCGACATCGAACTCACCCGGGTAGAGGGTGTGCACGGTCCCCGCCGGCTAGAAGTGATGATCATCGAATCTGGACGATCGAAACCCGGCCCGGTTATGGTGGGTGGGTGAGGCCTTCGCTGCTGGAGGAGCTGCTCCTGATCGCCTACTCCGACCAGGGAACCCTGGTGACCTCGGTCGCGGCGGTGGACTGCGGTCTGGCGGGGGCGGTGCTGATGGAGCTGATGCTAGCGGGGCGGCTCACCCTGACCAAACGGGCGGTGACCGTGGTGTCGGACGAACCCACCGGTGATCCGCTGCTGGACGAGGCCCTCAC